>WBZQ01001208.1_pt1 | contig 18361 bp, 14 predicted proteins | sample 5204251 | NCBI WGS metagenome assembly WBZQ01 (sample SAMN12412402, study PRJNA552823) | activated sludge metagenome | isolation source: activated sludge from nitrification reactor of wastewater treatment plant... | place: USA: Virginia | collected 2017-09 | reverse complement strand
CCGCCGAACCCCTGTTCGGCGCCCACCCGGAACGGGGTTCCGGGTTACGTACCGCCGAACCCCGTTCGGCGTCCACCCGGAACAGCGTTCCGGGCTACAACTTAAAAATCGTACTAAACCTAATCGTATGAAGCACTTTTTTACCATTCTTACTCACCGGCGAACGCATTGGCTGCTTTTGTTCGGACTTTTTTGCCAGGTCGCCCAGGCTCAAATCCGCGTTACCGGCCGGATTACCGACCCGGTTGACACCAGCGGCGTGATCGGTGCCACCGTCAAAGAAAAAAACACCACCAACGGTACCGTCACGGATGCCAATGGTAATTACACGATCACCGTAGCCGGTCCGGAGGCCATACTCACGGTGGAATATACCGGTTACACGTCGCGGGATATTCCGGTCGAAGGCCGTACGCGGATCGACATCACCCTGCAGGAAGACGAAACCCTGCTGGAGCAGGTCGTCGTGGTCGGCTACGGTACGCAGCGAAAAAGCGACCTGACCGGCTCGGTCGGCACGGTCAAGGCCAAGGACATCGAACGTATTCCGGCCGCCTCGATCGATCAGGCCCTGCAGGGCAAGATCGCCGGCGTATACGTGATGCCCAATACCGGCCAGCCCGGCGCCGGCGCCACCATCCGCATCCGCGGTACGGGTACCCTGAACAACGCCGCGCCGCTTTTCGTGGTCGACGGCATGCTGCTCGACGACATTTCGTTCGTCAATCCGCAGGATGTGGAATCGGTAGAGGTACTAAAGGACGCTTCGGCCACCGCTATTTACGGAAACCGGGGCGCCAACGGGGTCATCATCATCACCACCAAGCGCGGACGCAAGGGCGAAGCCCGCATCTCGTTGAGCAGTTACTACGGTACCCAGGCCGTAACCCGGCAGATACCCATGGCCAACGCGGCGCAGTTCGCCCAACTGTACAACGAACTCACCAATTCCAACTTTTTCGCCGATCCGGCTTCCCTGGGAGAAGGCACCAACTGGCAGGATCAGGTCTTCCGGGAAGCACCCATCGGCAATCTCCAGATCAGTGCCATGGGCGGCTCCGACAAGTTGTTGTACAATGTGTCGGCCAACTACTTCAAGCAGGAGGGGATCATCCGGGAGTCGGATTTCGAGCGGATCTCGCTGCGCCTGAACAACGAATACCAACTGAACAAGGTGGTCAAACTAGGCAATAACCTCGTTCTGTTCCACGGCTGGTCGCAGAACCCGCCCAACGTCCTGCAGTCGGCCTACCGGATGCCACCCGTATTCGGCGTGCGCGATTCCACGGGGGCTTACAGTGACCCGACTTTCTTCGGAGCGGCCATCGCCAACCCGGCCGCCGACCTGGAATACAAAAACAACGACCACTCCAAAGGATATCGCATAGTAGGTACGGTGTACGCCGACGTGAAATTTCTGGAGTATTTCACCTTTCGCACCAACCTCGGCGGCGACCTGTTCAACATCCGCGACAAGTACTATGAGCCGGTGTTCCGGGTGTCCAATTCGCAGTTGAACAACGAAGACAAACTGAATATCGGCAACCGGGAGCGCAAGAGCTGGCTGTGGGAAAACACGCTGACGTTCGACAAAGAGTGGGACATCCTGCGCCTGAACGTGCTGGGTGGCTACACGGCCCAGGAGTTCACCTTCGAGGAATTCGGCGCGGGTCGCCGCCGCTTCCCCTCGGGGGCGGACGAACTGTTGTACCTGAATGCCGGCGACGTGCTGACCCAAACCAACTCCGGCAGCGCCCAGGACTGGGCGATGGTAAGTTATCTGGGGCGCATCAACGCCACCTTTTTCGACCGCTACCTGCTCACCGCATCGGTGCGTGCCGACGGTTCGTCCCGTTTCGCTGCCGACAACCGCTGGGGCTACTTCCCCTCCTTCGCACTGGGCTGGAACGTGGCCCAGGAGCCTTTCCTGTCCAACCAGACCCTCTTCGACCGTCTGAAATTACGGGCTTCCTGGGGCATTGTCGGCAACGATAAAACCCAGTTGTATCCTTCTCTCGGCAGCATTACCGGTGGTCTGGGCGCCATTTTCGGTACCAATGAAACCCTCAACCAGGGTGCTACGCTCATCAATCTGGCCAACCCCGACGTGCGCTGGGAAAGCGCCCGGCAAACCGACGTCGGCCTGGAGTTCGCCGTGCTGCAGGGACGGCTGTCCGGTGAGATCGACTGGTACAACCGCTACACCTACGACGTGTTGTCGCAGCCGCCGATCCCTTCCTACGTCGGTTCGTCGAGCAACCCGGTGGTCAACGTGGCCGACGTGCAGAACCGCGGCTGGGATTTCACGGTGAACTGGCGGGAGTCGCGCAGCAAGTTTTCCTATAACTTTACCGGCATCCTGTCGCTGGTGGACAACGAAGTAAAAAAACTGGACAAACGCTTGTCCCGGGTATTCGATGCCGGAACGGCCCAGGGCGATTTCGCGACTTTAACGGAAGTAGGTCAACCCATCGGCAGTTTTTACGGTTTTGTTACCAACGGGGTGTTCCAGACGGCCGATGAGGCTGTTGCCGGCCCCCGCCTCGGCAATGAAACCGCCGGAGACCTGCGCTATGTTGATTTCAACGGCCGCGATTCGCTGGGCAACCTGACCGGCCAGCCCGACGGCAAGATCGACTCCGATGACCGGAAGTTCCTGGGCAGTCCGATCCCGAAATTTACGTACGGTTTTTCAGCCGGGTTTGAGTTTGCGGGATTCGACGTGGCCGCCGATTTCTTCGGCGTCTCGGGCAGCAAGGTGGTGAACGCCAAGGCCATGGAACGTTTTGCCGTGTATAACTGGGAAGCATCCTTCTTTGAAGGCCGCTGGACGGGCGAAGGCACCAGCAACGAAAAACCCCGTATCACCAACGGTGGCCATAACTATCGCATGTCCGATTACTGGGTGGAAGACGGCTCATTTTTCCGCCTGCGGAGCGTAGCCCTGGGTTATTCCCTGCCGCGGGATGTTGTTTCCAAAATTGGCATGAGCCGCCTGCGGATCTATGTGAGCGGTACCAACCTGTGGACGAAGCAGAATTACGGCGGTTATTCGCCGGAATTTTCCGGTTACTCCGAAGGGCAGCCTTACGGAAATGTGTTTACCGCCGGCGTCGACTATGGTTCGTACCCTGTGGCAAAAACCTATCTGTTCGGACTCGACGTAAGTTTTTAGACTTTATGACCCTGGATCATTTCGAAGTCAGGCATTTGACTAATAATCGAAAGTTCCCTGGTTCGGCCGTCCAACGTCCAAAAATCCTAGATTTCCAACGTCAAAAATTCAACATCACTCGCATGAAAAATATATTTTCCTTCCGTCAAAAATTACTGTTGACATTGGTGTTGACCGCAGGGGCCGTCACCGGCTGCAAGCAGGAGTTTCTCGACCGCAAACCGCTGGGAGAACTGACCTACGATACTTTTTTCGCCAACAGCGAACAGGCCGTGCAAGCCACCAATGCAGTGTACAACCAGTTCCGTTCCTGGGAATGTGCTTCGCTGGGTTATATCGGCGTGACCGACATCATCAGCGACGATGCGGACAAAGGTTCAACCCCCAACGACCAGCCTCTGTTGGCCGATATCGACAACTTCAATTTCGATGCTTCCAATACCTACTTCAGTCAGGTCTGGACGGGGTATTACCGGGCCATTGGCCGGGCTAATCTGGCCATCAAGCGCATTCCCGACGTGCCGGCTATGGATGAAGCCCTGCGCAACCGCCTCCTGGGCGAATGCAAATTCCTGCGGGCCTATTCCTACTTCCTGCTCGTACAGTGGTTCGGCGACCTGCCCGTGATCACGGAACCGCTGACAGCCGACCAGTACTACAATCAGACCCGCCGGCCGGTTGCCGACGTATACAACCAGATCGAGCGCGACCTGTTGGAGGCCATCGACGTATTGCCGCTGAAATCACAGTACGCCGTCACCGACAAGGGGCGCGTTACCAAAGGTGCCGCTCAGGGCATACTGGCCAAGTTGTATCTGCTGAAAAAAGACTTTCCCAAAGCCGAGCAATACGCTCTGGAAGTCATCAATTCCACCCAGTACAGCCTGCTGGCCAAATACGCCGAGAATTTTTTGCCGGCCGGAGAGAATGGCGCAGAGTCCATTTTCGAGATCCAGGCCGCTGCCCTCCAACCCGATGCCGGCGGCGTGATCGGCCCCGGTGCCGTGCCCTATAACATGGTGCAGGGAGTGCGGGGCAATCCCAACCTGGGCTGGGGTTTCAACCGGCCTTCCGACAACCTGGTGAGTTCCTATGAAAACGGCGACCCGCGCCGCGATGCGACGGTCATCTACGTGGGGGAACCGCTGCCCGACGGCACCGAGGTAAAAGACAACCTGGAAATAGTGGGCGAGCGTTTCAACCAGAAAGCCTGGGTGCCGGCCCACCCGGGTCTGCAGGACAACGGCCCCGGCAACATTCGCGTGCTGCGTTACTCCGACATCCTGCTGGTGGCGGCCGAAGCGCTCAACGAAAACAGCAAACCTTCCGAAGCGCTGGTCTACCTCAACCAGGTCCGCAAGCGCGCCCGCGGGATCAACCAGGTTATCCTGCCCGACGTCACGGTGACCGATCAGGCTCAGTTGCGTGAAAAGATCTACAAGGAACGCCGGGTGGAACTGGCGATGGAGCAGCACCGCTGGTTCGACCTGCTGCGCTGGGGACGCGCCGAACCGGTCATGCAGGCCGTCGGTAAAAACTTCCTCTCGCCCAAGCACCTCCTGCTCCCTATCCCGCAAACCGAAGTCGACCTCACGGACGGCAGTATTGACCAGAACCCGGGGTATTGAAGAGTTGGCGGTGGCAGTGGGCAGTAGCAGTGGGCAGGAGCAGCGAAGATCGCCACGTTAAAAAATGACTACCGGTCATAAAAAAACCTCCGAAGGTTCCACACCTTCGGAGGGTTATCTGTTTATAACGCCCGCCCAGTCATCATCGGCAAACTGCCCCTGTCTACTGCCACTGCCAAACTACCCCCTGCCCCTCCACACCACCTCTTCCACCCCCAGATCCTGCGCCAATTGACGGGCCAGCATGAAAAAATAGTCGGAAAGACGGTTCAGGTATTGCAGCACGACCTCTTCCACCGGCTCGGCTTCCTGCAAGGCCACGGTCAGGCGCTCCGCCCGCCGGCAAACGGTCCGGCAGACATGGCAGACGGAGACGACCGGATGGCCGCCCGGCAGGATGAAATTTTTCAGGGGCGGAAGACCGGCGTCCATGGCGTCCATTTCCGTTTCAAGCAATTCGATGTCCGCCGGGAGCAGGTCGGGCACCGGCGGGTGTTTGGCAGGATCGGAAGCCAGATGAGCCCCTACGGTGAACAGGCGGTTCTGGATCTGTTCGAGCACGGAGCGGATGTGCGGGTTCTCCACCGAATCACGCAGCCAGCCGGTGAATGAATTGAGTTCGTCCACCGTGCCGTAGGCATCCACCCGCAGGTGGCTCTTCGGCACCCGCCGGCCGCCGAACAACGCTGTTTCACCCTTGTCGCCCGTTTTGGTGTAGATGCGGAAGGCCATAGTGGAATGGGAGAATTTGATAATGGGGGAATGGGATAATGGGATAATGGGATAATGGGGGAATGGGATAATGGGGGAATGGGATAATGGGATAATGAGGGAATGGGGTAATTTGATAATGTTCGGTGGTGTTAGTGGCCGGAGGTTTTGGCCGGTTGGGTTGTCGGGCTGGTGACGGGCTGGGCTCTGAGTATGGACCAGGTGATCGGCGCCCAGTTGGTCAGGCTTTGCCGCAGGAAGGTTTTTTTGCTGCGTACCTGGGCCAGCATCAGGCGATCCAGAACGACTTTCCGCAGTTTGGGCGAGCAGCGGTGGGCGGCCGAGGCAAATACCTCGTCGCTGGTGACGGGGATAAGTTCCAGGCAGGTGACCGCATGGTTGAGGGCGTCGGCTCCGTCCACTACACGGTGAAAATCCAGCAGTTTGTAGATGGCGTCGATGTCGCCGGTCTGGGCTTTGGCCAGCAGGTCTTTGTATGGAGTTCCGGCGAGGTCGGCCATTTTCAGCACGTTCCCGAACACTTCCACCTGGTAGTTTTTCATCAGGGAATCGGCGAACACCGGTTTCCGTTCCGGCGCCGGCGCCAGAGCGGTGGAGTCGGTCATTGCGGCATCCGGTTTAGCCGCTGCGGGATTGGTGCTGGCCATCGGGGAGGATCCTCTTTGCGGGGTAAGGGCCGGACTGCTGCTGCCCGGGCCGGTGCCGGAAGCGGGGCGGCTATCCTGCGCCTGGGTGTTCAAAGCCGGTAAGATCAGCAGGCAAAAAGTCCAGCGAAACAATTCTCTTTTCATGGGAAAATCAAGTTTGGTTAAAAAAACACGGCAAAGGTGGTGAATTTGCCGCACATACGCTATCAAACCGCCAGGCGGGTTTTTTCCAGAAAAGCGGCGTCGACCGTTATGAGCAGGCTGTGGAACAGGTACTTCAGTTCCACCTGGAATTTCCTTTTACCTTCCACTTTTACGATACGGCCTTTGAGTCCGGCCAGGGTACCGGCCGAGATCTCGACCGGATCACCTGCGACGAAATTGCCCGGCACGGCCTGAACATCGAGGTCGCCGGCCAGCGTAATGCGTTTGAGCAGATCGATTTCGGCTTCGTGGATGGCGACGAGATTTTTGCCGAAACGCACGAACCCCGCCACATTTTCGGTTTCCAGGACCGTCAGGTACTGATCTTTAACGATCCTGACGAATACATAGCAGTTGATCAGCGGCTTTTCCGTCATCCGGGTGCTGCGGCTGTAGCGGCGCAGCAGTTGTTGAAGCGGCAACCAGGCATGAACTCCTTTCCTGGCCAGCATCCGCTGTACGAATTTTTCGCTTTTGGAACGCGTATGCACGGCGAACCAGCGCGCTTCCGATTCGTGTAAATGGTTGACGGCCGGAGGCTTGCTGCCGCCCTGTTCTTTGACGGTGAAGGGAGGAATCGACATAACAGAGGGTAAATTTCGGAAATACGCAGTTTTTTTTCCATTATTTTCGTACTGGTTTTGAAAATGCGCCGATGCCGGAAGAAGCCATCAAACTGGATTCCTTGTTGCAGGGTTGCCGAAGAGGCGACCGCAATAGCCAGCGAAAGTTGTACGAACACTTTTACGGCTATGCCCTCAATATTTGTTACCGCTATTCGAAAAGCCGGGAAGAGGCTGTAGAAATCATGAACGACGCCTTTCTCAAGGTGTTTACCCGCCTCGATCGGTACGACCCCGCCTATCCGTTCAAGACCTGGCTGCGGCGCATTTTGATCAATTCAGCCATTGATTACTACCGCAAACATCACAATTCACCCGTCCATGTGCAACTGGAGGCGGCGGCAGAGACGACTGCGGACGAGATGCCTATGCCCAAAATTTCGCCGGACGAAGACCTGCTGCCCGTGCTTCGGAAATTGTCTCCCGCCTATCGCATCGTCTTCAATTTGTACGTGCTGGAAGGTTACAAGCACACCGAAATTGCCGAATTGTTGGGCATCAGCGTCGGTACTTCCCAATCCAACCTGGTACGGGCAACGGCCAGGATACGGGCGTTGCTGACGGCTGCAAAAAACTTTGACCCAATCAAAATGAACTGATCATGGAAGATTTTTTCAAACAATTCCGGGAAAACATGGAGCGCCGCCCGAAGCCTGATTTCGAGGAAAAAGACTGGCTGCGTCTGCAAAGCCGCCTTGCCCGGGAAGAGGAAAAACAATCGCCTGCCGCCTTCGCCTGGTGGTGGCTGCTTTTGCCGTTGGTACTGCTGCTGGCGGGGTCAAACACCTTTTTATACTTCGAACTGAAAAAAGCGAATCAAAAAGCACCAAACCTCGAATGGCGCCGCGACACCGTTTTCAGGACGACGGTGGTTTATCGGACGGATACTGTGCACATCACCCGCGTAGTCAGGGAATGGCTCCGGCTCCCGGTCATCGCCAGCGCCCGGCAAAACCCGAACCCTGACCTTTGGATGCAGAAAGACACGGGATCGAGGCACCCCGGTACCTTGATCGCAACCCAAAAAGTTACCACTGCAAAACATCCGCCGTCAGGGCCTGATACCAGTGATTTTATGCCGTTCACGGGTATGGCTTCTTTCAAATTCAGGAACGACGGATCGCAATCAGTGCTGTTGCCAACCTGTTTTCCCGATTCTGTTGTCCGGAAAAGCGTGCCGGGAACCACGCTGCCGGAAACGGCTGAAGTGCCTCCCGCTAACCGGCGCAAAAAAACTTTCCGCCACCACGTGTACGCGATGCGTCCTAAAGGTGTTCAGGCGGGAGTCGCCGGCGGCCGGGCTTATCCGGTCAATGAGGGCGCGGGGCGGCAAAGTGGATTCGCGGCGGGCGCACAGGTGCTGGTCGGTTTTTCTCCCAATCTGCGGTTGTGGTTGGACGCGATGTATTTCAATATGCGATTCGAAGCCGACCGCATGGACCCCGCTATCGGGGTGCCGTTGATCGATGTGCCATTTGATGACTTTACATTTGTAAAGGCCGAAGTGCCACGGCCTTCGCTGCATTATTCGGCAGGCATGCAATACCTGTTTCGCGCGGATAAAAAATTCAAACCGCTTATCGGGCTTGGCTACGGTGCAGTCTCGCTTCTGCCGTACGAAGTAGTATATGAGTTTAAAAATGAAATGCTGGGCGTAGATTGGGTCACCGACAAAAGGATAAACCGGAGGTCATTGCAGACCGGTCTCCTGGTACTGCAAGCGGGTATGGAGCACGATTTTTCCCGGCATTGGCAGTGGCATTGGCTGGCAACCTATCGTTCGCATTTGGGAGAAAATGATGTCCAGTCGCCCGACATGTTCGGCGTGCAGGCAGGTTTGCTGTATCGTTTTTAAAAAGAAAAAATCTCCGACGCAGTTTGCCGGAGATTTTTTTCGTAGAGACAAATAGAAATCCGGGTTTCGCTTTTATCACTTAAAAAATGCGACACATGAAAAACACAATCAGAGTACTTGCGCTGGCCGCATTCCTTTTTGCAGCCTGCAAAAAGGACGAAAAGCGCCAGATTGACGCCACTTATAACCCGGAAATCCTGCCGGCCAACTTCACCAGCAGCACGGCGCTTACCAATCCGTATTTAACGCTTGAACCGGGAAAAAAATACGTTTATGAAGGGCAAACGGAGGACGGCTTCGAACGGATCGAAATTCAACTGCGCACCTCTGCCAAAACAGTTTTGGGAATCCCCTGCGCGGTGGTAAACGACAAAGTCTGGATAGACGGCAACCTGGTGGAAGACACCGACGACTGGTTCGCGCAGGACAACGACGGCAATGTTTGGTATATGGGCGAGTATGTAACCGATTACAACCCGGACGGTAGCGTGAAAGACCACGACGGTTCCTGGGAAGCGGGCATCGATGGCGCCAAACCGGGTCTCATCATGCTTGCCGAGCCGTCAGTGGGCATGATGTACCGGCAGGAATATTATTTCGACGAAGCGGAAGACGAAGCGGAAGTAGTGGAAGCGGGACTGACGGTCACCGTTCCTTTCGGTACATTTACCGATTGCATCAAAATAAGAGAATGGACCGACCTGGATCCTGGCATCGAAGGATATAAAATCTATGCTCCCGGGATCGGGATAATCCGGGACGGAGATGAAGTGGTGCTGGTGAAAATAGAATAGTACCATCGACCGGGCGCGCTGGCCTGACCGCGGTGCGCCTTGTTTTTCGTTCACCTTACATACTCACTCATTATGAAAAAAAACTGGCTTTTTTTGCTGCCTGCGGCAGCCTTGCTTTTGATCTTTGCCAAATGCGACGATGAAGAAGAACAAACCGTCGATCTGCCGGCTGCCATCAAAACTTACTTGAGCACCCATTATCCGGGAGCCGAAATAGAAGCCTCCGAGATTGATACGCTGTGCACCGGCACGGCCGTATATGAGGTGGAAGTCGAAATTTCGGACGACAATGAAAAAGACCTGACCTTCAACACGGAGGGCAACCTGCTGTTCACCGAAGCCGAAATCAAAACCGGCGAACTACCCCCGGCGGTGTCCGGCAGCATCAACGCCAATTTTACCGGCTATACGACTGCGGAAGCCGAAAGGCTGGACCTGACCGGCGGCGGCGTACAGTACGAGGTGGAATTGCAAAAGAGCGGGCAGCCCACCCTGAGCGTGCTGTTCTCCGCCGACGGGGCGGTCGTTTGTCAGGAAGAAGAGGGGAATGATGATGACGAATGAGGAATGGCCATAGCCGCAACAAAGGCGTTTGTTACAGCAGGCGCACCCGGCCGCTCTCCAGGACATACTGTTCGCCGCTCTCCGGGCAGGTAGCCGTACCTTGTTCGTCGAAATGCAGCCGGAGCCCGTAACGGCTTACCCAACCCAGATGCCGCGCCGGATTGCCGACCACCAGGGCGAACGGCGGCACGTCTTTGGTGACCACCGCGCCGGCGCCGATCAGGCAGTACTCTCCCAGCGTTACGCCGCAAATGACCGTGGCGTTGGCGCCGATGCTGGCGCCTTTTTTTACCAGCGTGGTCCGGAACTCGTTTTTGCGCTCCAGAAAACTGCGCGGATTGATGACGTTCGTGAACACCATGCTGGGCCCCAGGAAGGTATCGTCCTCGCAGATGACGCCGGTGTAGATCGAGACGTTGTTCTGTACTTTCACGTTATTGCCGAGTTTTACCCGCGGCGATACGAGCACGTTTTGCCCCAAAATGCAGTTTTCCCCCATTTCACTGTTGGGCATGACGTGGCTGAAATGCCAGATCTTGGAACCGGCACCGATGATGCTGCCGGCATCGATCACGGCGGTTTCATGGGCGAAGTAGTGTGGATCGTTCATTTGATAAAATTTTAAAAAACCGAAGTGGGCCGGGGTTTACGGTTTTGTCAACCTGCTGTGTATGCCGGACCGGTGAAGGTATTCAATTAAAAATCCGGGTTGTCGTTCCAGATGTTCATGCGCAGGCCGATACCCCATAAGTCGGTCTTTAGATCGAGGGCATCGTCGGCGCTGTTTTTTTGCCGCAGGAACCACCTAAGGTCGACGAACAGGTTGTGGTACAACATCCAGGAAGCATCCAGCCCCAGGATGTCGACGCCGGCGGCTACGCCCTGTCCGGTAAAATTACCGTAGTCCTGCACCCGGCTGCCGTTGGCCAGCAGGGGATTGGCGCCCCAGTTCTGCGTGGCCGAATTTTCTCCGAGGTCGGCGTGGACGTAGCGCGCGTTCAAAACCAGCCGGGGAAACGGCTGGTAGCGGACCAGCGAGATGAACTCCTTGAAATTGGATAACAAAGGATGCGCCAAAGGCTGATTGTAGTGGGTGTAGGCGTTCAGCGAATCGGCGTGCGACCAGGTGTACGGCCGGGCCGTATTGTATTCCACTTGCAGGTCCAGGTGGTCCACCCCGAAGGCATTGACGTATTTTAAGCCGGCCTGCCAGCCGAATTTGTTGCCCCACCAGCCTTTTTCCTCCGGATCGACCACCGCCGAGAACAAAAACTCGTCGAGCACGAACTGCGAATAGACCTGAAAACGGTCCAGGAAATTCCAGCGCGCATCGAGTCCGATCAGCACGTTGTCGGGGCTGCCGATCATGCCCTCGATGGTCCGGTATAAAATGAGCGGGTTCAGGTATTGAAACTCAAACTGCCGGCTGCGGTTCAGCACGGTTGCCTCGAACAGACCAAGCGCCAGTTTGGGCGTAATGCGGTAGTTCAGGTAGTGAATGACCGCGTATTTTTTCGGTATCCGGATGTTGTTGCCCAGGTCGTTGGCCCCGATGGGGCTGAGTTCCAGGAACAGGTTCTGGTAGTGGAAGCGCCAGATGCGGGTGTTCAGTTTCAGGTAGAAAGCGTAATTGCTGAAGTCCGACAGGAACATGGAACGGTAGCCGTTGCCAATAAAGTGCTTGCCGTGGCCCAGTTGAATGCCGATGTGCTTCGTTGCCTGAAACGACAGGTAGGCCGTAGCCTGGTTGAAGTCGTAAGCGTTGGTAATGTCCAGCACACGGGGCTGGTAACGTTTGAAATTGCCGGCATAGGGTATGGCCTTGAAAGCCTCTACGCGCCCGGTGACATAGTCCGGGAAACGGGCCTGGGTTTCCACGACGTTGGTGTAGAAAAATACCTTCCCGTCGACGGAACCGCGGGCTTCCAGCCCCCGCTGGTTCAGGAAAAGCAGTTCGGAGTCGTCCTGTTGCTGCCCGATCTGGAAGTTGAACATCGGATTGACCCGCAGTTTGAAGCCGTCGGCGTCGACAGCGAACAAGTGGGCCGGGGTTTTGTAAAATACCCGGAGCAGACGCTTGTCGTGCTGCCGGCAAAAACGGCCTGAATCGGCGATGAACTCGCTGTTGTCGTCGAAAACGTACTGCAGGTCGGCGTAGTCGCGCCAGGTCAGCCGGGTGGACAAGGAATCGACGGCTACGGCGAAGGCGGCGGCATCCTGCCGGTAGGCGAATTTCAGTTCCGGGTGAATGGGCGAAGCCACTCCGCTCATCACGTCGAGGCGGTCCAGAATATGATACCCGGGTGCATGCAGCGGGATACCGGCGGATTGAGAAAAGGCAAACAGCGGGCTCAGAACAAGCGCGGCGGCCTTGGCAAAACCTCGGATAAATCCGGAACGCAGGGAAAATGCGGAGACGCTTACGAAAAACCGGCAGTCTCGTAAACGGTGGGGAGTTTGCTTGATCATGAACGAATTACCAAGAAATGAAAGCGCGAAACACGTCGCGCCAGCCGGCCCAAAAGTAGGTGTTCCAGGAAGAATTGTGCCAGAGCAGAACAAACTCGCCGTTGTGGCGCACGGTCTGGCGCCGCAGGGCGCTTAGTTTTTCAAAGGCTGTTTCCGGGGTGTAGCGCCGATACTGGACCAGGGTCACTTCCATGGCGGTCAGTGGTTTTTCCCGCAGGCGCAGCATCTGCCGACGGAGTATGTCAAATACGGGGTAATCGCAACACATGCCGCAGCGGAAGCCCTCGGCCTCCGGATAACCGAGCGTCGAATCCCAGTCCATGCCGGCTTCTTCCCAAACCTGCCAGGTATCCGGCACGGCAAAGCGCAGATAGTGCTGCCGGCCGGTGGTTACTGGTACCGGCGAAACGGCGCGCAGTGAAGCCAGTTCCCGCCCGAATACTTCCCGGTCGCCGAAGGCTTCATAAGAGGGGTGAAAACCGATCTGCTGACCGCGCCCGGCCAGATTTCGGATCAGACCCCGCACCGCCGGATGTTCCAGCGGATACCAGCAGTTGCTCGAAGGCGGGCGTTTACCCAGAAAATTGAAGTGCCCGGTCAATCCGTTTTGCTCCAGCAGATCGACCCACTCGTCGAATACATCGTAGGGGTCACCGGTCCGGAAAGCATGGTTTTTCAGCCAGAATCCGGTTTCCGCAAAATTGCCGCGGCGCAACAGACTGCCTCCCAACGTTCGCAGCCGGTCCGCGGCCGACCACCACAGGCGCGGATGATCTACGTCGCAGGTTACGGTCAGCCGGAACGCGCGGGCCGGCGCCGGCGGATCCCAGCCGAGGCGGGCTGCCAACTGCCGGAGCAGGGCGGCGTATTCGTTCACGACCGGGCGGTTCAGAAAACCGGCCCGCCCGGCCAGGGATTTCTCCGCCGGGAAACGGCCGTGCTCGTCGCGGTCAGGCAACACATATTCCTCCCAGCGGGTAAGCATGAAAAAGGCCGAAGCGAACAGGTCGGCGCAGCAGGCGATCTTCCGGGCTTCGGTGGAAATATGCGGGTGCCCGAACAGGACAAAATAGTCTTCGCCCTGCCACTCCATCCTGGCGGATATTGCAGGCGGAATGTTTTCGCGGTGCAGGTAGGGTGGGGGGCTGCCCGGCTCCGGTTCGGCAAACCGGCGGAAAAAGTGATCTTCTACAGTAATCTCGCTCCCGTTAGGCAGCAGCAGGCGATGGTTTTTTTCCGTTTCCGAAACAACAATGCGGAAATCCCAGTCCAGCAATTCCCGCAACACCACATGGTAGCAGTATTCTTTTTCGGGAAGGTATCGGTTCGATGTGTGGATGGTTAGCATAGGCTGGGTTTTACGCAAATAATTCCCCCCGCTTCAAAACTCGTTCCGCCACCGTCTCTCCCACTGCCAACGATGCCGTTGCCGCCGGGCTGGGGGCGTTGCAGACATTGATCAGGCGGGGTTTTTCCAGGATCAGAAAATCGTCGAGCAGGTTGCCCGCCCGGTCACAGGCCATGGCCCGTACCCCGCTGCGGCCCGGAACCACGTCCTCAGCCGAAATTTCCGGCACAAGATGTTGCAAAGCGCGGACAAAATAAGCCTTCGAATAGGAACGGCGCATTTCCGCCCAGCCGTCGCGCCAGTATTTGCGGGCAATGCGGCGAAAACCCGGGAAAGCCAGGGTTTCGGCCAGTTCGCCGGCGTGCAGGTCCCAGCGCGAATATCCTTCCCGCCGGAAAGCCAGTACGGCGTTGGGCCCCGCTTCGATGCCGCCCTGGATCATCCGGGTGAAATGCACCCCGAGAAACGGGAAATTCGGGTTGGGTACGGGGTAGATGAGGTTGCGGACCAGGTGCTCGCGTTCCGGTTTCAGTTCGTAAAATTCACCGCGGAAGGGCAGTATCTGCACTTTGGGATCTTCCCCGCTCAACCGGGCAAGCCGGTCGGAATACAGTCCGCCGCAGTTGACGAATATTTTGCCGTGCCAGGTTTGTCCGTCCGTTTGCACAATTACCCCGTCCGCAGATGGGTGGATGGATTCCACTTTTTCCCCGGTGAAGATTTCGCCGCCGTTGGCCTGGAACAGTTCGGCGTATTTTCGGGCCACCGCGCCGTAGTCCACGATGCCGGCCTGCGGCACCCACACCGCTTCTACCGCCCGGACCTGCGGTTCGATGGCGCGGGCTTCTTCCGGCCCGACCTTGCGCAGCCCTTCCAGGCCGTTTTCCAGGCCCCGGCGGTAGATGGCGTCCAGGCGTTCCCGCTCGTTTTCCGTGGCTGCGACAATGATCTTGCCGCAGATGTCGAAGGGAACTGCGTGTTCCCGGCAGAACCGGAGCAACAGGTCGTACCCGCGTTTGCAGTTGGTGGCCCGCAGGCTGCCCGGCCGGTAATAGATGCCGCTGTGGATAACGCCGCTGTTGCGGCTGCTCTGGTGCGTGGCTACGCTGTCCTCTTTTTCCAGCACGACGATGCGTAAGCCCGGGCGGCGGTGTTGCAGTTGCAGGGCGGTGGCGAGGCCGACAATGCCGCCGCCGGCGATCAGGACGTCGTAGCGCATAGAAGACGCAAGTTGTTTTTATTTCCGGATGACTTGTAAAAGTGGGGCGTCCGTGTGAAAATTTGGGCTACCTTTTCCATCATTTTTCAATCCGAACTTATCAGATATGCGATTTAAATCAAGAAAAACCAATGGCTACGTCGTGTACGCCGTCAGTGGTGTGAATACGATCTCTTTTGCCATCGACCCGAGCGGCGGCGCAAACATAAGCGGCTTGCTCGGCTTTGCGGTCGAACGGGAAGACCTGGTCGAAAACGAAAAGTATTTCATGACCAATTTCAAGGTCTTTAAGGAGATCATCCCGGATCCGGGGCCGGAAACCGCGGTCACGACTTTCGACCATCCGGTGCAAAGTTTCGTCTGGGACGATTTTACCGCCAAACCCGGCTACCGGTACAACTATTATTTTTACCCGGTAAAAGGTAAACCCAAAAACCTGAAGCGGGAAAAGCCGGTCAAAATAAGCGTGGTGACCGAAAAGATCACGGACACCAAACAAAAGCACGACGTGTTTTTCAACCGCGGCGTGGCCAGCAGCCAGGCGTACGCCCGGCGTTTCAATAACCTGGCTCCCGAAAAAATACCGGACCCGGCCAGGCGCCAGGAAGCCTACAAATGGCTGGGGCGCGATCTGCCGGCCGCCATGTTGTCCTTCATCGAACAGGCCCGGAAAGGTGATACGCTCCTGGCCTGCGTGTACGAATTCCGCTACCTGCCGGTCGTCCAGGCCTTCAAAGCGGCCATCGACCGGGGCGTGAACGTCCGGATCGTGATGGACGCCAAAGCCAACGCCGGCGACTTTCCCCGCAAGGACAACCTGGACACGGTGCGGGCCGCCGGTTTGCCGCCGGAAAACATCCGGCTGCGGGAGGCCCGGCAAACCGACATCCAGCACAACAAATTCATCGTTTACATCGAAGGGAAATCGAGCCGCCCCAGGGCCGTCTGGACCGGTTCCACCAATATTTCCGAAGGCGGCATTTTCGGGCAGACCAACGTGGGGCACTGGGTGCGCGATGCGGAGGTGGCCGAAAAATTCAGAAAGTACTGGGAACTCCTGCAAACCGACCCGGGCGGCCGGGCGGGCGAAAGCCGGGACGTTGTAAAGCAAAAAAATACAACCTTCAAGCAGGCGGTGGAAGCCATCCAGCAGGACCTCGACCCGCTCGATCTGAACCGAATTCCGAATGGCGTGACCGTCATTTTTAGTCCGCGCCTGAAGGATACCATGCTCGACGTGTACGGCGCCCTGCTCGACCGGGCCGATCAATTGTCCTGCATTACCCTGGCTTTCGGTGTCAGCGACAAGTTCAAGGAACTGCTGCGCGACAACACCCCGGCCAGCCACATGACTTTTTTGCTGCTCGAAAAGGAGGACACCCCGGACAAGAAAGAAAAGGAGGGAAATACCTTCCTGCGGCTCAACGCTTCGCACAATGTGTATTCGGCCTTCGGCTCCTTCCTCGAAGAACCCCTTTACCAGTGGGCCCGGGAAACCAATACCGGCCTGCTGAAACTGAACCACCACGTCCAGTACATCCACTCCAAATTTTTGCTTTCCGACCCGCTTGGAAGCCAACCGATCGTCGTGACCGGTTCGGCCAACTTCAGCGTTTCCTCCACGACCGACAACGACGAGAACATGATCCTCGTAAAAGGCGACCAACGGGTAGCAGACATTTATTTCACCGAGTTCAACCGCCTGTTCTTCCACTACTATTTCCGTTCGGTGTACAACAAACTGGGCGACGCGGCCTCCCCGGACAGTATGTTTATCAAAACCGACGCCGAAGAGTGGCTGAGCAAATACGTTCCCGGCAGTTTAAAGCACAAACGCATTCAGGTATTTGCCAACATGAAGGGCGCTGTCACCCGGAATTTCAAATCGCTCCCGGCGTGAGGCGCGCCTCCGTCCTTTTAACAGAAAACCGTATTGTCGGCCACAATCTTTTTCCCTGCGTTCAAAATACCAACGTAGAGCTATCTTTGCGCCCGCCAAACACATGAATAGTTAATGAGAAACTTCCTCCGTTGTATTGTTTTAATCCTGCTAACCGGCTCATTGTCAGCACAAAAGGCCGAAAAAGGAACCGTTCGCGGGAACATTTACGATAAAGCCACCACCCAACCTATCGGGTTCGCAACCGTCCGCATCGAAGGCGCCAACATGGGCACCATTTCCGATGTGAACGGATTTTTTTCCATTTCCGATGTGCCGGTCGGCGACTACAAACTGATGGTGTCGCTCACCGGGTACGACTCCTGGACGGGTGATATTACCGTGAAACGCAACGAAATCCTGTTCCAGAATATCTACGTCGTCGAAAGCGGCGCCCAATTGGGCGAGGTCACCATCAGCGGTAAAAAGGAACAGGCCAAAGCCGACGTGCAGGTCTCCAAAATTTCGGTGACGCCCAAGCAGATCCGGGCCCTTCCCTCGGCCGGCGGCCAGGCCGATATCGCGCAATATCTCACCGTGCTGCCGGGGGTGATCTTCACCGGCGACCAGGGAGGCCAGCTCTACATCCGCGGCGGCTCACCGGTGCAGAACCGCATTCTGCTCGACGGCATGACCATCTACAACCCCTTCCACAGCATCGGCTTTTTCTCGGTGTTCGAGACGGAACTTATCCGCAACGTGGACGTGCTTACCGGCGGCTTCAACGCCGATTACGGCGGCCGTATCTCGGCCATCGTCGACGTGAAAACCCGGGAGGGCAACCGCAAACGCCTGTCCGGACTGGTGTCGGCCAGCCCCTACCAGGCACGGGCCATTCTGGAAGGTCCGATTATTCCGCTTAAGGAAGAAGGCGGCAGCAGCATTTCATTCGTGCTGACCGGCAAGCAGGCGCTGATCAACGACTTCGACGACAAACTGTATTCAAACGTGAACGACTCGGTCGGAATTCCGTTCGACTACCGCGATTTTTACGGTAAAATGTCGCTGCTCACCGGCAACGGCAGCAAGCTCAACTTTTTCGGCTTCAACTACACCGACGGCGTAAACTACCCCATCGCCGACTTCGGCTGGGAAAGCGGCGGCGGCGGCATGGACTTTACCCTCATCCCCACCAACTCCAGCACGATCGTCAGCGGAACGTTC
>WBZQ01001207.1_pt1 | contig 18363 bp, 19 predicted proteins | sample 5204251 | NCBI WGS metagenome assembly WBZQ01 (sample SAMN12412402, study PRJNA552823) | activated sludge metagenome | isolation source: activated sludge from nitrification reactor of wastewater treatment plant... | place: USA: Virginia | collected 2017-09 | reverse complement strand
CGAAGAGCGCCCGCATCAAGCGTTAGGCTATCGGAGCCCGGTCCAATATCGGGCGCAACAACTAACACAGGTGGCTTGATTTCAGGGGAGCACTACACACTGTCAGAATTTGTGGGGCTCCTCTCTATTTCTTAGGCTTCATTGCAACGCAGCCCTCTCGCACCCTAGTCTCGGGAACCAAGCTTCTTGCTCCCGAAATCGACAGCCTTCGAGGTTTAGGATTAACGTGGTAATGGTATAAAAACTTCCGGCTGGTGAGTAGAGAGCCAATGAAGCCACGCATATTGTTTGTAAGCCACGCCGCATCGAGGAACGGTGCAAGTATCGTATTGCTTCACACGCTGGAGTGGCTTTGCGCCCGCCGAGAGTTTGAAGTCGAAATCCTGAGCCTAGGTGCCGGCCCTCTCTTGGATAACTTCCGGATCCTGGCGCCGACCCTGGTTTGGCGGAATCCCGCCAATAGGTTAAAAGCCCTCGGACTCGATAGTTCAGATCTGAGATCATTTCTCCTCAAGCTAAGGACGCTGGGCCGCTCATATGATCTCGTTTATCTGAATACCGCGGCGTTGTGGCAGGTGGCCCCAGTCCTCCGGACGCGGACCAAGCGTTTGCTCTGGCACATCCACGAGCTCGAGTACGCGATTGGGTCGATCATGGATATCGTGACAGCGCGTCGACGCTTCCAGTTAGCCGACCGCTTCATTTCGGTATCCCACGGCGTCACTGATGTGCTGAACAAGACCTTCAACGTGCCTGGCGAAAGGATCGACCTCGTGCATGAATTCGTGACGACGCCGCAGGATACTCCTGACACCTGGAAGGCGAAGCGACGAGCATTACTTGGGCGTCTGGGCTGGCCGGAAGACTCATTCGTCGTGGGCGCTTGCGGAGGATTGGGATGGCGAAAGGGGACGGATCTCTTTGTGCATGTCGCCAACCGTTTGGCGAACCTGAGAGACGGCTGTACGTATCGTTTCTTGTGGATCGGTGGCGTGCAGGGTGACGAGGCACGTCGGTTTCACCATGATGTCAGGGCCGTTGGAATCGATGGTCGGTGTGAACTTGTTCCGGAGACAGGGGAGGTCTCCGATTATTACTACGCGATGGACGTTTTCGCGCTCACATCGCGTGAGGACCCTTTCCCGCTCGTGATGCTCGAGGCTGGAGCGTGCCGGATCCCGACTGTTTGCTTCGCTGGCAGCGGCGGAGGCCCGGAGTATGTTACGCACAACCACGACCTCGTCGCGCCATATCTTGACATCGACGGGTTCGCCTCACGCATCGACGGGCTTCGTCGAAACCTCGCGCTCCGGCAGTGGCTTGGCGAAGAGGCTGCGCGCAAGGTCCACAACGAGCATGTCGTGGAGACGCAAGGGCCCAAGATCTTAACAAGCATCGAGCGTTGTCTTGCGGGTGCTTGAGCGAGGAGCGGAGACTCTGTCTAGCTGCTTAGTTGCGTAGGTCAGTTATCTCGCCAGGAATGTAACAGCCTGAAGGAAGAGGAGGAGGACTCCAGTATGGTTTACTCTGGCTGCGTAAGGCAGGGAGCTGAGAGGCACTTCCCTACGACGAAGGGTTTCAAAACGATGATCACGCGTCTTCTTCTGACAATTCCCTGCTCTCGCTCTGACATCGAAGAGGTCCTTCATCGGCCTCGGAAGACCAGGTTTTCTGGTCGATTGCAGAGCTTGGCAATGCACGTCCGCGCTTCTGGAGAGAGCACTAGCAAATAGTCTGCGCGCATGTTTGACCTCGTCGTCGCCGTGAATAATGAAGAGACTTTGGCTAAGAATTTGCTGAGGTCTCCCTTGCTAGGTAAGCCGGGCGTTTTGTTACAGCTACAAAAGGGGTATCGTTCCGCTAGCGTAGCCTATAATGTCGCGCTGAGCCAGTGCGAGAACGAGGTTGTAATCTTCGCACACCAGGATGTCTACATACCAGCTGAATGGGAGAATGCGATCACCCGCAATATTTCATACCTGGACGCCATGGACCCGGATTGGGCCGTCTTAGGGGTATATGGAGTGATGAATTCGGGGGGTCATGTTGGCTACGTGTGGAGTTCAGGGTTGAATAAAGTACTTGGAACTCGATTTAATACCCCGGTTCCTGTTGAGTCGCTCGATGAATTGCTAATAATCGTCAAAAGATCCTCGGGTGTAATCTTTGATGATCAACTTACAGGCTATCATCTGTATGGAACCGATCTGGTACAGACCGCTCGAAGCAGAAACAGGACGGCCTATGCTATTTGTGCACCGGTTGTACACAATTCCCTCCCCAGCTTGTACCTGCGCAATGATTACTTCGATGCATACAAATACGTCGCACACAAGTGGAAGGCAAATCTCCCGATAGTGACTTGCGTGGCTCCAATCACAAGATCGCCTATCTTCTATTTGAGGCTCAGGCTGAGACACAAGCTGAGCGAATGGCGGTGCCGAAATGTCACCCGCCAAGGATTAGATCGATGCTATGATTCGCTCAAGATTGCGAAGCAGTTGGGCTTCGAGTGATACTTGAAGTCATAACTGTGTGCAACAGTGGAGACACGTACCTCGAATATAACCTTGTGGCCATTGAGCGCATTACAAGCGAGATAGCTGAACGGAAAGCATAGGTATCGGTGAGCACGCGTACGTTGTCGGACAGGATGGAAATGCCATGCCCCGAAGATCCGCAGGATGCCTTGAGCGACGATGCGGCTGTCTAATCCTGATAGGACCCTGCCAACAAGAAACGTAATGGTCAGGGGACCTCGGGCAGATGCCAAACGCCCTAAGGCCTGCATGTTGGCGTACACCTTCTATGAGAACGACGGACGAGTGATGAGGTATGCGGAAGCACTCGTGGATGATGGCTACAACGTCGAAGCGATAGTTCTAAGGCGAGATTTTCAACCGGCACAGCAAGTCGAAAATGGTGTCAAGGTTATTCGAATTCAGGGTCGCAAGAAGAATGAGAAGGGGAAATTTGCCTATTTGGCGAAGCTACTGAGCTTCTTCGTTCGCTCGATGGTGGAAATTACGCGCCGCCACCTGCGCGAGCCATACGACATCATCCACGTTCACTCAGTGCCGGATTTTGAGGTTTTTGCTGCGTTCGTTCCCAAGCTGCGCGGCGCTAAGATCATCCTTGACATACATGATATCGTCCCTGAATTTTACGCGGCGAAGTTCAAAGTTGGTCAGAATGCACTGATTTTCAAAGTCCTTATGGTGCTGGAGAAGCTTTCTGCAACCTTTGCCGACCATGTCATCATCGCTAACGATCTTTGGCTTGACAGGTTAGTCACTCGCTCTACAACCAGGGATCGCTGTTCCGTTTTCATCAATTACCCAGATCTAGCAACATTTAGTCCAAACCTGCGGACCAAAAAGAATGATGGAACATTTGCTATGGTCTATCCCGGCACGATCGCTTGGCACCAGGGTGTGGATATCGCCGTTAAAGCCTTTGCTCTTGCGAGGAAGGAAGTTCCTGGAATCGAGTTCCAGATCTATGGAGAGGGCAGTTCGAAAACTGAAATAGAGCGGCTCATTAGAGATTTAGGATTAAGTGACAAGGTTTCAATACGCTCTCCCATGCCACTTCGACAGATTGCGGCTGTTATGGCGAACGCTGATTTAGCTGTAGTGCCCAAGAGGAACGACTCATTCGGAGGGGAGGCCTTTAGTACAAAGATTCTAGAATTTATGGCCCTCGGTGTTCCTGTCGTAGTTGCAGACACGAGAATTGACCGACATTACTTTAACGATTCGCTTGTGCGGTTTTTTAGAGCGGGTGACGAGAAGGATCTGGCTCGGGTAATAGTCGAGGCATACCGCAATAGGGAGTTTAATGGCCAGCTAGCTTCACGCGCGCTTAAGTATGTCGAAGAGAATAGTTGGGGGAGAAAGAAAGTTAACTACTTGGCAATGGTGAAGAGGCTGGTGCATGGTCACAACTAACCCGCAGCATTGCGACTCGACCGTGACTTTCCCTCGCTTTCGTGAACACGTGGCTACGCTATTGTCGCCCTCGCTTCATACAATAATAGTCGAAGGCAAAGTACGGGTTTTCCCCCGCTCTGACGGATACCTCATTAAGGGCCCAAATGGGCCAGAAGAGTGTCATGGCAAAGAGAGGTGGTTTTCGGCCGAGGACAAACGTGAGGCCATGACGATACTGGATGCGCCAAATCTCGGTCGATCTAAAGATCGGTGCGATGGTGTTGTCCCGGTGACAGAGGGAGTTGCACCAGGCCTCCACAGCAGACTTCAAGAGTAACGAGCGATCTCTAGACGACGAGGTGAGTCCGTTTTCCGTCGCGAATTAGCTTGGGAGACAAAGAAGCGGGATTTCTTGCGGGAAGCGTCGGCGTTTTTCTTAAGAGGGTCGACAGGAGGTTTCGGATGACCCAACGGGGTGCTCAAACGCGAACGGGTGAACCAACTTCAGTATCGGATTCGGGCCGAGATAAGAGCGGATATCGTTGCCCACCTCGAGTGATGGCACAGCCCTCGGCAGCGTCGGAGACTGAGAGTTCAGCAACAGGCAGCGAAACTCTTAATTCAGATGTCCGTGGAAACGGGGTAGAACCCTTATGGCTGTTGTTCATGCAACCGTCCGCGCTCTCGGCGAAGATCGCTTTGGCGATGGGTTCTAGATAGTACCGAACGAATCGTCAATCATGAATCCACTCGGAGCAAGCATTCTATGCCTTGTTATAGTTTCCGTGTTGTGTGCGCCTCGGCGCTGGGCCTTCATGAGCATGGTTGCGGGGGCACTGTACCTCCCTCAAGGTCTTCATCTAGAGCTGCTTGGGTTTAATCTGTTCGCATTTAGATTCGTCGAATTGGCAGGATTTGTCAGGGTCATGTCTCGTCGGGAATTATCCTTCTCGAACCTGAATGGGGTTGATCGAAGCTTGGCCTTGTTCTCCATCTATACAACCGTTGTGTTCCTAATCCGTTCCCCTGACGGACTAGCATTCGAGTTTGGCCGAACCGTGGACACATTGTTATGCTATTTCACGTTTCGTGGGCTCTTGAGAAATATTGATGACTTTAGATGGTTTTTGGTAGTATTTCTCCTTCTCCTTATTCCATACCTTGGACTTGTGTTGATCGAGCGTATCACTGCAGACAACCCCTTCAATGCACACCTTGCAGGAACGGCACCAGCTGTCGAGAGAGAAGGCAAGATCCGTGCTGCAGGCAGCTTCAACCACCCATCCTTGCTGGGGACACTTGGTGGAAGCTTCATACCGCTCTACCTGGCCTTATGGATTCCTAAGAAAAGTCGGGCCCTTGCATCAGTGGGCCTAGTGCTCTGCGTAGCAATTGTCGCAGCTTCGAATTCTGGTGCACCGATCGCTTGCGTTGTCGTGGCATTGATAGGTTGGACATTGTGGGGACTGCGTACGAGGATGAATTATGTCCGTTACAGCCTTGTAGGACTGCTTGTGTTATTAGCAATCTCAATGAAGGCGCCGATCTGGTATCTGTTGGCTCGATTCAGTGAGATAACCGGTGGCGATGGCTTTCACAGGTCCTACCTTATGGACATTGCATTTCAGAACATCGATAAATGGTGGTTGTCCGGCATGGCGATGTCTGATACGAAGTATTGGATGGCTACGATGAATTACACGACTGGCGGAGTAGACCTTACTAATCAGTATCTGGTGTTTGGAATAACCGCTGGTCTTGGATCAATGGCATTATTTATTGTGGTGCTGAAACGTGCGTTCAGCAATCTTGGAAAAGCGATGGCACTTCTTCGCTCCACGGGACAGAGCTGGAGAGAGGAAGAATATCTTTTTTGGGGTCTTGGCGTTATGCTCGCGGTGCATGTAGTCAATTGGCTAAGTATTGCCTACTTTGACCAGAGTGCCGTTTTGTGGCTAATGGAAATGGCGATCATTGCAAACCTGACTACCGGTTTCGTCCAAGGCCAGCGTCTTGCTCGTAAGCGAAGAAACAACTTGGCTCCTTTGGCGGCACAAGGGCCATCTCTCGATCGGATAGCAAATAAGCTCTACTTACACTGATTTACATTTTGATCTTCCCCCGATTTGGTGGACACCGGGTTACGCGACAGCTGCCCTAGCCTCAAATTCAGCCGGAGATCGATAGCCGAGGGTCGAGTGGCGCCGCTGCCGATTATAGAACACCTCGATATACTCGAAGATGTCCCGGGTCGCTTCGCTCCGCGTCGCGTACTGCCGATGGTACACGAGCTCACGCTTCAACGTCCCGAAGAAACTTTCCACGCAGGCGTTGTCCCAGCAATTGCCGGTGCGGCTCATGCTGGCCGTGATGCCGTGCGTGGTGAGCAGCTGTTGGTACTGCCCGGCAGCATATTGACTCCCGCGATCGGAGTGATGCAGGAGCTCGGCGTGGGGTTGTCGAGTGACGAGCGCCATGCGAAGTGCCTGCTCGGTTAAATCTCCGGTCAAGCGCGGGCCCATCGCCCAGCCGATGACGGCACGTGAGTATAGGTCCAGCAGCACGGCCAGATACAGCCAGCCCTCCAGGGTCCAGACGTAGGTGATATCGCCGGCCCAGACCCGGTTGGGTTGCGACACTGCGAACTGGCGTTGCAGCGTGTTCGCCGCCACGGGCAAGTGGTGATTCGATTGGGTGGTGGCCCGCCATTTCTTCACGGTCTTGGCCCGGAGGCCATCGTGGCGCCCCTGTTTGACCAGGGCGTTCCAGATGCGGGGACTGCCGTACGTTGCCCGCGACTTCTGGTGGAGCTCCCGAATGGCGGAGCGCAGCATACGCGTCTGGATGGACCGGGCACTCTCAGTCCGTGATCGCCACGCGTAATAGCCCGCTGCTGAAACGGCAAGGGCACGGCACATCAAGCGGATCGGATAGCGACGGTCGTGTTCCTGGATCACGCGGTATCTCATCGCGACTCCTTCGCGAAGAACGCCGCCGCACGTTTTAAAAAATCCCGCTCCTGTTTCAATGTCGCATTTTCTCGTCTCAGCCGCGCGAGCTCTTCCTGTTCCGCATGCATCGACTGGCGTGTGTGGCCCTGGCTCTCCGCCTGTTACTGCTCGGCCCGCCAGCGGTAGAGCAGGTGGTCGGCAATGCCGAGCTCTCTGGCCACTTGCGCGACCGGTCGTACTGAGTCTCGGACCAATCGAACTGCTTCCGCCTTAAACTCTTCTGTGTACTGCCGTCTGGTCTTGGTGCTCATACCGTCCTCCAATTTCATCAAACTCCTCCTTATACAGGTGTCTGTGAAAGCGGGGGAAGATAATTTCTTACATAACACTGCTTAGATTGCTGGATCTATTTGGCGGCTCTTCCCAATCTCTATTCACGCCGGGTGGTTGGACAATCTCTGTGACAGCACCTACGCATTGACTACGGCCTTATGCCCAGCATGAGGCACAAAGGCAGCTGTTAGGACGACGTGTGCATAAAAACTTCCTTCCAGACACTCAAGCATAAGCTCGTGTACCATCGGCACTAAGCCAACTGAGACGAGGCCATGTAGAGCACCTTCGGGATACATTGAGGTGTTCGATTATCAGAAGTCTCGGCACTCCTGTGCAGCCGGAGAAAAAGAAAGAGTGACGGTCGCGTAGAGTAGGTGTGTCTCCAAATCTGAGCGAAAGCTCACCAGGTGGTTCTGGCATCTTGGTTGTATTCAGATACGCCATCAATGGATGCTCGGTTGTCTCTCAAAGGAACTCTTAATTAAGCTTAATTTATGCCACGCTTCGATCGTCTACTGACAATGTACTGCGTTACCCCATTGCGAACGATCGGCTTGGTACGGCCGGCTGGCATACCTGTTCTGATGTATCACAGTCTCTCCGAGCCTGAGAATAGTGGAAGGCATCCTTATTTTGAAACTGCGATCGCACCAAAGGTATTTGCCGAGCAAATGCGGTTTCTCTTTCATCAAGGCTATAAGACCATTTCTCCTAATGAGGCTGTGCAATATGTTCGTTCAGGTACGATGCCGTCCACTCCATGCGTGGTTTTGACATTCGATGACGGCTTTGAAGATTTCTATCAACAGGCTTTCCCAATTCTCAGTGAGTTCAAGTATACAGCGACCGTGTACTTGCCGACCAGATTTATCGGAGAGGAACGATGCCAATTCATGAAGGGGAGATGCCTAACCTGGACAGAGATTAAAGAGTTGCATGGTAACGGAGTTTCGTTCGGCTCCCATACTTCATCGCATCAGCAGTTGTCTACACTGACGGAGGAACAGATACAGGTTGAACTGCGAGAATCGAAGGACGTAATCGAAAATAAGCTTGGTTGTGCTGTGGAATCATTTTCTTATCCGTACGCCTTTCCCGAGATGGACCAGCGTTTTAAGCGAGTGCTTAGGGACATTCTGGTATCCCATGGGTACGAAAATGGGGTTACAACTGTAATAGGAACAGTGCGCTCTGACAGTGATGAGTGTTTCCTCCCACGGTTACCGATAAACTCATGGGATGATGTGCCACTATTTAGTGCCAAACTAATGGGGTGCTACGATTGGTTGCGCCGACTTCAGCGTTTGAAAAAGATTGTGAAAGCCCGATGGGCATGATGCAGCCAGCCAATATAAGATACACTATTGTTTCTCCCGTTAAGAACGAAGAGGACAAGATCGAGGTTACGATCCGGTCAGTGTTGAATCAAACGATACTGCCGACACACTGGATAATAGTGGACGATAGCTCTGATGATCGAACTGCCAGGATTGTTGAGGAATATGCACAGAAGTACAGTTGGATCAAGCTCCTTCAGTTGTCGCACAACAGCGGTAGGGATCTCGGCTGGGCTGAAATTCGAGCGTTTGGGGCAGGCTATGAACTTGTAAAAGATGACGCCTATGATTTTATTGTCAAGCTGGATGGCGACCTAGAGCTTCCGAGCAATTATTTTGCGCAACTGTTTCAGAAATTCGAGCAAGACGAGAAGCTCGGTATCGCTTCGGGTGAGTGCATGGAGTGGGAGGGAGAGGGCTGGCGACCTTCTTCGGGGCCCTCTTATCACGCTGTAGGTGCATCTAAAATCGTACGTCGACAATGCTTTGCAGAAATTGGCGGATTTGTATTTCACCGTGGTTGGGACACTGTTGACGAGATCCGGGCACAAGTGAAGGGATGGAAGACAGCACATTTCGGGGATGTTCCGTTCTTTCACCTCAGAAAGGAAGGATCGGCAAATGGACCAATCAGCACTGCGATCTTGCACGGTGAAGTCTATTATTGGACGGGTGGAGGCTTCCTGTTTCTGCTTCTTAAGTTTTTCCATCGCTCAGCCATAGATGGGCCGCTCCTACTTGGCGGTCTTGCGATGTTATGGGGATATCTTAGGCTCTGGTTTACATGGCAGAAACGAATTGTAACTATCGAAGAAGCAAAGCATTATCGTCGATTGCTTAATGCAAGGATTTGGGACGAGGTTCGCGCGGTTTGTGGGAAGAATGGTGAGAGACCGAGCTTGGTGGCGTAGGCTCCCCCAAGTCCTTGCCGGTGATTGTCCCTGAATGGGAACACTCGGTCGTGATCGTGGCGTCGTGGACCCATGGTTCCAAGACGCACAACATTCGGCTAGGACCCAGGAGCTTGCCTACTGTTAGGGTCGCCGTACATGCGGTTTGGATGGAAGCATCCATGGCCCGCAGTCATAACCAGACGTTGCGGTGCCCTTCGCCAGGAAACGACGACGTCGCGAGGATATGGCAGATCTGCGGAAGGAGCGCCTCGTCGATGTACGAGGTTTTGGGGACGGCGCTTAGCAGGTCTGGCCCACACCATACGCACCCTGCCTGTAAGGCAACCTGCTGCGGCTTATCGCACCGACCACCCTTATGTCAAAATGCGCGCGCCCTCGAATCCATTGCACCACCTCCAGCTCATCGGTGCGTCGACTCTTCTGGCCCACTTGGCCGCCAGCGAAGAATTGGTCTCGCTATCCGGAGAGCGAGGCCGCTGTGAACCACAGATCGAGGGAGACTAGATCCAGATTTTCAGCACGCGACACTAGCAGCGCTGGTTCCACGTTCTTGCGCAAGCAGAGGCAGCCTCGTTCATCCTTTGCTTTCGCCAAGGACACTGCCATTGTGAGGGACAAAAGGCCCCCAATTGAATGTCCGAGTATTGCTGGGATGAGGAAGCACTTCTTAATAGTTTAGGTCAAAGGCGACGTGCCTGTGGAACTATCCATCATTATCGTTAATTGGAATTCGCGAGAATATCTCCAAGACTGTATTGCATCCATCCTGGATGCCAAAATCCAACACCACTTTGAAGTTATTGTTATAGACAGTGGATCGTTCGATGGTTCTCGGGAAATGCTGGCTCACTCTTATCCTCAAGTGATCTTCATTCAGAGTGATACAAATATTGGATTCGCTAAGGCTAATAATGAGGCCTTTAAGGTCGCTACTGGCCGCACAGTCTTGTTTCTCAATCCTGATACGAAAATCGTAGGTTCTGCAATTGACACATTGTATGAGTGGCTAGAGAGATTGCCGAATGCAGGAGCTGTGGGTTGCAAGCTTCTCAATGCCGATGGATCGCTTCAAACTAGCTGTATTCAATCATTTCCAACGATCGTGAACCAACTCTTAAATTCTCAATTGTCCATGCGTGTGTTCCCTAAATCTCGGCTATGGGGTATTGCCTCACTTATCAATGACTCCAAAGTACCCGCACAAGTAGAAGTGCTTTCGGGGGCGTGTATCATGATGAGGCGTTCACTTTTTCAGAAAGTCGGCCTCTTTAGTGAAGAGTATTTCATGTACACAGAGGATGTTGACCTCTGCCACAAGCTCAAGAAAGCTGGGTATGTCAACTACTATGTCCCTACTGCAATGATTTTTCACTTCGGCGGGGGAAGTTCTCAACAACGACCAAGTGAATTCTCCGTAGTCACCATGCGAACATCAACTTGGCAATTCTTGAGGAAAACGAGGGGGCCGAGCTACAGCACACTGTATCAATCTGCAATGCTGGTTTCAGCGTCCCTGCGGGTTGTCTTGCTGGTCATTCTTTCACCATTCTACTTCGCGATCGGTCGTCTAGAAGAGTGGGAGGGATCGTTCCGAAAGTGGTTGGCAATTCTGAAGTGGAGTATATGCAACCGTGCAGGGGCAATCTAGATCGCTCAGTTTGTCCTCAAGATGGATCTACCTGTCATAGAATACTCACGTAGGTAGAAAAACGCTTATGCCACTAGATTCTAGATTTTCGACAACCATTCCCTCTGAACTCTTTCACGCGTTTTATGATCGACTCTGTCTGTGTGCTATTCTATTCAAGGGATTACCTGTGTAATGTGTGGCTTTTGCGGTATATTTGACCGATCTGCTTCTCTTATCAATCCAGACCTTTTACAGAGAATGACCACGTCCTTGAGTCATCGAGGTCCTGATGGCGAAGGTCAACTGCTCGCCCGTGGACTTGGTCTGGGACATCGGCGATTGAGTATCATTGATGTACTGGGGGGTGCCCAGCCAATCGACAATGAGGACGGGAGCATCCATATTGTCTTCAATGGTGAAATCTACAATTTCATGGAGCTTAGAAGAGAACTTGAGGCTGCCGGACACATATTCAAAACTTGCTCCGACACAGAAGTTATTGTTCATGCCTATGAACAGTGGGGCAAGAATTGTGTCGAGCGTTTCAACGGAATGTTTGCATTTGCCCTGTGGGATTCCAATAAGTGTGAGGTGCTCCTGGCGCGAGATCATCTCGGCATTAAACCCTTGTACTACGTTGAGTTGGGCAATCGTATCCTTTTCAGCTCCGAGATCAAAGCCTTGCTCCAAGACCAGGAATGTCCACGAGATGTGGACGTCGAGTCCCTAGCAGAACTTTTCACATTCCGATACGTGCCATCTCCCAAAACGCTCTTTTACGGTATCCGCAAGTTACCACCAGGACATAGAATGACCCTGTCGATGAAGGGTGTTGAGGTGGAACGGTTCTGGAGGTGGGTCCCTCAGATTCGGCATGGCTGGAACGAGGATGCGCTAATAGAAGAGTACTGTGCCTTGTTGGAGGATGCTGTGCGATTGCAGCTCCGAAGCGACGTCCCGTTGGGGCTTTTTCTTAGTTCTGGTGTCGATTCTGGTGCCCTTCTAGCCATTATGGCAGGGCGTTCTTCTGGGCCTGTCCAGACATTCACCATTGGCTTTGAAGGAGGAGAGAAGACAAATGAAGTTGAAGATGCGAAATCTATGGCCAGGATGTTTGGAGCAGATCATTACTTTATGGAGGTAAAACCAGAAGATTACCTGAAGTACTACGCAAACTATCTCTGGGACCTGGAGGAGCCGGTAGGTAATGAAACGGCAGCAGCCTTCTATTTCGTCAGTAAGATAGCTAGGGAAAAGGTTAAGGTAGCTCTAACGGGGCAGGGAGCTGATGAGCCATGGGCAGGCTATGATCGTTATTTCGGGGCTAAGTTGTCGACCTCGTACAGTCGCTTACCTACTGCGGTAACCAGCTCCCTGGCTTCACTCATCAGCAGGATCCCCGGACGCTTTGAACGATTGAAGCGTGGCGTAAGCTCATTGAGCGAACCGGACATGCTGACACGGTTTACAAAAATCTACTCGTTTTTTAACGCAGATATGAAACGGCAGCTTTTTAAGGGCCCACTGGCTACCCAGATTGTTCATGATGCATATAGGTCAAAGGAGGCCCTTCGACGTCTCCAAGATGATGTGCGGCATCTAGACCCTGTCTCGCAGATGCTTTACATCGATACTAGAGCGAATCTGCCAGACGACCTTCTGATGGTAGGAGATAAAACCTCAATGGCTAATTCTCTTGAGGTTCGTGTTCCGTTTCTTGACTTCCGCCTAGTGGAATTCATTGAGAGTCTTCCTTTGAAGTTGAAATTGAATGGCTTAACAGGAAAATACCTCCATAAAAAGGCCATGCTAAAGTGGTTGCCAGACAAAATAGTGTATCGTAAGAAAAAGGGGTTTGCGAACCCCATTGAGGACTGGTTTCGAACCACGATGCGACCATATGTAGAAGACTGCTTATTGAGCGAACACTCTGGGATCAGCCGCTATTTCAATCAGCAATATATCCGGTATCTGTTAGACCGGGACAAGGATGGCAAAGAACAACTTCGACGGCAATTATATCTTCTGGTGTCGTTCGAGTTGTGGCATCGCACATTCATAAGAACTTGATATGTTATCCGGAGGCCTCCTCCTATCTGAGGCGACTCATATTCCAGCATGAATCTATTGGCGAATAGGCGCATCATCTAGGCAAACACTTCCCAATCGATTTCGCATTACTTTGAGAATATATGAAATACAGAAATGCAACCGTATGTTTGCTTGGAGCCTCTCTCGGTACAGCAAACATGGGAGTAGACGTGCTTACTGCAGGGACACTTAGATCATTTAATGAGTGGGCCGCCGCTGGCGTGTTATTTTGTTTCGATTACAGAAAAGAGCCTGAAACGTTTAATATCGCAGTTGGTGAGAAGGAAGTAGCCGTTCAACTTATCAACATAAGATTCTCAAAAAAGTTCTACCTTGGAAACAATATTGCATGCCTACTTGTCCTTGCACTGGTGGCTAGGCTTGTAACCAGTCAAACATTCCGTGAGCGGATAATCTCACAAAACTCTTGGCTGAGCCAGATATCGAAGTCCGACTTTGTAGTTTCAATGGCGGGCGGGGACAGTTTCAGTGATATCTACGGTATTGGTCGACTCTTGTATGTCTCCTTACCGCAAGTCCTAGCTATCATTCTTGGTAAAAAGCTTATTCTACTACCCCAGACAATTGGACCTTTCAGTGGCTGCATCGCAAAGAACCTCGCAAAGTTTATCTTGCGCCGAGCTGTACGCATCTATTCAAGAGATCATGAGGGAATTGCAAAAGCTCAGAAACTGGTGAGGACGAACGATGCTAATAAGAAAGTAGAGTTCTGTTTTGACGTGGGTTTTGTAGTCGAACCCACTAAACCGAAAGAGATGATCCCTCATCTGGAAGCTGTGATGAGGTGTAACGGCCCGATCATCGGTTTAAATGCTAGTGGGCTGTTGGCTATGGGCGGATATTCTAGAACCAATATGTTCGGGCTTAGGATTGACTACTCAAGGTTTCTGTTGGAATTGGTTGACATGCTGATATCGGAGCAGAAGGCGGTTGTAGTGCTCATACCGCATGTCTTGGGAGTGAGTGCGGAGAGCGATACTAGGGTATGTCAAGAACTCTATACCGTTCTCAATAACCGCTACCAACAACAGCTCTTTATGGTAAGTGAGGAATACAGCTACAGTGAAATAAAATACTTCATTGGTCTTTGCGATTTCTTTATCGGATCTCGCATGCATGCATGTATTGGGGCACTGTCCCAGCATGTTCCTACGGTATCCATTGCCTACAGTGATAAATTTATTGGGGTAATGAATACTATTGGGGTTGCAGACCTTGTTGCTGATCCAAGAAAGCTTGAGACGGGTGAAATTCTTGCAATGATTCGCGATGCTTTCAGTCGAAGGATGCAACTCAGAGAACACTTAGAAAGGACCATGCCGAAAGTAAAGGAAACGATCCTGAATCTGTTTAGAGACATTGGTGCCATAGTTTAGCCGTATAGGCTCATGCAATTTCGTAATGTTCAAGACGTCACGGAGTGGGGCCTCTGCATTGGCTGCGGGGCATGCGCCTATATCTGTCCTAGTAATATTACGCTTGTTAACGTGCTGAATGATGGAATTAGGCCTAAGCTTGCGAAGAGTTCATGCGAGTTATGCGACTCTTGCCTTAAGGTGTGCCCTGGAATAAATGTGGTTCATCAAGCAGATCTGGATAGCAGCGATTACGTGCCTGACATGTTCAAGAGTTGGGGGCCGGTGTTAGAGGTGTGGGAGGGATTCGCTGCCGATCCTGAACTTAGGCGTGCCGGATCATCTGGAGGGTTGGCGAGTGCAATCTCTCTATATTGTATCGAGCAGGATGGGATGCATGGTCTTTTACACATTGGTCAGGATAAGAAGACTCCGTTGAAAAATGAAACCGCTTTGAGCACATCTAGAGCCGAGATTCTAGCAAGGGCTGGGTCTCGATACGCTCCTGCCTCACCCTGTGATGGCCTGGCCATGATCGAAACTGCTCCAGCGCCTTGCACATTTATTGGTAAGCCTTGTGATATTGCTGCCGTTCAATCCGCCAGGTCAGTGAATCACAACTTGGATAAGCAAATTGGAGTAACCATTGGCATCTTTTGTGCTGGGACTCCTTCATCGCAGGGAACATTAGACCTGCTTAAACACCAGGGGATTGAGCCCGAAACAGTGAAGGAGATTCGATATCGAGGTAATGGATGGCCAGGGCAATTTACAGCACAGACGAAGGAAAGCGCAGTGCCGCTGGAGATCATGTCTTATATGGACTCCTGGGAGTTCTTACAAAAATATCGGCCATACCGCTGTCATCTCTGTCCTGATGCTACCAGCGAGTTCGCTGACATTGCGTGCGGTGATCCATGGTATCGCAAAATAGAAGAGGGAGAACAGGGGCACTCACTAGTGATTGTGCGTACAGAACGTGGGAAAGAGGTCTTGAGGAATGCCATCCAAGCCGGATATGTCGTACTGAGAAAAGCTGACCCATCGATTCTCGAACGCTCGCAACGAGAGGTGCTCAGAAAAAGAGGAGCAGTATGGGGGAGGATTTTGGCGATGAAATTATTTGGAATACCGACCCCCAGATTTGAAGGGTTCTCGTTGTTCAAGAATTGGCTGTATCTCTCGTTCAAAGACCAAGTCAAATCTATTGCTGGTACAGCTAGGAGAATCCTTCTCCGAGGGTATTACAAACGGAAGAAAACAAATTTCTCGAATGCACTCTGATGAGGTTTGCCCTGAGAGAGGACGAATAGAGGTTAGAACGCTTAGGACTGTTGTATGTTTCTTCATGCGGAAGAACCTGAAGATGTTCAACAAGTTCGCCGATCACTTACTTCGGCCACGGATTCCGTTTAAAAATCCCTCGGATTGCTAGAGTCTCATGAGCAGTCTTCATCCGGAGATGTACACAACTGACCACCCGGTTGCGGAGGACGTGGTCAAGTACAACTGGCTGTTATTGCAGAACCTGCAAGTTTTGTGGTGCCGGAGGTATCGCGAGAGACGTTGTGCCCGAGAATTCAAAAGCCCCTCGATCCCATACACTATCTGAGCCGCGTTTGACACCAGAGGGATCGATATCATAGGGGGTGCCTACATCAAAGCCTGGGCCTGTTGCTGATGCAAGATCTAAGTTGCCATTTGCTAAATCAACGAAGATGTTGCAACTAGCAGTGCAAGTTATATCGCTTGAGTTTGGGGAATCGTTCGTTGTGTTGTAATACCAGTTATGAGAGTTAGTCGCCCCTGTGTTGCCAGTTCGTACAGAGTTATGCCAGAGGTTGTTCCGCACGACATTGCCTGTTCCCGCCTCGATATGAACGCCGCTCCATAGACCGGTAATATTCACAAACGTGTTATTATAGACTAAGATATTACTTGCAGAATTCTGGTTGCTTGCATCATTGGCAACATAAAACATCGCTGCCATGCCATCGCATGCCCCAGAGGGACGACCGCTGCAGGACTGGTAGGCAGGCGTGTGCCGCACCGTATTGCCGTAAATTTTCCCACCAGTCCATGTCCCATTGTTTAGGCCAGCGATTAGACCTGCCGTACCCTCAGTATCCTCGACTACATTGTTACTGAACGTAAGATTTGTGGCGCTGGTCAGAGACATCATCTCACCATGAATTGCTGGAGTACTATTATTTCTAGCGATGTAACAGTGGTCAATTACGAGATTCTGCCAGTTGTCGCGCATAAGGAAGATCGTGCGGTCAGAGTCGTGCAAGGCACAGAATTGAAATGTAATGTTGCTGTTACCAGTCAGGCCATAGATCACATCGGAGCTTGAATCTCCTTTATCTCGTCCACCACCCTCTACGTCGATATATTGGAACGTTAGATTGTCGCCACCGGTCCCTGCGCCATTATCAAGGCGAATCCCCTTACCGCCGGAAACTTTGATTCGAATTCCATACTGGTTAATCGCGCCGGTACGCCAATTGCTATTCCTGCTCTGCCCGTCAAAGAGCCAATAGTCCGTATGTACTTGCCACGCTCCAAAAACTGCCTGACCATCTCCGTATGTGGCTAGCCATCCGGCGTTCGTTCCGTGATTCGAGACCGTTGCTTTTCTTATCGTTATGAGTGTCGTGCCCAAGTTCGGGGTCTTGAAAGTGTAGCCAGGATAGGTTCCTTCTGCAATATAGTATACATCGCCACGAATTAGCGTCGCTGGCAAAGATGAATAGGCGTTAGTCCAGTCGGTACCATCGTTAGCTCCTGTCGCACCAGCTCGTACGTAACGGTCTACTGCCTCAGCACCAGAGGAACCCAAGAAATGCATGGCCAACAGCACTGCGAGGAAGAATGTTTTTTTCATAAAATACCTCCAAAGCTCATAATTGCATTAAGCCTAGCCGCAATGAAGACTTTATGTTTCAGTTGAAACTGACCCTCTTGCGATCTATGAGAGATAGTAAGTTATTGCGGCGAACTGAAGCTCATAGTAGAGACTCATATTCTGAGATTACTCAGATGATCTAGAACGCAAGTTTAGTGCCAGGACTGAGTGAATGTTTGCAGTAGAACGTTCTACGGAAGATATTGATGAAGAAGGTATATTATCGAATCGCTGCATTCTCAAGAAGCCAGGCAGTATCGATGCCTGTTCAGATCTGACTTCACATTGTAGAAAATGTACACAAATACCTACGCTTGGCGTCAAGTGTAGCTTTTTTATCTTCCCGCTCCTTAGCAGGGTGCGGAAAAACTCTTGTGTCCTTCTGTTTCCTGAGGTAGGTCCGTGGCACGATTGTCCACTCCTTGCAGGAGGTCACGATGCGCGGTCAGGATACCCAGCAAGCCGGGCTGTTCAGCTATCTCTCGCCGGAGGAGCGCGTACCTGCGACGCACCCGCTGCGGCCTATCCGGCGGTACGTGGACACGGCCCTGATTGCGTTTGAGGTAGGCTCGAAAAAGTGGACGCCTTCAACCTACAATGAGAGGGCTGGAGGTGTGAGATGGAACAGGTCCCGCGACAGCAGTCTACGAAGGAGTTCCGGGAGCAGGCGGTGCGGTTGGTCCTGGAACAGCAGGTGACGATTCCGGAAGCCGCCAGGCGCCTGAGCATGTCGGGCAGAACGCTCGAGCGCTGGGTGGGGCAAGCGCGGCAGGGCCAGCTTGCGACGCTGGGAGAACGCCGACGGCCCGTGACGGAGCTCGAAGCGGAGCTGTCCCGACTCAAACGGGAACTCGCTGAGGCACGGGTGGAGCGCGACATCTTACAACA
>WBZQ01000924.1_pt2 | contig 18364 bp, 12 predicted proteins | sample 5204251 | NCBI WGS metagenome assembly WBZQ01 (sample SAMN12412402, study PRJNA552823) | activated sludge metagenome | isolation source: activated sludge from nitrification reactor of wastewater treatment plant... | place: USA: Virginia | collected 2017-09 | reverse complement strand
CCAGGCCAGCCGGCCCATTGCCTGGAAAACCGGAACCAGTTTCGGATTCCGCGACGCCTGGGCAGCCGGTGTAACACCGCGCTATGCCGTCGGGGTGTGGGTAGGTAACGCCGACGGAGAGGGCCGCCCCGGCCTCATCGGCGTGGAAACGGCTGCGCCGGTGCTGTTTGAGATATTCGAACAACTGCCGGCCGGCCGCTGGTTCGACCCGCCCTACGACGACATGGTGCAGGCCGCCGTTTGCCGGCAAAGCGGATTCCGGGCCGGAGCCTGGTGCGAAGCGGATACGGTCTGGATACCGGCCAGCGGACTGAAAGCCGAAGCCTGCCCTTACCACCGCCTGCTGCACCTGGATGCCGGCGGTCAGTGGCAGGTGAACAGCGCCTGCGAATCGCCCGCCATCATGCAGCACCGCGCCTGGTTTGTGCTGCCACCGGTGGAAGAATTTTATTTCAAGAGCAAAAATCCCGCGTACATTCCGCCGCCGCCGTTCCGTGCCGACTGCCTCGCAACCGAAACGGCCTCCGGCAGCACTCCGATGCAACTCATTTACCCCAAACATCCCACCCGCATTTACGTGCCGGTGGAACTGGACGGCAAACTAGGCAGCACCGTGTTCCAGGCCGCTCACCGGGTGGCCGATGCCGAAATTTTCTGGCACCTGGACGGCGTTTATCTCGGCAGTACCAAAACTTTCCACCAGATGGCCCTCCAGCCCGCGGTCGGTAAACACCAACTGACCCTGGTCGACAAAGAAGGATACCGCCTGGAACAGACGTTCGAAATAATTGGTAAAAATTGAGCGGTGTTTGAGGGTTTCAGGGTTACAAGGTTACAGGGTTTCAAGGTTGTGCAACAGCCGGGCTTGGGGTGAGCCGTGAAACCCTGTAACCTAAAACCTTTTAACTTCCAATCCTTACCATCTTCCCCATCGCACTGCCGGCATTTGTCGACACCTGGTAATAATAAATGCCCGGGGCCGGCAACTGTTTTTCGTCCAGGCGGATGGTTTTGCGGCCGCCCGGAAAATACCCGGACTGGGTATGCACCGAGCGTCCGGCTTCATCCAGAATCTTGAGGGTGACCTCGGCGGCGCCAGGCAGGTAAAAGTCTATGACCGTCCCATCGCGGAAGGGATTGGGCCGGTTTTGGAACAGTTCGAAGCCGGGTTGGGTCACCACACCGCTGTTGAAGCGCAGGGCTACGCTGCGGTCGGTTTGCCCGTCGGGCCGATAGGCCTCAGCCGGCGTGATGCGGCTGGAGACGGCCAGCCGGTCGCTGAGCCGGCCCGGTTCCAAAGCACGGAAACGGATCGAAAAGACCCCGGTCCCGTTGTCCACCGAAACGGTGACGGCATCTTCAAAAACCGCGAAATTGCTTTCGTTCAGGCCGGGGCCGGGCAGTATTTGCAGCGTCTGCAACCCCGCCGTATGCAGGGTGAACTGGTAGCCCAGGGCCTGCTCCGCGCCGGTAAAAGCCACCGAAACCGTTTCTCCTGCCGCTACCTCCCGGTCATCGACGTCGAAAAAGAAAGGCGCTCCGCCGCGCTCCGCCGGCGCAGTCAGGCCCGAACCCATGGCCGTGCCGTTCACGTCGCCGGTTTTCACGGCGATAAAATCGGCCGGAAGGCTGTCGGTAATGGTTTCCGGAAAGGCCATCTGGAAGGGATTGGCCGGGTCGGGAAAAACGAAGGCCTTGTCGACAAAACGCCAGGAGGTGTTAGCCGGCAGCGAATCGTAGATGCCGAGGATGAGTTTGCGGATCTCCACCACGTCGAAGGTGGTAACCGAGTTGGATTTGTTGGCGTCGGCGGCGATGATCTTGTAGGGGCTGTTCAGCGCCTCCAGGCCCAGGATGTGTTTGGTCATCAGCACCAGGTCGAAGGTGGACACGCCGTCGAGGTGCTGGTTGTTTTTAAACGGAGTAAGGGTGTATGAACTGCCGGGAGGCAAAAGATTGCTGAAAGAAAAAACGCCCTGATCGTCGGTCTGAGCCTGAAAAACGGGGCCGGTCGACAGTTCGAGTTTCACGTTGACGCCGGCAACACCCAGCCCGGTTTCCGTTTTGGTCGTCCCGGACAAAGTAAGGGGATCCGGGCTGCACAGGGATTGCGGGTCTTCCACAGCCACTTTGATGAGACAGTCCGCCGACTGGGCGGCGGCATAGCCGGAGGGCACGGAATCGGGCACCGGCACATCGTACACCCGCAGCAGCACCCCAACGGTGTCACCCGATTCGAAACAGCAAAAAGTGATCTTGTCCCGAAACAAGGTATCGGAGGCACAGGGAGAAGGAGACTGATGTTTTACCCGGAAAGCCAGCACGCCGCAATCGTCGTGGGAGCCGTTGTCGAAAATTGCTGCGTCGATCTCCACGGTATTCCCGCTCAACTGGATTGCACTGGCCGGCGGGCAGGACGCTGTCGGCGGCAGGCTGTCCCACACGTGCAGATTGAACGCACATTCCCCGGTATTGCCGCAGGCATCGGTAGCCACGTAGCGGATCGCGTGGATGCCCACCGGGAAATCCACCGGGTCGAGGAACAGCACCAGGGTATCGCTGACCGCCGGGTCGTTTCCGGGAAAATCGCTCAGGATGCCGTTCAACGTATCGGCCGCATTGTTGATTTGCCAAAAGGCCTGTACGCCGGTGGAGTAGGAACAGGCGTCGGCGAGCAGGAAATCGGGCATATCAACCGTAACCGTACAATTGGTTGTGCCGGTACTTATGGTGAGATCCGCCAGACAGTTTTTGAAAGTCGGCCCGGTTTTGTCTTCGATCGTAATGATCTGCCCGGTTTCCAGAGCTTCGGCTGAACACCAATCGATGACGAACCAGGTCCGTATCAAATGCCCGTTGCCGGGGCAGGAATAAATGATCGTATCGTTGGAGGCAGTTCCCAACTGGCAGAGGTTGGTAAATCGGCGGCCGGCAAACTCAATATAGGGCTGCCCCGTTTTGGCAGGAGAAATATCGCCGTCGGTACAATTGATGGTCACATCCGGGGGATAATGCAGGTCGGCCAAGGTCGGACGGCTCAGGGAAATGTGCTGGATACACGTGCTGGTATTTCCGAAAAGGTCTTTTGCCGTCCATCTCCGATTGATGACGCCGACCAGGCCGCTGGTGCAGGTGGAGTCAGCGGTAGCATCCAGGTGGGTCAGCGTTACCTGCCCGCAGCCGTCGTCGGCCAGGGCAACGGCCGCAGCGATGCCGAGGCTGTCGCGCAGAAAAAACGGCGAAACGTTGTCCACGGCGCAGGAGATCGTAATGTCCTGGCAAGAGAGAGTGGGCGGAAACTGATCGTTTATTTTGACATTTCCGAAGCAACTGTACCCGAACAAGGTATCCCGTACCCGGAAAGCATAGGTTTTGCCCAAGTCGTCGAACCCGACAGGGAACGGCACCCAGGGGCCGTTGCCGAACGGCGCCACTTTATCCACCTGCAACTGGTAATAGGCCGAGTCCGGGCAACCGGTATTGCCTTCCAGCAGGTCGGAGGCACGCGGGTTCCAGGTGCAGGACGAATCCAGCGATACCGAGATGTTGTCGCGGCAAACCAGTGGACCGGCGTAGTTCTGCACCGTTATCTGAAAGGAGCAGGAGGCGGTGTTGCCGGCTGCGTCGATGGCGACGAACACATTGACCGTATTGCCCAACGGAAAACCGGCGCCCGACTCCAGTCCGCCGGTCTGCACCAGGGTGTCGCCGGGTTCGTTATCGCCGGAAGCGATGGCGTAAAAGTACTCGAAGGTACATTCCCCGGCGCCCAGGGTTACCGTGTCGTGCGGCGGGCAGGCGATGGTAGGGGGAATGGTGTCGTTCTGGGCAACGGCTCTCAGGGTTGAAAGCAGTAAAAGCGAAACAAGTAGTGATCGGATCATGAGATATAATTGGTTGGCATGAATGAATCGGGGGGATTAAAAGTTAACGGGTTTCGGGTTAGCGGGTTTCGGGATTTCCGGCTGTTGCCGCACAACCCGTTAACCCGCTAACCTGTTAACCTATTTCAGTAAAATCATTTTGCGGATGGCGCTGTGTGCCGGCGTTTCCAGTTTGTACAGCAGCACGCCGGTGGCATCGAACAGGGTGTTTTCCAGCGGAATGGTGTGGTAGCCCCGCGAATAGACGCCCGGTAAGGTGTACAGCAGCCGCCCGGTTTCGTCCATTACGCTCAACGTCGCCTCGCTGTCTTCGGGCAGGTGGAAACCGATCAGGGTTTTGTCGTGGAAGGGATTCGGCCGGTTCTGGTACAACTCAAAACCCACGCCGCTGACCGTGGTGCCTTCCGGCGATCCGAAACGCAGCGCTACGTCCAGGCGTTCGCCGGCGGGACTGTAAGCCTCCGCCCGGGTGATGCGGCTCGACACGCCGAGCATGGCACTGAGCCGGCCGGCCCGTTGGGCGCGGAAAGTGATGGCGAAGGCTTCCGCGCCGTTTTCGGCGGCGGCAGTCACGGCATCCTCAAAAACGGCAAAGTTGCTGCGGTCCAGGCCTTCACCCGGTGAGATGTCCAGTACCTCCAGCCCCTTGGGTTGCAGGGTGAACTGCCAGCCCAGGGCAGGCCCGGCGGCCCGGAAGGGTACGGTAAACACCTCGCCGGCCTGCACCTGCCGGTCGTCCAGTCGGAAGTCCAGTGTTCCGGCGGAGCGATCGTCCGGCGCCGGCACCGCGTTTGGAATGGCCGTATTGTTTACGTCGCCAACCTTCAGGGCCACAAAATCTTCTTCCAACTGGTCGACCACTACCACGTTGCGGGTAATGCTCTCCGGCACCGCCGATTGGAACGGATTGAAGGGGTTGGGGAAAACAAAGTCCTTGTCGATAAAACGCCAGGACGTATTGGCCGGGAATTCGGAGTAAATGCCCAGGATCAGTTTGCGGATCTCCACCACGTCGAAGGTGGTGACGCTTTGGGATTTGTTGGCGTCGGCGCTGATGATCTTGTAAGGGCTGTTCAGCGGCTCCAGGCCGAGGATGTGTTTGGTGATCAATACCAGGTCGAAGGTGGAGACCCCGTTCTGGTGGTTGTCGTTTTTGGACGGGGTGAGGGTATATTCACTACCTGGAGGAACCGCGCTCAAAAACTCAAACAGTCCTTGCTGGCTGGTTTGTGTTTGCAGGTCGGTATTGTCCAAATCGAGGGTGACGCCGACGTTGACAACGGCGCTGTCGATTTCTGTACGGATATGACCGGCAACACTCAATTTCGGATCTACAGTACAATTGCCGTCATTGTCGGTAACGGTCAGCGGAGCACTGCAAAAAGCGGTATGCCCGTCCAGATCCCGGACCCACAGATCGATGCTTTGGGCGCCCAGTTCCGTACAGTCGAAGGTTACGGTCGTGATCGGGTCGCCGTTGGCGTCAACCGGGAAGCCGTTGCCGGCTCCCGACTTCCGAATGCCGTATTTCAACTTGGTAGGGGGCGCATAGTTGTCGCTGGCGGTTTTTAGGAAGTCCGTTGTCATTAGTATGACTTGTTTTGCCGGCGGCATATCCACCTGCAGGTTGCTCAGGCAACTGATTTCCGGCGCTTTTCCGTCTTGCACGGTAAACTCGTATTCGCAAAACGCTTCGTTGCCGCAGGCATCCGCGGCGAACCACTGGATCCGGTGCGTGCCATAGGGCAGTTGCGGCGCCAGGCCCGGCAACCCGAACAGCGCCGGGGTAGGGGGCATCTGCGCGAAGGTTTTCCAGTGTACGCTGCCGGTGCGCTGGTTGCCGTTCACCGACTGGTGCAGCGCCCAGCGGTAAATATCGTTGGGCAGTGCAGGGCGGCCGTCAAAAACCCGGACGATGCCTCCCGCGAAGTTGGGGTTGCTGGCGTTGTTGAAATTTACGGTACCCGGAGCAGGGGTATTGCTGCTGTTGATAACCGTTTCCTGCGTGCCGTCCCCGTCCAGGTCGAGGAACAGCAGAAAACCCAGGTTGACGTTGGAGCCGGAGCAGGCATCGGTCACGGTAATGCTCAGCGGTACGGATGCCTCGGCCAGATCAAGGAGTTCGGTGGCCGGATCGTACCAGTAACTCTGGCTCCAGAGCAGGGGATTATTGTCGGTGGAATCGCTGACGGTGACCGGGCCGGCCGGGCAGTTGACGATCAGCGGGTCCTTGATATCGATCACTTTGATGATCTGCTTGTACACGTAGGAATTGGCGTTGGCGCTCCAGAAGGTCGCGTAATTGGTCGGCTGGTTGTCGACCGGACTTATTTTAATTACCGTCGGTGCCCAGGGCGCGGCGGTACTGTCCGGCGAAACGACCGGCCCGGTTAGGTTGTCCGCATGGTTGACAACCGCATTCGGTTCGGGGTTCGGCACTTCCGTCACCGGCCCGTCGGGAATAAAAGCGCAGGAGTCGTACACGGTCCAGGTCCGCTCGATCTTGTAGCAGGCGTCGGGTACCACCGTGAGCACCTCGTCTTCATAGGTCACCTTCAGGTTTTCGCAGCCATGGAGCGCAAACTGCGGCGCTCCGAAGTTGTCGGTCGAGTCGCAGGCTGTCACGATCACGTCGTCGGGGAAGCGGATGTAGTAGTCCTTGACGTGCACGATGCTGATGGCCTGGACGCATTCGCTGCTGTTCCCGTTTTTGTCGAACACCCGGAACTTGCGGGCCACCGTGCCCTCCCGGCAGGTGGAGTCGAACTGGGATAAATCGACGTTCACCGTCATCGAATCCATGGCGCAGGTGAACACCGGGTTCCCATAGTCGGCAAAAGCGGGGTCCGCCTCGGTGCAGTTGATCGTCACATCCGCGGGCGCGACACAGGAAACCGGGAGCGTATCCAGCACCTCCACTTTGACCGTACAGTCGCTGAACTGGCCTTCGGCATAGTCCGCTGCCACCGCCCCCTCCGGCACCGCTACATCGTAGACGCGGCGGGTCAGTTCGATGGTGTCGCCTATGTCGGAACAACAGAACAGAACGGCGTCGTAGAACTGGTCGTTGGGCTGGCACCCGGAAGGTTTCGTACGCTGCATTTTGAAAAAAAGGTCGTCGCTGCACGCGTCTTTGGAATCCAGGTCGAGGGTGTCGGCACCGAGCCAGAATTCCCCGTTCCCGGAAAGCGTCACCGTAAAAAAGGTCACGCAGCCCGTAACCGGCGGCTCCATATCCCACACGCTGATCTTCGTTTCGCAGGTGCCTGTATTGCCGCAGGCGTCGGTAGCGACATAGCGCACGGTAGTGGTAGTGCCGGCCGGGAACTTGCCGGTTTCCCCGAACACGCCCATATTATCCGAAACGGCGATGACGCCCGCCAGCGAATCCGGGTCGCCGTTCGCCGTCCAGTAGGCCGAAACCGACACGACCTCCGAGCAGTTATCTTCAAAGGCGATTTCCGGCAGATCTACCGGGGTCAGGCAGTCGACTGCGTCGACACTGATGATGATGCTGGAATCGCATTGCATGGCCGGGCCGCTTTCGTCCACGAAATCGATCACCTGAACGCCGGAGAACGGGTTGGTGGGCGAAAGCGGGCTGCACAGGTCGAAAATCTTCCAGGTCCGGGCTACTTTGCCGGCGCCGCCGCAGTCGGCGGTGATGAGCGTGTCGTAGTAGTTTATTTCAAATTCGCAAAAAGACGCCGGCCAGAGCGGAAACTCCCAGCCGTTGACGGTGAGCACCGGAGCGCCGGTGAAATCGACGTTGTCTTCGTTGACGCAATTGGCTACGATGTTGAGCGGGAATTCGATGCCGGCGAAGGAGCGTTGGCGGATGATGGTCTGCTGGCAGGTCTTGGTATTGCCGCTGGCATCGGTAGCCGTCCAGATGCGGTTCACCAGGCCGCTGATGCTGTTGGCCGGGTTACAGGGCGGGTTTTGGGCAAAATCAACGTGCGTGAGGGTAACGCCAGGGCAATTGTCGTTGACCACCGGAAAGCCGGCGGCAATACCGAGGGTGTCCTTTAAAAAGGCCGGAGCCAGGTTATCGATGGCACAATTCACGGTTATATCGCCGCAGTTGACGGCGGGCGGCGTATCGATCACTTTCAGGCTGCCGGTGCAGTTGTTGCCGGTGGTGGCGTCGGTGATCCGGTAAGCATACGACTGGCCGGCGTCATTTTCGGTCAGGACGCCCGGTACCCAGGGGCCGTTGCCATAGGGAAGTACCTTGTCGATGGTTACAATGTCGTCATCCGTACAGCCGAACGGAGGGTTGAGCAAATCGGCGGATTGCAGTTGGGTCGTACAACCGGCGCCCAGGTTTATGTCCACAAAATCGTCGCACTCCAAAGTGACGGCGGCTTCTATCACCTTCACGGAAAAGGAGCACGTAGCGGTATTTCCGGCCAGGTCGGTGACCAGGTAAGAGTTCAGGGTGTTCCCGGCGGAAAATGCGCTGCCCGACGCCAATCCGCTGAGTTGGATCAGGATAAAATTAGGCTGGTCGTCGTTGGCAAGAATCGTGTAGTTGTAAATCGTGTCGCATTTTCCGGAATTCAGGGTGAGCGTAACACCGGGCGGACACTGGATGGTCGGGGAAATCGTATCGATCAGCGGAAAATTTGCTACCGGGACTTCGGAACGAATAAAAGGCGGCAGGCCGCCGGCAAAAGCATCAACGCTTGCCAGCAGGCACAGCAGGAGTAAACGGTTCATAGGTAAACTATTGTTTGGAAAGAACGGACGTAGTATTGCGATGCAAAATAAATACGAAAACTACATCCCTCCCACTACCGGGCCAAACCATTATCCCCAAAATGCCGCAAACGGGATTAATAATCGAACTTGTGTCGGACAGTTTACAGTAGGCAGAGGCAAAGGCAGTAGCAGTATGCAGTATGCAGTGGGCAGTAGTACTCCAGCCCGGCTTTACGGCGACTGCCCACTGCCCACTACCACTGCCAACCATAACTACATCTTCTTCGACATCTTCTTCGGGAACAAACCTTCCCGGTGTTTCTGCTTTTTGGGCTGGCCATCCCTTTCCGTTTTGAGTCGCAGGCTTTCGGTAGCCTCACAGCCGCTTTTGACCTTGCAGCCTGCCGGCGCCAGCAGCCCGGCAAAAAGGAACAGGAAAAAGAATAGAATGCGATAGTTTTTCATGTTTAATTGAAATTGACGTTGTGGACGTTATTGACGTTGTGGACGTTAGGTGGACGTTATTGATGTTAGGTGGACGTTGTAGACGTTAGTACTCAGTCACCTGACGTCCACAACGTCCATTCATTGAGGCGCTTCGAACCACTTGCCCCCCACGGGATAGATAACGGCCCGGTTGGAGCGTTTTTCGCGAAGGGTCGTTTCCACATGCCATTCCCGGGTGCGGAAAATATAACTTTCGGTTTCGTAATCGCCCGCCCCGATGCCGTTGCGGAACCACCAGTTGCCAAACTGCGGAAACAGGACTTTGTAGGTCATGCCGCTCGTGTCGGTATCGAGTTTTTCCACCTTAACGCCGTCGTTGGGCGTTTCCATGTTGAACTGGGCTACTTCCCACATTTTTCCTTTGAACGGCTCCCGCCGCCGCAAAGCCAGGGCTTCGTCAAAACCGCAGGGCTGGCCGATGATCCGGAGGATAGATACCCCGCTGAGGTTGTCCGGCGAGGCCAGTATGATGACCTCGTCACGGTCGTACCAGCGGAAGTCCTGCACCAGGCTGGCGTAAATATCCTCCGCCTGGCCCCAGGTGCGGGTCATTTTGAGTAGAAAAATAAATGAAACCGCCAGAAACCCAACGATGATGGGCCTGAAAACCCGGCGCGGCAGTCCGGCCAGGGCCAGGACAGCGGCCAGCCAGAAAAATCCGGAAGCATAGTATCCGTAGCGGTCGTTTTCGGACCATTGGAGAAAATAGAAATACAGGTTGGCGACCGGCAGCAGGGCCGCGAAAAAAGCCGCCAGCCCGAATCCGGCCCATTGCCAGCGGGCGTTTATTTTTTTGAAAAACACCAGCCACGCGGCCAGGAGCAGGCACAACACCGCCGTGGTTCCCCACAGCACGGCCGGGCGGTCGAACCATCCGAACACCCTTTCCTTGACCGGGTGCTCGAAAAAGCGCACGAACCCCGGGTATTTGACCAGATACTTATACCCGGTGGCCAGTATGGCCGGAATATCCAGTTTCAGGTGGGTGCCGCTTCCGTAGTGCCCGACCCAGTGGCCGAGGTATATTTTGTTCAGCCCGAACCAGCCCGCCACCATCGCCGCCTGCGGTAAGACCAGCCAGCCCAGCCGCCGGCCGAATTGCGGCCAGTCGCCACGGGCATAGGTTACAACCAGCAGGAACAGTACAAAAATGGCCGGCCAGATGATGTTCCACTCGGTCAGGTAAATGGCCACCAGGAACAGGCCGTTGGTCCACAATGCCGGACGCAGTGCCGGTTTTTCAACAAAATGCAGGGTCTGGTGCAGCGCGGTCAGCAAAAAAAGCAGGGAAATGAGGTACTGGATACAGCCTTTCCAGACGACCGGCTCGGCAGCATAGGGCGACAACAGGAAAAGTGCAGCCACGGCCGGAGCGATCCAGGGTCCGTTCGGCCCGCTTGCGCTGATGCCCGGCAGGCGCCCGGCGAGGCGGTAAAGCTGCCAGCCGTTCAGGGCGTGCAGGCCGGTAAAGATCAGGAACCAGGGCAGCCAGGCCGTACCGAAGACCTTGAACAGGGTAAAATTGGTCACGAACAGTACCGGCAGCAGGGCTACCCAGTCGAAACTGTGCAGGGCGTCCGAAAAGGTGCCGGTTTCGTAGCGTTCCTGCCCGCCCAGCCAGTCGGTAACGAAACCGGCCTCGCGGGCCGGCCAGTAAACGGCCAGGGTGCCGGCCAGAAAGAAGGCCCGCCAGAACCATTGGTTGCGGAAAAGCGGATGGTGGAGGGTGTTCATCGTCTGGATTTTTCTGCCGGGATATTTTCCAAAAGGGGTTGTTTCAGCACGTGTACTTCGCCGCGCCGCTCGCCGGCGGTCTGGACCAGGATACCTTTCCAGGTCAGCCCGCAGGCGTTGTGCAGGTGCGCACCGTCGAGCCAGAGCCGGCCGCCGGGCTGTACGGTGAGGCTGCTGCCGGCGGGCATGGACAGGCGGCAGGAGAGTCGCAGGGCGCCGCCGGGGGCCACGGTCAGGTTGCCTTCCAGGTCGCGGGCGCCGTCCCAGACCGCCGAATCGCGCACCACCACGTCCTGATCCGGGTTACGCCGGCACCAGGTCGGGCGCAGGAGACGGCGCACCGGATTCTTTTCATTGGCCAGGGCGGTGTGGATGCGGCCGATCTGGCAGGGCGTGAGCGCGATCTGGTAGGCGTTGTAGTCCATCATGTTGTTGGTGGCAAGGTCGCGGCAGGGCGGCTGCTCGCTCCACATCCAGCACTTGTTGGGGTGGTTGTCGGTGTCCGGGCAGCCGTCTTCCACCCAGGCATGGCTAAGCCCCAGAATGTGGCCGACCTCGTGGTTGAACAGACCGATGTAGGAGTCCGTCGAACCTTGGGGGTCATAGATCACGGCGATCTTGAGGGCGGTACCCAGGGCGATGCCCTGCCCGTTGGCGCGGTAGGTTTTGGACCGGATGCTGTCCTCATGGTGGACCATGACGAAGATGTTCAGGATGGAATCCTTCCCGACGGCATATTTATCGATGACCTTGCGGCTGTAATTGTTCTGGTTTTTGCCCTGCGAGACGAAGTAGTACAAGGAGTCGTCGTAGTGAAAGTAAAATCCGTCGTCGCCGGGCTGCGGGGCGATCACGTACCGATAGCGGCGCGGCAGCACGGCGGTGTTCTCCGGCGAACGCCAGTTGCGCAGGTTGGTATCGAGTTGGGCATTGGCGGTTTCCAGAAAGCGCCTGAAATAGGGGCGTGCCTCCGCCGGCGTGAAGTTGCGGTTGCCGGCCCGGTTGTTCATGATGTGAAAATTGACCCGCAGGTAGCGAACGGGCAGGTACTCCGGATGGGCGGGATCGGGCAGGTAACCGCGCCAGTCGCCGCAACTGCGGGGCACGCGAACCTGTCTTTCCTGTGGCCCGGAGGGCAGGGAAAAACGTTCGGTACGGGGGGCAAAGCAACCGCAAAGGGCAAGAAGCAAGGAGCAAAGGGCAATATGCAAAGGGCAAGGGGCAAGGGGCAAAAGGCAAGGGGCAAAGGGCAAGGGGCAAAGCCGGTCAGGTTGCCTCTCGCTTTTTGCCCTTTGCCTTTTGTTCATTGCCTTTTGCATATTGCCGCTTTTGTTCAAGGCTTCACCGGGCCGAAAGTATCGAACCAGGCCATGACGCCGCCGGTCAGGTTGCGCACGTTGTTAAAGCCCTGGGCCTGGAGGAGGCTTTGGGCCATGCCGCTGCGGCTACCGCTCCGGCAGTGGACTACGATTTCGTCGTTTTTATGGTCTTCGAGTTCCCAGATCTTGTTGATGAGGTCGCCCAGCGGCATCAGCGTAGCGCCGAGGTTAAATTCCTCGTATTCCCAGGGTTCGCGTACATCGATGAAAACGAATTTTTCCCCCGCGGCCAGTTTTTGCCGCAATTCCTGAACGGATATGTCCATGAGTGAGTATGGTGATGGTTTGATTTGTTATCGGTTGACTGTGCCCGGCCCGCAGAACTACCGGTCGTCCCTGCCGCCGCATTTCGGCGGTTTTTCCTGGGTGAGGAACAGTTCTATTTGTTCGCCTTTGCGCATGGTTCCGTTGGGGTCGTAGGCCGGTTTTTGCTGGGATACGTAAGCCGTAGCCTGGTCGGTTACACTCGCATCGGCATGGATGGTGCCTACGCTCAGTTCGCTGGCCTGGATCAGGAATTTGGCCGCGTCCAGCGTCTGGCAGGTGCAGTCCGGAATACTGACATTCAGGGTGACGGCTTCGGAAACCACGAAATCGACGGTGCCGCCCATTTCCATCCGGAACTCGCCGCGGCGGACGTCGGAAGTCACCGTATCGCCGCGGTACACCACTTCCATGATGGTGTTGGGCTCCAGCCGGGGGTCGGCCAGCCGGGCGATGATGCGCGGCTTTACGCCCAGCCGCGACAGTTTGCGGCTGTAGAGTTCGTAATCGTCGTTGCCGCCGAGCAGGTCGGGCAGGGTGATCGTTTCCGGGTTGTTTTTGGTTACGGTGAAATAGATGGTGCGCCCCTCCTTAACCCGGCTTTCGGCGCGCGGATCCTGGGTAATGATCTCCCCGGGGGCTTTGCCGGGCACATAGATGGAATCGCTTACCGCCACATTGAAGTTGCGGGCCTTGGCCTTGCGGGCTGCCTCGCGGTAGTTCATACCCACGTAACTGGGTACCTGCACACTTTCCCCGTGGTTGGTGTAGCATTTCAGCCACCAAAAGATCATCAGGAAAATGCCGGTGACCAGGGCCAGCATACCGAGATAGTTCTTCACCACGAAAGGGGCGGTCAGATAAGCATATAGTTCGACGCCGAAACGCCGGAGTTTTTCCCACATATCCGGAATGGAAGGTTAGAATAGGTTGCAGGGTTACAGGGTTGCAAATAATTTGGCAAAAGTAGGGCAGGGGAATGAAAAGCCGGGAAAGGATTTAAGCGTCTTTGCCTTTTCTTTGCCCTTCTTTTTCCAGTGCCTGCCCAAATCCCTACCCGTAGCCCCCAACCCTGTAACCTTGTAACCCTGTAACCTGTAACCCTGAAACCTTGAAACCCATTTCTCTCATATGTACGAAAATCCGCGCCTCATCCTCGACTCCTCCAACCCGCCGGAACCGGGTTCCTTTACCTGGCGTTCGCCGAGCAACATCGCCATCATCAAATACTGGGGGAAGTACGGCCTCCAGTTGCCGCGAAACCCCTCGCTGAGCCTGACTTTGGCCGCTTCCTGCACCGACACCCAACTGGAATACGAAATGCGGGAAGACGACAGCGGCGGTCCGATCGACCTGGAATTTTACTTCCACCAGGAAGAGAACGAGGCTTTTCGCGCCAAGATAGTGGCGTTCCTGGAGAGCCTGACGCCGGTTTTTCCGTTTTTAAAGCAGTTGAAACTGACGGTGCATACCGGGAATTCGTTCCCCCACTCGGCGGGCATTGCCTCCTCGGCCTCGGCCATGTCGGCGCTGGCCTTGTGCCTGTGTTCGCTGGAGGACGCCCTGTTCGGCACGCTCCGGGAGCCGGCCGACTTCGACCGCAAAGCCTCCTGGCTGGCCCGGTTGGGCAGCGGTTCCGCCTGCCGCTCCATTTTTCCCCACGCCGCCGTCTGGGGCGAAACCGCGGTGGTGCAGGGCTCATCCAACGAATACGCCGTGCCGGTCGGCGACCTGATCCACGAAAAATTCCGGGATTTTCACGACGACATTCTTATCGTGAGTTCGGAGGAAAAAGCCGTGTCCAGCCGGGCCGGACACGCGCTGATGGAGGGCAATCCCTTCGCCGAAGCCCGCTATGCCCAGGCCCGCCAGCGCCTCGGGGTTCTGTTCGACGCCATGCGCGCCGGCGACCTGGAAACCTTCGGCCGCATCGCCGAGGACGAAGCGCTGACCCTGCACGCCCTGATGATGTGCAGCAACCCGTCGTACGTGCTTCTGCAGCCCAATTCCCTGGCCATCATCGAAAAGGTGCGGGAATACCGCGCCGAAACCGGCCACCCGGTCTATTTCACCCTCGACGCCGGGCCGAATATCCACCTGCTGTATCCCGGTGAGATCATCCACGAAGTGCGGGCCTTTATCGGCGACGAACTGGCGGAATTTTGCGAGAATGGGTACGTGCAACAGGACTGGGTAGGGGAGGGGCCGGAGGAGATGTAGAAATTGGAAATTGGAAATTGGACACTGGAAATTGGACACTGGACGTTGGGATGACCGGTTGAGGGGGGCGCAGACAAGGATTCTTGCTCAGGGCAGGAGGATCGCTTCGCGTATCCTGACCAGCCGCTCCAGCAAGCCTTCCAGTTTGTCGAGCGGCAACATGTTCGCGCCGTCCGACTTCGCCTCGGCGGGTTTGGGGTGGGTCTCGATGAACAACCCGTCGGCGCCCACGGCAATGCCGGCCCGGGCGATGGTTTCGATCAGGGCCGGCCGGCCGCCGGTCACTCCGCTGTTCTGATTGGGCTGCTGGAGCGAGTGGGTGCAATCGAGCACCACCGGCGCGCCGAACGACTGCATGACCGGCAAGCCGCGGAAATCCACGATCAGATCCTGATAGCCGAAGGTAGTGCCGCGCTCGGTCAGCAGGACGTTCGGATTGCCCTCTTCCTGTACTTTTTCCAGGGCGAAACGCATGGCTTCCGGGCTGACGAACTGACCTTTTTTAATGTTGACCACCTTGCCGGTTTGCGCCGCGGCCACCAGCAGGCTGGTCTGGCGGCAGAGGAACGCGGGAATTTGCAGGACGTCCACGTATTGTGCGGCCAGGGCAGCCTCCGGGTCGGTGTGGATGTCGGTGGTGACCGGCAGGTCGTAATGCTCGCCCACTGCCTTCAGAATGTTCAGCGCTTTTTCGTCGCCGATGCCGGTAAAGGAATCACGCTTGCTGCGGTTCGCCTTGCGGTACGACCCCTTAAAGATATACGGAATTTGCAGGCGCCGGCAGATCTCGTCGACCTGCCCGGCAATATCGAACGCCATTTGTTCGCCTTCGATGGCGCAGGGGCCGGCAATGAGGAAAAAACGGCCGGAATCCGTATGCCGGAGGCGGGGGATATGGATCATGGTTGGAAGTTGAAGGTTGGAGGTTGAAGGTTGGAAGTTGAAGGTTGGAAGTTGAAGGTTGAAAGTTGAAGGTTAAAGGTTGGAGGTTGGGGTGGGAAGCAGGTTGAAAGATGGCGTCGGGATGCGGGGCGCAAAAATAGGGCGGGCGGAGAGAAATACGACCGGGTTAAAATTTTGCGGCCTTAAATGTTGTTTAATAACCGCTGCCGCTTGGAGCCCGAACTTAAAATCCCGAACACGCTCTTACCGCCGTCACGCGTCAATACCTGAAATTATGAAGCGATTTTTTTGGATCACCCTGGCCTTGCTGCCGTTCCTTTCCTGCACCCGCCAGTCGGCCGGCGGTACATCAGCCGGCATCCCGTTTGAAGATACCCGCTGGAAACTCACCTCCCTGACCGGCATTACCCAGTTGCCCGCGGCCGACAAGGACATGTTCACCCGTTTTTACAAAAAAAGGGCCTACGCCTACGCCGGCTGCAACAACCTGGTGGGCAGTTACACCCTGCAGGGGAATACGCTGAAGGTCATGAACCTGGCCAGTACCAAAATGGCCTGCCCGCAGCCGTTCATGGATGCGGAGACCCAACTCACGGAAGCCCTGCACCACAGCACGGGTTTCAAGATCGTGGGCAACAAAATGCTGCTGATGAAGGGTGCGACGGTGGTGGCGGAGTTCGAGGCGGTTTCTGTTAAGTGACGCCGAACGGCCGAAGGGTGTTTTGCCGGCTATTCTTCAAAAAGAAAGCGAAAAGCGTGTTCGTTCAAATCCGGATAACGCCCGGCATTAAACAGCCTCCATTCGCGCAGGCGGGCCAATGGCTGGCCTTCCCGGTTGAATCCGAACAGCCGGATGGTTGTTTCAGCCCGGTGCATTTCCTCGGGCGTTGCTGCCGGGTTCGTTTCAATTTCTCCGGTCGAGAAATTAAAAATGAAGTAGCGTTCAAACGCATAGCCGGGCTGGTCGGGGCGTAGCAAGGCTTCATCGAAGTCTTCCATTCGCGCCTGTTGGCAGTGTCCGCAGGCGAAATACAGGTTTTCCCAATGGTAGGCCAGATGATAAAAGCGCGGATCGCCCTTCGGGCGAAAATGATCGATGGTTTTATCCGGCAGTTTGGGGGGATAGGCATCGCAATAGGAGCAATGCCGCTGGGTCTGACCGTGCAAATAGGGCAACAGCCGTTGATTTACCGGCTGATTTTGGTGGCGCTTCCAGTTGAAGCGATATGATGGATCGGCCGTTTTCCGTTTGACATATTCATCCCCCCATTGCTCCCAGTTTTCGGCCAAAAAATCCGGGGCAGGCAGGCGGTTAAAGAAGCGCATGTTTTCAAATAGAAACTGGTTGCGGGCTACGTTTATTAAACTGACGGATCTCCCAGGAGATAATGGATTCCATTTCCGGGCTTTGCCGGCTCAAGTCGCCGGCGATGTGGATAAATTCTTCCCGTTCTTGCGGGGTTCCGTTTACTAAAAGTCGGTTGCGCAGGTCATAAAACCGGTCGAGTTGGCGTTGCGCGCCCTCGCCGAATTCTTTTTTAATGTCGAACACTGCTTCCAGCCAATACCGAAAACTTTTGGCGTCTTCCGACAGGATGGGCGGCCCGGCCAGGCGACTGTCGCCGTTGGGCTTCACGAATTTGTGAATCCAGGCTCCGTCCACCGAACCGACCACAAACGGTGAGTGTGTGGATATGAAGATCTGCGCGTTCGGAAAAAGTTTTTGCACCGCCGGGAGGATCTTGCGCTGCCAGGCCGGGTGCAGATGCACTTCAATTTCGTCGAGAAACAGGATGAAATTCCGTTCGAATACGGGTGTGTCGTTTTCCCATTTCACCCGGTCCATGCGCATCAGCAGGTCGGCAATCCAGGAAATGATGCTTTTAAGGCCGTCGGGGAGGAGGTTGAAGTCGAGGGTTTCGTGGTCGACTTCAACGATCACATTTAGCGGTTCAAATTCAAGACTGAAACGAACAGGTTTTTCTATAATACCGGAAATTGCATCCTGCAGGTTTGTTATGGCTTTTTCAAATCGCTCTGCTGCTTTTTTATCATTTTGATTTTTTGCCAAAAGTTGTTTCGTAATAGAGTTGGCAATCCATTGTATGATATCCTGAGGATTTGCCGTACTATGAAAGCCCAAGGCATTGTTAAATGGATGGCCTTGCAATTCCTGTATGCTTTCTATGCTAATTCGTCCTATCCTGCGATAGCCAGAGTAAGCAAAAAATGCAATTGAATAAGGCAGGTTTGGTGCATAATGGTAATTCCAAAATGAGGTTGAAATGGATTCAGGAAGTACCTTCGATTCTGGTTTCATATTTTTATAAAACTGCAAATAGCCGGCATGAGCCCCAAAATCGATTTTTACGCTACTTTCCTGATTATGAAATCTGAATTTATTTGATGATTCTATTGTAGAAGGATTTAATTTGATTCCAAGAACAAGCATCTCCAACAACGTCGTCTTCCCCGTCCCGTTCTCTCCTGTCAGGATATGTATCTCCGCCCGGTCGCTCATGCCCGCCGGTTTTTCCGGAAAGTCCAGTTCCAGGTGTCCGAAAGGACCGATATTATTGACCTCCAGCTTCGAAATCCTGAAATTGTCCATGCGTGTGATTTTGTGCAAAAGTAAATTTTTTCGGGCGAAAAACCGATATGCCACGTCAGTACCCTCGTTTTATCCCGTAACCGTCACCTCGCTAAACCCGTTACTTTTCCTTTCCACCCGCACCTGCGTTGCAATACGCTCTTTCAGTTCGCGTACGT
>WBZQ01000756.1_pt2 | contig 18371 bp, 27 predicted proteins | sample 5204251 | NCBI WGS metagenome assembly WBZQ01 (sample SAMN12412402, study PRJNA552823) | activated sludge metagenome | isolation source: activated sludge from nitrification reactor of wastewater treatment plant... | place: USA: Virginia | collected 2017-09 | reverse complement strand
CACAGTAGTAGTAATCAGGCTCTATGACAATCTCGCGTCCGTCCTCTGCGACTGCCTGAAAGTCGCCACCGCCTCCCGTGTTTGCTATCTGTTCAAATCGTATTCTCATGCTATCCTCCTTTTCGTCCTGTTATCAAACCATGTTATGATAGGATAACGATAACCCTTCACTTTGTAAAGGGCCGATGTTACATCACCATTGGATTGAAAGAATGTTGAAGGGTTGTAGTTCTGCAACACGCCTTTGGTTTCTCGTCTCTTTAACACATTACCGGGCCGCCATAAGGTATTAGTCCCTCCGTAGCGGTAAATAGGTGTTATTGCGGTAAATCCACCGTGACCGTCTAGTACGTCAATCGTCTTGGGAGGCATCCACGTTAGGGCCTCAAGATGCCTGCATCCCTTCTCTGTGCAGTAAAACCGCCAGAACCAACGATGCGCCCGCCCTGCTTTAACATCATTCTCAATCTCTTCACAAGCTCTTTGGGCCTCTTGTTTTGACAGGTCTTCAGGGATAGAGCGTTCAACCATAGAGTCGTATTCGCTGATTACTTCCCCGCAGTTGGCACACATAAGGTAGATGATATATTCATACCCATAATGAGACCCTTCTACAACCTCCATACCATGCTCTTTGCGCCACTTCTTAACGGAGAATACACTTTCCGTTATATCCACAAAGACGGTAGGGATAAGGGCCTGTTTATCAAACGGTATCATTTCCTGCATGACTTCTTTTCCCTTCTCTTACTCACAGCAACCCGCAATGCGACGAGATTTTCATTGGCCCATTTCGCAAATGCTTCTGCTGTTTTAAGGTCAATTCCGTTATGACCCGTATCCTCACGCCAAATATCCACAAGCTCTTTAGGGACTTTGACGCAGCAATCAAATAGTGCCTTCTGTTCGTTATCATCCAAATCGAATAACAATCCGTCACTGCCGAATGCGCCTGATAGGGTCAATTCGTACTCTTTGTTGTCGGCATCATAAACCTTAATACTGCCCATCATCCAATGACTCATTTGTTCAAGATGGACAGCACGAGCAAAGGCCCTCACATCCTTATAGTCAGAATCAGACCTCAACTGAACCAACACAAGGAATATGCCTCTTGCGTGTTGAATGCCTGTTGCTGTACACCAGCCGCGCACTTTATCAATAAACATTGCAGACCCTCCCTTCTTCGGCAAAATAGTTCATAACACTGCGAACCTTACCCATCTTATAACTTCTGTCCTCCGCATCGGCCCATTCAAAGCTGAGCCTTAATCGTACATGGTCGCTGCTTTTGGCTACTACATCAATAGTCAGCCAATCGGGGATACTAGGGTCTTTCTCTATGATTGCAGACCCTAATAAGTTAAACTCCTCCAAAGTTCCCGTAACTATGGCGGACGTTGTGTTGCGTACCTCACCTTCGATTTTCATACCTCCTCCTCCTCCTCCTCCGGCTCGTCAATGTCCCAAGCAGAAGGGTCTTCCAGCACATCTTCTGCCAGAGCATTCAACAGGCCCTTGACAAATTGCTCACTATCAAACAGGTCATCTGTTGTGTCAAACAGGGTCTCAAGTCTTACAGATGTAATGCCGTAGTACCATGAATTGTTAAATCTATCCGACATGGCTTTCAACTCGCGCTCACTCAATAATTGACCCTGTATGTACGACAGATTTGCAATACCTCTTTGCACACCTGTTGCGTTGAGTGTTGCGCTAAAATGAAATTCACCCTTCGTAGGGCCAGCCATGAATGCCACTACCTTAAACTGCCAATCCTTGGTTTCACATTCAATGACCCACTCTTTGCTTACTGTCTTTCTGATTATCTCCGACATTTCATCCTCCTTACCACTTGGCCCATTCGGGCAGTGTTTTGTACACCTTATCGGCGTTCTCTTCGTCAACGCGGGCTGACTCCATCATACCTTTGGCCCTAGCAGATGACGCGCATGACTTGTATTCGCAGTACGAGGCGAGAGATTCAAAATGCCCTCTCATTTCTACATACCACGCTTCTGCATCAACATCGGGACAGTCGAGATTGGGAATGCCTTTCGCAGTTTCATCCTTCGGCTCGTCCTTCTTGATTTGAGCCGCAAGATAGGCCCTTAGTATAGAGAGGATGTGCTTGTAGATGTGATAATCACTCTCAAGGTCTTTCTTATCGAGGCCCTTCATCTGCTTTTGGCAGAACTCCATGCAATCACTGAGGCTCACACCCTGCCGCAGGCCCATAATCTCATGCCATCGGCTGAGTTCAAGCTGACGTTCGCAGTAAACCTCGTCATCGTAGTTGCCGTCATCAAGCTGCGATGCCTCTTCAAGATTCTCAATCTCGTGGTTGAGCCAATCGTAGATATAGCGGGCTATGCCATTTATCCCGAAATAGGGAAGGGCCTCTTTATATGTATATCCTGCCAAATCGTTTTGACGCATCATCCTTTCAAACAAGTCAGTACGCACATCACAAGGCTCTGTCCTGTGTTCTTTGAAATCCTGCTCAATCCAATCAAGCAAGCTGTCCATGTTATCTTCGCAAACTTCGCTAAGTTGCGTATTGCGTAAAGTTTCATCGAACGGGTCATCATTCGTTGTCAATATCTGTTGCAGTTTCATCTTCGCACACTCCTGTTACACTAATGCTGTAAAATTTCCATGTGTTTCCTGTCTTGCTGTCCACCATAACGAGAGACTTGCCGCTAAGGAAGTCAAGAATAGCCCCTTCGTGGACTTCGTTGTTTAACTGACGGGACAACACCATTATTGCTTGTCTTTCAGAAAGGGCCTGAACCGATACTTCTATATGATTACTATGCTCCCCGTTTCTTGAAACAAGGTCAGCTTCAAAGCCATACCATTTAACGCATTTGAAATACTCGTGGAGGGGCATTTTCTCAATACGCCTAGATTGAAATAGGCCCTTATTGGCAAGCATCAATAACTTCTCCCTGTCAGAGAGAATTGTGCGGACTGCTCTTTGGCGTTCGGCTTCAAGTGCAGCTAAGTAGGTATTTACATAGCACATAAGTAGTGAGCGGAGTAAGTGGTCAGAGGCCCGCATATCGGGTCTGTATATCTTTGCGTCTGACGCTGGCTCAAGATATGAGCTATCTTTTTTGTGGACACAAAGCTCACAATAGCCAACCTCATGGCCCTTATCCGTTTGCTTGAACGCATGAACTTCTATCGTATTCTTATGGAAATTGTGATTTATGTGGAAGTATGGGAATTGAGGATAGAAGTACGCAAACAGGTCATGTAATTGCTGAATGGATAACTCCACAGCATCACCCTTCTCACTCATACAGGGCCAGCATATCACCTTGCCGTATTCTTCCGTTGTAAACACTACTCTGTGTTTGATGCTGCAACTTGTACACTGCACGTAATCCCCTAACATTATAGGGGTCATTTCTTCTGTTGTTGGTTCGCTCATATTATTCTCCTTTTGCATTTCCTTAGGGTCATGCTTGAAAACCTGATGGCCCTTTCGCCTCCGTACTCTTCAACAATCAAATCCTCACCTCCTATAGACCCTATTAGGAAGCTATTTACATTGCTCTTTGAGAACTTAGTGCCGTATATTTTGGACAGTTCCCGAATTGCGGCCCTTCGATTAGCGGCAACCACGCTGATACTGAATTTGTCATCCTCATATTCACCGCAAGTCAAAGTCCCTGAGAATACGTACTCTTTCTCGCACTCGCCCTGTACTCCATTAAGACTGTGTATGGAAAGCAAGGCATCGTGGGCGGCCCTTATAGCGTTGTCTCTCAATCGCTCAAGGTCGGATAAGTCCTCGTCCCGCTCGTCTTTCTCCGAATAGTTCTTCTTCGCCATTTTACTTACCTCCTGTGAAAAAGGGCCGCAGGCTAGACCTAAGCCTGACCCACAGCCCTTAATGCTTATACTATCCCTTTCGGTTTTATGTTATTCGCCGTCTTGTTGTGCCAAGTCAACGCCGAATGTACGCAGTGCGTACTTTCTCGCTTTGGAGGCACTACGCATCAGACCCTCACAGCCGATAGGGTCTCCGTTCTCAAACAATGCTTCCGCCAAACTGCTCCAATGTGCGTGACTTTCCGCCAACTCCTGTACGCTCATTGACGATAGGGCGCGAATCGCTGGCTTTTCTGCTGCCGTATCAGACCCTTTAACGGGCGCGGCTGCTGGTTTAGGAGGGGCTGCTGGTCTCGCGGGCGTTCCCGTCTGCTTTGCTGTCGGCGCAGGCGTCGCGGCTTTTTGCGCTGTTGTCTTCGCCTGTGCGCTTTTGGTTGTATCAAACAGCTTAGCCTCCTGTTGTTTGGTCGCGGCTGTTGTCTTCGCCTTTGGTGCTGCCTTTGGTGTTGGTTCATCAAACGCATCCCCGAACGCATCATCAAACGCATCTGCTTCTGCCGTCTCCTCTTCTTCCGCCGCATCATACAAGCCATGCTTCGTGCAGTATTTTTGGCCCTTCTCAGTCAGACTGATACAGTACGTGCCGGATGCAGAACTGCCCACAATAAGGCCCTCGTCAATAAGTCCCTTGACGGCTTTCTTCAAAGCGGGCATTTCGGTAATGCCTGTGCGCTGCATTGTTGTTTGTATGTTTACGCCTTCGCCTTCATCACAGTTCGCTACTACGGTTAAGACTAATGAACGTTCATCTACTGCTGGTTTTGTTGCCATTATAAGCAACCTCCTTAAGTTTTGTTTGTAATGTTTTACGTACTATGTACAACGTGCAAAGCACGAGGAATAGGGCCTTTTATCCAATCAATCAAATGTAGTAGTAATCATTCTGACACTGAGTATCACAGTATCAAACATCTCCAATTAGGCCCTAAACCTCCTACCTTCACCTTAGTCCACAGCCTATTCTACAGTGAGTAGGGTCATCGGCATCGTACTCACCTCCTTTCTTCACACAGTGTGTGACCCTCCTTGTTCTTTGGGTTCATAGAATTAGAATTAACAAAGGTTTATTTATCGCTCCACACGGAGGCCCTCTACACCTTATCCTCATATCAATCCTCCTTAAAACATCAAATCCCATTCGTTATACAGAAGACCCGCAGGCCCGACTGATTCAGTTATACAACCTTGATACTCAAAGTCCTGATAACAGTCATTCTCTTTTAGGGTCTGCTTGAATATCTCCTTTGCCTGAGCTTCATTATAGGCTAAGACCCTAACATGGTCGCAGTTTTCCTTATCAGACCAAGCATACTCTTTAAGCTCAGGCATACCGATTAGGGTCTTAAGCTCTGCGTAGTACCTGTCAAGCAGTTCTTCCGCGTCACTTTTCAGCTTGGAATCGGGTGTTGCCACTTCCGATACCACACGCCTTGTCATCATAATCAGTTGGACTAGGGTTGTGGCCCTCTCCTCTTGTTCAAGAGCAAGTTTGTGTGAAAGCACCACGCTGCGATATTTCGCTTGTATAGATTCGACTATTTCTTTCACGTCTCTAGGGTCATTATGGGACATATCTTACACCTCCTTTTTCGCTAGGTGTCGGAAAGCAGACATAAATCCACCAATCCGATGTGGACATCACCTTGTAATCATCCTCGCCGTCATTATAGGCCCTTATCAATTCATTAAGGGTCTTGTTTATGACCTCCTGCCGCGTCAAGTATCTGCCTAGTGTATAGTCATATTCAAACACATTGTCGGCAGAAGAGTCAACGTTTGTAAAGATGGGGTCTTCTAGGGCCTCACGTACCACATCAATAACGGTTTGAAGACCAAAATAGGCAGCAGCGTACATCTTGCCCTTTGTACCTGACGTGACCGTGATGGCCCACTCTACCTTACCTCCTTCGCCTTGATAGGCTTCTGAACAGGCATTGCTGTATAGGTCATCGCTTGAGACCCTATTGATTGCCTCTTGTGTTGAGCCTTCATCCATAGACTCAATGAGCATACGGATAAGTGCCATATGGTTGCGTCGGCCCTTGCAGACCTCAATCAGTTCCGCTTCAAGGTCTAGGGTCTTTTTGGATAGGTCTGTCATCTTCCATCTCCTCATTATAGCGTGTTATTTCGCTTCTTACGTACTTAAGATTGTCTTTCATCCATTCGGACGTGTCATTTATGAGCGCGTCAATGAAAAGACCCATAAGGGCCTCTACGGTTTCACCATCCTGCATAGAAGACTCAAGAAAGTCTTTAATTGCAGTATAAGTGAAGCAATCAAGTAAAGCGTCGTGTTTCTCGCTCAGGGATTCGTACAAATCATCAACGTCATTTTGCGTCTGCGACTCTTCTTCTTCTCCGAACAAGCCGAAACCGAATGTATTGTGCAATCGGGTCTCTGCAATCTCTAGTGCCTCATTGAATGTTAGGGTGAACTTCTTTGCCTGTAATTCTTCCCCATAAGTAGAGTCAGCAGGCCCTTTAAGAAATCCAATCCCAATTTCAGTGACCGCATCATTATTCCAGCATACTTGATTTACGGTCAATTCGTTTGCATATACGCTGGTTAGATTAAAGAGCGCATCGCACAGGCTGTCAATTAGCTGTCTCTTTTCCGAATCACTCAGGCTTTCAAATCTTGTTGCTTGCTGCGGCCCTTGCGTATTCTTGTCTGTCACTGTCTTTACCTCCTACGGTTGATGATGGCAGGCCCTTAACCCATTTGTGGTTGTATTCGGTTCTGCCGTTTGCCCTTCGATTGGTGATTTGATAACCCACGAACACAACCTGTGTTTCGGGACTGAACAAATCCCTTGCCCGCTTCTCCGCATAGCGTTTAGTGCCTATAAAGACGGGCAGATGATAATGATTGCCGGTAAGGGTCAGAGCTTTCCACATCTTGACCCTTGATGTTGATACAATCTTGCTCTTGCGTTTCTTGCCTTTGGGCTTGGATAGGGTCATAACACATACCCCTTTCTTGCCGATGGTGCGGCGGATAGCTGCGGCTGTGGGCGTAGTGCCTTCTCACGATTTCGCCAATACTGAGCGAGCTTTGCAGGGTCACACTGTATTGCGCGACCTTTCGCTATTTCTTGAGTAGTTGGATTCTCAAGATTGTTGCCGTTATTCGATTTATTAAGACCCTTTAGCTTTCTATCGAGGGTCTCTATTGCCTGTTGTTTCGTCATTGTACATTGCTCCTTTACATTGTTACCTGTTTGTTGTTGTGTTTGAGACCCTAACATTAGTTAGGGTCTTGATATTCGTACCAATCCGTACTGTCAGAGAAGTTCATTATACACTCGTATATTTCATCGGTTTCAAACGTGATGCTGCCCGTAACGGCATGGTAGAAGTTGCGTTCTGCTGCGGCTGCTGCATCTGACCCCTGCAAATCGTTATGGGTCAGATTTGCGCTTGTATAGAGATGGAGTATCTCAAGGCCCTTACCATAGCAGGCGTCATAGATTACTCTCGTAACCTTTTCGGGTGTAGGGTCATCAAGCGTTGCTATTCTTGCCGCACATTCAATCGCTTTGTCAGTGACCCTGTTCTGATAGTCTGCGCTCAGGATTCGCCTTAATTCTTTATCATCCATAGTGCCTAACCTCCTAGCATGATTGCCCTAGCTTGCATATAAGCGAACATAGGGCCAGAATCAGTATGATTATGAAGAGTTCCCTGAATTTAAGGGGCTGCTTCGCTTGTATTTCGCTGTAATCGTGTCTGTTTGACATAGTGCCTAATCCTTCTCCTGTTGTTTGCTCAGGTATTGACCCTTAAGCATATCGGGACGGAACACTAAATTACCGTTATCATCGAACACAAAATCGCTCACAGTCCATTCCCTTAATGCAGGGTCAGTCATAACTTGCAGGAATACTTGTGAATCAGTCGGGGACTGATATTCGGGGTCAATGAATGAGACCCATGTAAAACGTCCGTTGGTGTTGTGTTGAATACGCACTACTGCGCCATTGGGCATTTTGATTATGAGCTTATTAGGCTCTAGCGGGTCAAGATTCGCCTTGAAATTACCTATATTGAGTCCGAACATGATTACTTCGCCTCCTTCTTTGCGTACATAGGCACTTGCTGATTAAGGGCATAGTCTAAGGTATCGGTTAAATAGTCCCTAAACATATCAAGGTCAAAGTCCTCGTCATCAACAAGGTTGGTAGTGTCAGGGTCATCGGGTGTGATGGTGAAGTCATAGCCGAACTCAAGGGACGGAAATACTGTGAGAGTCCAATAAGACCAGCCGCAGTAGTAACCGTTACCGTCCATGTGATGATAGCCGAATGTGAATACTAGGCACTCAGTAGGGCTATCTAGGCCCTTATCTGCTGAGCGCGGGCGTGAATTATCGAAGTCGAACTCAGTGCCGCTATCGAATCCTGACCCATGCGGCATGTAGTTACGTACTAGAGTCCTGATGTTATGCAGGGCATCATCGGCAAGTAACTGTTTCTTGTTATCGAATGCCTGATAGCGTGAGAATTGACGGGCGATTGCCTGATAGAGCGGAATTGTATGTACCTTGATAGGGTCAGACTTAGGCACTGTGGTTGACTGCGTGTTATTGACTTTTGCGTTTTGCATTGTGTTAGTAAACCTCCTCCATTGCGAGAGCAACACAGCGTTTAGCTTCGGGTAGGGTCACGCCTTCGTCTAGTAAGACCCTAACAGCAGCCCACAAGACTGCGTTCTCTTCGGTTTGCTTTGCCTTGCGTGGTAATCTGCCTAGCCGGATGCTAGGGTCAGCATTCTCACGCTCTTTTGCCAGATTGCGATGGTATCTTGCCCCATAGGAGCAATCGGGCGAGTGATAGCCCGATTTACGTGATTCTACACCGTAACATTTGCCATTGCAACCGTAGCGAATCTCTTTGCTTATGGGCGTGGTTCTATACGAGCCGAATTGCACACCATCGGGTCTGCCTTCGCTATCGTAGGAGTCAACTACGCCCGCGAGATTGCGCTGAGCCGCGCCTTGAAACTTAAGACCATTTGCCCCTAGCGCAAGCGGGACAGGATTATGCGGATTGCGCGGATTATGCTTTAGGGCCTTATCGAGACCCTTTGCGAATGTATTAGACCAGCCCATGATTACCTCACTCGTTTTGATGATGTACGGGTCTCAATAAGACCCTTGATTGCCTCATATGCGGTAAATCCTGCAAGCGGTATTGCTACTGCACAGAGACCCGTAACGAACACGAATATCACTTCACCGTATAGATTGACCCATTCCTGCATGATTACTTACCTCCTTTAGGGTCAGGATGTTGTTTGTCTAAATCACTCGCAAATGCAGGCGATAGGCTATACACTGTAAAGGCAGGATTCAATGTGCCAGAACATTCGTGAAATGCGGCGATATAGTCATCACATACGTAAGTGTAGCAGTTATCGTTTTTCGTAAACAGACCCGATAAGTAATCACTCATTAAACGGTGTTGTAGTGCCAATACTGCCTGTTTATTGCGCGGCATACATACGCATATGTAGTCAAATTTAAGCTTAAGCATAGGAATTACCTCATTCATGGAAAAATAGGGTCTCACATATACTCACATGAGACCCTTGCCGAATTGCGTTTGCGATTGTGGATTAGACAGGCAAGTGAGACCCTACGAAACGATGCCGTTCTCACGAACACGGGTACGTGCGGACGCGATTACATCTGCCAAGCTTTTGAAGTTCGGCTGTGGATTCAACTCCTGCGACTGCGGTAAGGTCGTGTGTTTCTTGACAACTTTGACCTCACGCTTTGCAGGCGCGGCGGGTTTTGCGACTTGCTGTTTGCCCACGCTAAGGGCTACAACGTCTTTGCCTTGCTGACCCTTATCTACGCCCTCATCAATCTTGACGAGACGCTGCAAGGCGTACACTGCGCGATTGTATGCGCGGCGTTCAACCTTTGTCATCCAGCCGCGAATGTCGCCTTCGGGATAGTTCGGGTTGAACTCTTCGCGGGAACATGACGGACGGGATACGAATGCCTCAAGACGTGCGATTTCAGCCTTGCGACCATTGCTCATTTTTTGGGCGAACGCTTGACCCTTAACAGGTTCGGCTTTTGGTTTCGGCGGAACGGGAACATGGACAGTAGGCACTACATTGTGCGCGGGTTTGACAGGCGTGGAAAATGCGGCTTCAAACGGGTCTGCGAAAGGGTCATTCTCCGATTCGATTACTTCGACAAAATATGCCCCTTGACGTGCGGGCGTGAAACGAACGGTGTCACCAATCTTTGCGCCAAATTCGGCTGCTTGTACGCGACCTCTGCCTTCGGCATCGGCATTACAGGAAAAACGCTTGTTATTGAGCGTGGACACTTGGAAAAGGCATATGCCGTTTGTGAACATACCCTTGTGTAAACGGACACGAGCATCATTGACAAGAATCTCAATGATGCCGTTTTCGTCGGCATGACTGCGGCTATTCGCTGGTTTCGGTTGTTGAACCGGCTTAGGGGCGGATTGCTGACCCTTAGCGGCTTCCTTCATTTGCTTTTGGAGCTTTAACATTTCGTTCGGCTTTGCGTTCAAAATGATGCTCAATAAATCGTTTGCTGTGTAGTTCTGTGACATGGTTAAATTACCTCTAAATGGTTTGATAGTTTAACGTGCCAAGCTTGTGCAAGACACGCAACCCCGCATACACGCGAGAGAACATTCGTTTGAGACCCTAGATTTGAGACCCTTTGCCTGTATGCGGGGATGTGTACCTTGCACATAGTACACACTGAGAATTAGTGCCTATTTGCTGTGCTTTACCATGCCACCATGACAGCGTAATCGTTAATCTTGCTATCGAATACCTCGCTCGTTTCCTCGTCACTTCACTGCCCCACTATCACACATTACTCACTCATTGACCCTTACCTCTAAGAGTTCACGAGGCTTTTCATGCTCCCGACAGGAGTTTGTATTTCGCAGTATTTCGCGTCTTGAAGCCTATACGCTTGCCCGTTGTTTTATGGTCGCTTTCGCCACTTATTGCAAATCCCTAAGCCCCATTGCCCTTGCCACTTGGTTACTAAGTTCGGACACACCTAGCCCATAGATGGCGGGATTGCCTTTCATTCTCAGATTACGCCCGCCCTTGCATATGTCCGTAAACAAGGGACAGCTAAGCCATAGATTACCGTTAGGGACACCGCTACACGCATGGTGTACTCACTAGCTTTTTCGCGTGATTTAACGTTTTCTGGCAGACTGATTTTCAAACGACTAGCCTTTTACCGCATGGCAGGATTCGCGCCTGCAAAGGTACAACCTAACGGCAGTTTGCTTGTAGTGGGCGTGTCTTAGCGGACTACTGCCCACGCAGGATTCGTGACTTGGCTTTATCGGCACTATTGGCAACGCATGAGACCCTAGCCCCACGACCTAGCGGTTCGCGCCTTATTCCGCACACTTCACCTATCACACGGCATCTTATCTCGTGAGCCGTGACAACGTTATGTGTTTTCGGACACATTGCCCCTTGCGGGACTCTTTCCTAGTCCCTTACGCTAATAAGGGACACTTGGTTTGTGATGCGAGACCCTAAGCCCCGCATGGTTGGACAGACTTGACCCTAGAACATTGACCCTTACCTATAAGGGAAACACGTTTGATAGTCTCATCAGTAGGGGCTTTACCCCTAGACATAGACGGTTTACGTCTATGTTTCGACTTGTTATCTCGCTAGCTGTGCGATGACCATGCTCGCATGAATGACCATGTACGCAACTACAACTAGCACAATGTATGCGGCTGTACGCTTCATGTTTTCAACTCCGTTCCGTCCGTTTGTTCGGACGTTCTCTTACATTGCACGACCCGTGCCACAATGTAAGTGACAAAATATGTCACCACAAAAAGCTTGTAAGTAGTTGAAAACAAACGACTTACGGCGACAGTGACAAACTTTGTCAAGTGCCTAGGTGACATAATTTGTTAGGGTCAAAGTGACAAAATACGGCACTACCTGTAAACTACTGAAAACAAAGGACTTAAAATAAGGGTCAGTGACATTTCTTGTCACTGCTCGTAAACTACTGAAAACAAAGGACTTACGCTTGCTCTCGCGTGCGCGTGTTCTACATATACCCTAACCCTTGCCCTTATGCCCGAACGAAACGGAGCACAGGTCAGGGACTAAGGGCCTAGGTACTCCATTTCACCTACGTCCCAAAAATTGCCAAGTGTTTTCAAAAGTGCCTCGTTCTCAGGCCCACCCCAATTTTTGCCAAGTGTTTTCAAAAGCCCTTTGTTTTCGGGTCTAGCTCAAAACTGTCAAGTGTTTTCAAAAGGGTCTTAAGATTGGATGCGGATATATTTCCGGGTGAAATTTCCGACAAATTTCAAAATGGCGCGAAGCATTGAACCCATAGTTATAACACTGTGTTTATGCTGGTAAGAGCGTAGTAAGGTTGTACGGCCAAGGTGGGCCAGAAATCAAAAGGGTTGACTATATTCGGGCTTGAGGTTAGTATGCGGCTGTTCTATCAACTTTCAAGAGAGGAGTAAAGCTTATGGGCTTTGCGAAATACAGCCAAGAAGATGCCCGTATTATAGCTGAAAGGGTGTATGCTAAGTATGGGTCTTTGGTTGAAGAAGCAGCCGACAAATACGGCATTCCTCCTGATTGGCTTGCAGGCATGACAGGTATGGAAAACCCTAACTGTCACGAGTGGCCGGACAGGAGAGCAAAGCGTTTTGAGAAGGGTGTATATGCTCAGCTTAAGTATGTGCGGAATACTAAAGGTGGTGTATATGCCAAGAAGATAACACATGATATGCTTAAGGGCCTAACTGACGAGGCCTTGGTGAATCTGGCCACGAGTTGGGGTCAGACGCAGATTATGGGTTATTACATTTTGACAATCTTTGAAGGGTCTTTGAAGGGTCAAGCATCGCTGAGTTGAGAGACCCTAGAAGAGGCTATCTATTCGCGGGCGAGATGATGACACAAGACCCGCAGCTTAAAGCCTATTTGAGGGCCAAGAAATTCAACCAAGTCTGCCATATTTGGAATAGCGGCAGGGTTTGGGATGGCACTCCGAAAGGCATCAAGACATATACGCCTTACTACATGGGTAATTGCGAATTGGTAAGGGCCGCGTATGTCAAAATCCGCAACGAAAAGGGTATTCCTATCAAGATGCCCGAATTGACAACACAGAAAGGATTGGAAAATACTATGCTTAGCAGCAGCCGCAATCTGTTTGCAGAAGACGATATAGATGTGAGCGACCTTGATAAGGGTCAGAGTGTGGACTTTACAACAGAGGCCCTGCCCGGAATCGCTCAGACCACAGCCCCGGATGTCAAGCCGGGATATAAGACAACGGAATTTTGGATAGTTACCATAGTTGGCGTTCTCGTATCGCTGGCTGTGACCTTCGGATGGCTTGATAGGGCCACAGGTGATAAGATAAATGCCTTCGTTAGTACCGATTTGCTGATGATTATCGGCTATCTTGTCATCGTGTGGAACTACATCACGTCAAGGGGCAAGACAAAATCCAACTCTATTTGGGCAAATGCTTCGGTTGCCGCAACTACGAGCGCGGCTCAGGCAAGTACAGAGGTGGCCCTTTTCGGAGGAGGCAAGAAGAAGATTCTAGGCGGAATACTAGGAGGAGTTATCAACTCACTTCCCGGAGGTGCGCCTGCGTTGGAGGTGGCGCGGCAGCTTGGCGGCGAGAAGATAAATAAGGGCCTAGATAAGCTCGGCCTTGAGAATACGCCTCAACAGGGCCGAACTCTTACCGATGACGATATTACTCAGGCCTTTAACATCGTCAACAATAATGTTAAGGCTATAAATTCCAACCAGAAAGAACTCGTGGCTGCTATACAGCGCATAAGCGACGAGGTAGCGTTACTTAAGGGAAGGCAGTAATTAGGCCCTATTAAGGGAAGGAGATTTTCATGGCTTATAGAAGGGTGACGGGAACATTTCTTAAGGGCTATGCCGATTCCGGCAACCCTGACGGCGTACCTTGGGCCGATAAGGTTATTAAGTTCAAACTCAAGGGTGAAAACTATACTGCATCTGCGTTCTATCCTAAAGGCGAGATTCAGTGTAAGCTGAGTGACGAGGGCCAGATACGCGGCATTGACGGACAATCCGGGACTCCGCTAGGTATCCTGCTGTGGTGCGAAGACGAGGGCTTCAACTCTACAACGTGGGTATTGGCAGGGCCGGATGATTTTGAATGGGAGTTCAATCTGCAAATAGGCGACGGCAGTACTATTGATTTGGCTACTATTAGGGCCGCCGGTACTACGCCTTTAACGCCTGATACTCCGGCCTATATCGCAATGCAGGCATTGATAGCCGACCATGCGGCTAAATCCGATGGTTCGGCCCATACTATCTCCGGCGTAAACGGACTCCAATCGGCCCTTGACACCTTACAGGGAAATATAGATAACGAGCAGGCATCGAGAGAAGGTGTAGAAGCAACGTTATCTGCAACTCTGACCCAAACAAACATCAGTCTTGGAAGCAAGGTTGGCTTTGTCTCTGATGTAGCGAATGAAGATGCACGTTTTATGTTGCAGGAGTTTACAAGCCTGCCTACATACTGCATGGTCAGACAAACTGATAACGGTCATATTTATCTAACACCGAATAGTGGAGGAAGTTGGGTTGATTTAGGGCCTGCGGTGTAAGGTCTGTGCTGCCTTATCAGTGCGGAGGTCTGAGCAGTAATAAAGGAGGGCTGTACTTTTGAGTAATCTGTTTTTGGCCTTTGAGATTTCGGTAAGTCAGTTGGTGGCGTTTATCACGTTCGTTGTGTTAGGCGCGTCCGGGTTGTTCTACTTTCTGTCTCAAAAACGCAGAGACCAATATCAGTTTGAGAAGGAAAGGGCCGATTCACTTGAGAAGGCTTATAAAGAGGCCAAGGCCAAGAGTGATGAACACGAGGCCCACTGCGTTAAGTGCAAGGGTGAGCTTGAACACGCTCAGACTGAATTGACAATGCTTTATTCGGTTAATATCAAGGAGTTACTGAATGTGAACAGCATCACGCTAAAACATAAACTCCTTGAGAGCGAGAATAAGGCCCTAACTGATGAGATAGTAGAATTGCGTATGAGACTTCTTAAGGAGAAGGAGTAATTTATGACTAAGCCCTGCATACTATTCGCAGATGATGACAAGACGATGTTAGACTTATATTCCATGAAATGTAAGGCCCTTAATTGGGAATGCGATTTATCGTCAACATCGGACAGCATCATATCGTTATTTAACGCTAAGGCCTACGACTGTATAGTTTTAGACCTTAATTTCATGGGCGGGCAGCAAACGGGCCTGACAATCGCTAAAGAGATTCTCAATGTCAGACCCCAAACTCCCGTCATCATATTCACAGGATATGCAACTTTTCTGGTAGAGGCCCACTTGCGCGAGATTGAAGCGAGTACGGGTGCTGTAAACCTCCGTCTGGTGGAAAAGCCCAACTCGCCTGAATTATTTGATGCTATACGTGACCTGATAGCACCTATAGTAGCGGCAAAGTATGAAGGCCCTGAGCGTAGGAAAGAGACCCGCTCTATTCGACGCTCAGGCAGACGGCTTACCGACAAGATTATTGAACGTCCTGATGTAATTAAATCGGCCCTAGTAGCCGCACACAACATAGGAGGATTCTTGTTCAAATGAGCGATATGGTTGACCTTAACGAAATACGCAGACACGTAAGCCCTGCAAGCAGGAAGGAGGAAAGGGCCAAACGTGAAGAAGAGAGACTGCGCCAGAAGTTCGTAATGGAAAAGCGCAAAGCGGAAATCATGGCCCTGTATGGGGATGATGTACCGCTTGGTGAGATTGCCGAACAAATGGGCATCACTCAGAATAACGTACAGCACATTGTCCGCCGTCAAATAGAGAAGTGGCAGCAGTATAACCTTGAAACTATTGACCGCAAAAAGGCCCTAGTGTTGGCTAGGGTTGACCAAATCGAACAGTTAGCGATGGAGTCATTCTTTTTATCCACACAGGGCCGACAAGTGAATATAAAAGAGACTCACCTTGAGGGTAGGAGTAAGAAGGGTAAGTATCGAAATCAGTATGGAGGTACAGAAGCATTAAAGGGTACTAACTTTAGGAAAGACCCTACAGGCCCTATTGAGGTTGATAATGCAGTACCTATGATGTATCCTGACCCTAACAGTATGTATGACGATGGAGTAAGCGATACAGGTATGCCCTTGCCTCTTGACGAGCCAGATGAATTAGCTGACCCGGATGATGCGTTTGACGCAGAATTTGAAGCAGCATTTGAACAGGCTTGCGAAGGGGAACATAACTATAAAGTCAAGACATATGAGCGTATAGAGTCTTACGGGCCGGGCGACCCTCGATTCTTGGGCGTAGCTCAGTGGTGTAATAACATGAGAGTCAAGATATGGGGTCTTGACTTACCTGAGAAAGAGCAATCTGACCCCGATGTAGTGCTGACCCCGGAGGAGCGCAAGCTAAAGATGGAGGGCCTGATACAGCAAGTTCAGATACGTTTGGCTGAAAAGAAGAAGGGCCTGCTGCCTCCCGTCATTGAAATTGACAGTGTTGCTGCTATGAAGGAGGATAACGAGGGTGTTATCAACGACACAACAGAACACGAATAGGGCCAATATCGTTGCTCAGCAGCAGATGGAAGAGGTTGCCCCGTATCTTGGAGGCAAGTTCGACTATTCTCAACTTGAAGGCTACACTCCAAGCCCTAATGTGGAGGAAACTCTTGTAAAGCTGTCCAAAGAGGGACTAGACGAGCTTTTGAGCGAGATGACCCCTCTTGAGAGGGCCGAATTTGACAGATTGCTCAAACACGCACCACGAAGACAGCTTTTGCCCCATCAAATTGTCCCTTTCTGGCTTGAAGATTGGGAATGTATGCTGCTGGTAGGTGGCCGGGGTGTAGGTAAAACGGTGTGCGGGTCATTTGGAGTTATGCAGCATATACACGAGTTTGGAGGTGAGGCCCGTGTAGGAATAGGCGCACCTACTAACCAAGATGCCCGCGATGTGTGCGCGGAGGGCGAGACAGGCCTAATAACCATGTTCGGGCATGAGTTCCGAAGCTATAACAGGTCTCTTGGTGAGGCCCGACACCGCAACGGTGCTTATGTCAAGTTTATGGGTACTGAAAAACCTAAGAGATGGAACGGCCCGCAGTGGTCTCTCTTGTGGTTTGACGAACTCGCTCTCTGCAATCAGAAGGCGTTTGATGATGCTAATATGGGCTTACGTATTGGCCCTAACCCTAGAGCATTATACACCACGACGCCTAAAAACAGGAAATGGGTTAAGACCCTAGCTCAGCAAAAAGGTACTTATGTACCGCACTACATTGACGAGCAGACAGGCAAGCCTAGATTTCCTACCACGTTTGACAATCCGTTTTTGCCGAAAGTCCGTGTTGACCGTCTTAAGGCCAAATATCTTCACACAAGGTTGGGCCGACAAGAACTCTTAGGTCAGTTTATTGAGGACGTGCAAGGCGCGAAATGGAATCGTACCCTTATAAGGCATGAAACGGATTCAAGTAAATGGCCCTTCTTTGTCCGAGTTGTTGTTGCTATTGACCCTGCGGGTACTGCTGCCAGAGCCAAGGCAGACGAGAACGCATCAGAAGAAGCGGGCCAGAAGAATGCCGACACTGCTATCAGCGTTATAGCAAAAGGCAGTGACGGCAGATTGTACGTTATTGCAATGCTTTCCGATTCGTGGACACCCGAACAATGGGCAAGGAAAGCAGTTCAGCTATTTAGGGCCTGCCGTGCTGACAGGATAGTAGCTGAGAAGAACTTTGGAGGATTGATGGTCGAATCCACCATACGCAATGAGTGGAAAGACGCTCCTATCAAGCTTGTCCACGCATCCAAAGGCAAGGCTATAAGGGCCGAACCTGTGGTTGCTATGTACGAAAAGGGCCGGGTCGTACATTGTGGATACTTCGGCGCGGGAGAAGACCAAATGTGTGCTTTCGTTGACGCAGATGATAACGAAGGCATGGACTTGGTTGACTCTCTTGTATGGGGATGCCTTGAGCTTATGGGCCTAGGTGACTCCGCAGGGTCACTTCTTATTGGAGGTGACAGGTGGGATGCCTTAGCCGGGTATTCCCTCATTACTTAGAAGGGAGGGCCAATCTCAGTGATAACATTTCTCAGGGATTTGCTTTCAGGCAGGGTGCATACGAGTATGCACTACTTAAACAACAAAATAAAGGAGATACTTATTTATATGGGAAACTTAGAAGAGACCCTACAAGGTCAAGAAGCGAAACTTAGCAGTATTGATACTGCTGTCACGACTGTTCTCATTCCGGGCCTAACGGATGCAAAAGCGACAATCGCAAATCTGCGTGACCGCATTACAATACTTGAGCAGCAAGCTCAAGATGCACAATCTCACATACCTGAGAATGTGAAAGACGAGTTGGAAAGAAT
>WBZQ01001206.1_pt1 | contig 18378 bp, 11 predicted proteins | sample 5204251 | NCBI WGS metagenome assembly WBZQ01 (sample SAMN12412402, study PRJNA552823) | activated sludge metagenome | isolation source: activated sludge from nitrification reactor of wastewater treatment plant... | place: USA: Virginia | collected 2017-09 | reverse complement strand
ATTGCTGTCGTAGGGGGTGGACAGAGTGCTGCGGAGATCTTCATGGATCTGCACAGCCGCTTCGATAATACAAAAATTGATTTGATCATGCGCGCCCGCTCGATCAAGCCTTCCGATGACAGTCCCTTTGTCAATGAAATCTTCAATGCCGATTTCACCGATTTTGTTTTCAATAGCTCGGAACAGGAACGCAGCAGGCTTCTCGGAGAATTCTGGCACACCAATTATGCCGCACCGGACCTGGTGCTGATCGAGCAGATATTCAATGTGCTTTACCAGCAAAAAGTAGTGGGCACGAAGCGGCACCGGTTTTTACGCAGACACGAAGTGAGGCGAGCTGACTCATTACCGCAGGGGATTCAGTTCACATTGCACAATTTGAACGATGATTGCGACTTTTCTGAAACCTATGATGCCGTCGTACTCGCAACCGGATATCACCGGGATCATTTTCAAGCATTGTTGTCACCGCTCATGCCGTTTTTCAAGACTTTATCGGTGGACCGCAATTACCAGCTGAGTGCCACTCCGCAATTCAAACCGGCCATTTTTTTACAAGGAGCCTGCGAATCCAGTCATGGATTGAGCGACACCTTATTGTCGGTTACTGCGATTCGTGCCAGTGAAATTACTCAAGCCCTGGTGAATTCTCTGGATCAGATCAAGCCTCCGGTAACAACACGAGCCGTCTCATCATTAACTGCCTGAGCAGTGATGTATGAGTCGATCACTTTTTTCATCGCTTTTTTATATTCCTAGTCATGTACAAAAAAACAACAATATCACTTAGCCTATCAAAACTGCTGGCATTTTCTGCAATTTTGTCCATCGCATTTACTACAACCATCAGCAGCGGATTTGCGCAAACGAAGCAGACCGAAACGAAAAATTCAACCGGAGTATCTGATCGTAAAGCTGATTCTCCAGAAAGGAATTCCGGAAAACCGGATACAAATAAAACCGCCGATTCGACGCTTCCGACCGTGGTAATCGAAGCCAAAAATACCGGCGAGGCGATAGGAAATGTCGCTAAACGCAGTATCACCGCAACCAAAACCGATACGCCGGTCATCGAGATACCGCAATCGATATCGGTGGTGACTCGAAATGAGATGGATATGCGCAGCGTGCAGAATTTTACCGAAGCGTTGCGTTATGTGCCTGGGGTCACAGTCGATCAATTCGGATTCGATGGACGCGGTTTTGAATATTTGTTGATGCGGGGGTTTAATGCCTTAACCACCGCCAATTTCCGCGATGGATTGAGTAATGCCGCCCAGGGCTTATTTTTCGGTGGATTCATCACCGACACCTATGGTTTGGAACGGGTCGATGTGTTGCGCGGACCCTCGTCGGTCATGTTCGGGCGCGGCGATGCCGGCGGTATCGTTAACCGGGTGACCAAACGTCCGACTGCCGCACCGATCCGCGAAGTCGAATTTCAATACGGCAATTTTGATCGTAAGCGGATCGCTGCGGATATTGGCGCTTCAAATAAGGAAGGAACGATTATGTTCCGGCTGGTGATGACCGCGCTCGATAGCGATACGCAAGTCCGGTACCCCAATACCGGCGGCGACCGGGCGCATAATGAACGGTTTTACATTGCGCCCTCGATCACGTTCAAACCGACCGCCGCGACCACCATCACTTTTATGGGCGATGTGCTCAACAATCGCAGCGGCTCCTCGCCGTTTTATATTGCCGCGCCGGACGGACGGTTTACCAATGTGCTGCAAAGCGATCCGAAGTTCGCCCGTTACGCGACCAATCAGGGATCCTTCAGTTATCAGCTCGAGCATCACTTCAGCGAGATGCTGACAGTGCGGCAGAATTTCCGTCATGCGTTCCAGAAAGGTACTTTCCAGGATCTATTCTCGCTGGGTTATAACACCGTCGAACAGCCGACTTTGGTGGATCGCGAAGCCTATGCCACCAATGAACGCCTGCGCCAGACCGTGCTCGACACCCATTTGCAAGCGAAAATCAGCACCGGTCCGGTTAACCATACCATGCTGCTGGGAGCGGATTGGAATCAAACCAATGCTTCCTTGCGTTATTTTGAAGGCTATACCAACGGTTATTTGGTGCCTGCCATCGATATCGCCAATCCGGTTTATGCACAATCGATTCCAAGACCGGATATGCTGTTTACCAATGCAAAACAGCGTATCGATCAATTGGGTTTTTATATTCAGGATCAGCTCAAATATGAAAATTGGATCATGACGTTAAGCGGGCGCTTTGACAGGATTCATACCAAAGACAACGATCTGCTGAATGTATCCACCACCCGGAACAAGGATAGCGCGTTTACCGGCCGGGGCGGACTGACTTATTTGTTCTCCAACGGTATCGCGCCGTATTTCAGTTACGCGCAATCGTTCATGCCGCAAGCCGGTTTCGATTCCAGCGACAAACCGTTCGATCCGACGCGCGGTTCGCAATTCGAAGCGGGCATCAAGTTTCAACCGGTTGGCACGAATGCGTTGTACACCGTAGCATTTTTTGATTTGACCAAATCGAACGTGCTGACAAGAGATCCGAATGACGAAACCGGCTTCCGCTTCATGCAAACCGGCGAAGTCAGATCGCGTGGCGTCGAACTGGAAGGACGCGCGGAACTGCTTCGCGGCTTGAATGCCATCGGTACTTTCACTTATCATGACGTGGAAAATTTGCGAGATACCGACTTCAAAGGTAAAAGACCGGTGCAGGTACCCAATACCATGGCGTCGGGCTGGCTCGACTATTCGTTTGGCGCATTGGGTTACGAATGGCTGCGAGGTTTCGGGTTGGGCGGCGGTGTCCGCTATGTCGGCAAGGTATTCAACGAGGAAAGCAATACCAGTACCACGCCATCGTTTACCTTGTTCGACGCCACATTGCGCTATGAAAGAGGCCCCATGCTGTTCAACATCAATGCCAGCAACATTTTTGACAACCGCTATATCGCTTCGACATTCTTCGGCAGGCATTACTTGGGAACGGAACGTACCGTGATCGGTACCTTGACATTCCGGTTTTAACCAGTGACTGCTATGACGATTCTTTGCGGTGCGCGGCTGAGGGCTGGAGTAGCGGCATGCCATTAAATGACGATTTGGCGGCATTTCTCGATCTGGCAACAGAAGCAGTGGCCAACGGAGATAGATCTGCATTGCACGATTTGCCGCCGGATCAGGCGTATCGCGAATACGAGGCGGCCACGCACGTACTGGATGTTCCGGGTCCGCAAGTGGCAAGCGTGCAAGAGTTCTGTATCGAAAGCCGCGATGGATACCGGATTAGTGCCCGGTTGTATAAGCCTTTGGAATTTGCAGAGACTTCAGATCCGCAACCGGTGCTGCTATATTTTCATGGTGGTGGTTACTGCCTGGGCAGTCTGGATTCGCACGATTCACTGTGTCGTTCACTGGCTGCGCTGACACCCTGCTATGTATTGCATGTTGCTTACCGGCTGGCGCCAGAGTACCGCTTTCCCAGTGCAGTGCATGACGCGCACGATGCGTATCGATGGCTTTTGCAGCACGGATCGGTTCACGGTCTTGACACGAACCGCATTGCTGTCGGTGGCGATAGTGTAGGTGGTACATTGGCGACAGGGATGGCGATCATGGCACGGGACGAAAATCTGCAATCACCGGTTTGCCAGCTTCTACTGTATCCTTGTACGAGCGCATGGCAGGATAGTGACTCTCATCAGCGCCTTGCCAGCGGGTATCTGCTGGAGGCGAAAACCTTGCAATGGATGTTCAATCTTTATCTTCGCACGGATGCCGATCGAGCTGATTGGCGCTTTGCACCGCTGGAAACTCCGGATTTGGCAAATTTGGCGTCAGCCCACCTGGTTTTGGCCGAATATGATCCCTTGTTGGATGAGGGTATGGCCTATGCCGAGCGGCTGCAAGCCAGCGGCGTGGATACAAAGGTCAACGTTTATGCGGGTATGATTCACGATTTTGCCCGGCTGGGCAATATCGTCGAAGAGGCCGGACAAGTTCGCCAGGATTTGGCGAAGATTCTGGCGAAAGCTTTTTATCCTGAAAATGATCGCGGCTGAAAGTATGGGAGCGCGCATGCAATTTATACCGGCTCCATTATGAAACTATTCCATTTGTTTTGTTTCCTTTTGTCTTTGTTTGCCATAAGCGCTTGCAACCTGTTGCCCGAGCGGCGCATCGGCGATACAGGCGCAGTCGTTCCGCAACAATGGAGCGAACACGCTGCGGAGCAATCCGTCGCTGTAAGTTGGGTGGAGACATTTCAGGATGCCACGCTAAAACAACTGGTGGATCGCGCACTGGAAAATAATTACGAATTGAAGGCTGCGGCAGCGAGAATTCAAGCCGCTGCCGCACAGGCACGCATTGACGGATCTCCACGCTGGCCGCAGGTTTTTTTCTCGGCGGATTATGAGGAAGTGCAAATCCGCGATGCTGGTTTTGGTTCCGCCCGTTTCAACGTTTTCGAGGCCTTATTCGGTGTCAGTTGGGAAGTGGATTTGTGGGGAAGAATCCGCGACTCACATCAAGCAGCCCTGACGGAAGCCACTGCCGTACAAGCGGATTTTCAAGGAACCCGCTTATCGCTGGCGGCGCGCGTTGCACAAAGTTATTTCGAATTGATCGAAGCCGAATTGCAATCGACCGTTATTGAGCAGTCGATCAAGGATCGGGACGTGATCGCCGATCTGGTGCGCGGCCGCTTTCAGCGTGGTTTGGTGCGGGGGTTGGATTTGCGCTTGGCCTTAAATGACTTGGCGAATGCTGAGGCGCAATTGAAACAGGCGCGTAACCGGGTGCAGCAAATTTCCAAAAGACTGGAAATCTTGCTGGGTAATTATCCCGAGGATAAGGTATGGGACATTACCCAATTGCCGTCACTACCGGCAGCGATACCGGCGGGATTACCGTCGGAATTGCTGGAACGCCGACCTGATCTGGTGGCTGCATTTAGGCGTTTGCAAGCAGCTGATTTGCGAACAGTCAGCGCACAAAAATTGCGGTTGCCACGGATTACGCTGACGGCGACCGGTGGGAGCCGTAGTGTTGATCTGACTGAATTGATCGATCCCCGGGCCGCTGCTTGGAATGTGATTGCCGGATTAGTGCAACCCGTATTTACCGGTTGGCGCATCCAAGGTGAGATTTTTCGCAATCAGGCGCGTGCCGAGGAAGCCTTGAATCAGTACAAAAATATAGCGTTGAATGCCTTTCGCGAGGTCGAGCAAGCGCTGGCAGCGGAAGAATGGTTACGGCAGCAAGAAGTTGCGCTGCGCAAAGCGGTTGAACATACCGGGTCCAGCCAGAAACTGGCTATTTATTCGTATCGAAACGGTACCATTGAAATTCTGACTTTGCTGGATAGCTATCGCAGCATGTTGAATGCACAGACGGCGTATCTTTCCGTCACCCGGCAATTGCTGAGTAACCGTATCAACCTTTATCTGGCTCTGGGTGGTAATGCCTGACCGATTTCATGTGACCATCTTCCCACTCATGCAAAATTTTGTTTGTTGATGAAAGCACGTAAACAACTATTCATCGCTTTATTCGTGATAATGGCGGGCGTCTTTGCAGCCATGATCATTGTCCGTATGCCGCCACAGGCTGATCAGCAACTGCAAGTTGCCGAACCGCCAGCGGTGCAAACGATCACGGTACAACCGCAGCGATTACAAATGGCAGTGCAAACGCGAGGGCGCGTTAAAGCGCAAACCGAAATCGAGGTCATAACAGGTGTTTCGGGCAATATCACCCATGTGGCGCCGGCATTTGTCAGTGGCGGTTTTTTTAAGAAAGGGGATTTACTGGTTTCCATCGATCCGGCGGAATACGATTTGCGCGTGGCACAGGCGCAGGCCCGGGTCATGGAAGCACACTATCAATTGACGCGCGAGGAAGCCGAAGCAGAGCAGGCGAGACAAGAATGGCGGCAACTGGGAGAAGGCGATCCCAGTCCTCTGAATTTGAGAATTCCGCAATTAAAAGAAAAAAAAGCAAAACTTGCTGCTGAGCAGGAAGAACTGAAAAATGCCCGATTGCTGCGGCTGCGGACGGAAATACGAGCGCCCTTTAATGGTAGGGTGCGCACCATAAACATCGGGATGGGACAGTACCTGAATACCGGAGACGTACTGGGCAGTATCTACAGCAGCGATCTGGCGGAGGTGCGTCTGCCCGTTAACACTGAGGAGTTGTCTTGGGTTGATGTGCCGGATTGGCCGTCACGTTCAGCAGCAGTCAAAGGCGCTGAAGTCATTTTGTCGGCGAACTATCGCGGAGAAATGCAAGCCTGGCGAGGCCGGATTGTGCGTAGTGAAGGCGCTATTGATGAGAAGACCGGTATGGTAATGCTTGTGGCTCAGGTTAGTGATCCGTTCGGGTTGCGCGGGGGTGAAAGGGATCGTGAGGTTACGACGTTGCCGGTGGGTTTATATGTCGAGGCTAGTATCGAAGGTCGCTGGCTGGATGATGTGTATGTGCTACCAGCCAGCGCATTGCTGCAAGGTAATAGGGTTGCGGTCGTTGATCAGGACAACCGTTTGCGCCTGCGTCACGTTGCCATTCTGAAAAGGGAACATGCGCAGGTTCTTCTGAAGGAAGGTTTGATGCCGGGTGAGCAGATTATGGTTTCCGGCATACTTCATCCGGTTGAAGGAATGACCGTGGTGGCGAAGGAAAGGCCATGAAATTGATTGTCTGGTTTGCCAGGAATCCGATTGCGGCAAACTTCCTGATGTTGCTCATCATTGCGGGCGGAATCCTGGGGTTGACCATTGCTAAACGCTATACTATCCCACCGGCGCCGCAAAACCAGTTGCAAATCGAGATCGAATATCCAGGTGCCGGTCCGGCGGAAGTGGAGCGTGCATTGTGTATTCCGATTGAAACAGCGATGCATGATCTGGAAGGTATCCGGCAAATCAATGCAACCGCTCATCAGGCGCAATGCGAGGTCATCGTCGAGTTCGATCCGAAAATCGATGTGGCGCGTTTTCAAGCCAATGTGCAGGCTAGAATGGATCGCATCACGGTTTTTCCAAAAGAAGCCGAGAAACTGAGGATCACGGAATTGAAGACCGGCACCACTGCGGTAACTGTGACGGTGCATGGAGACGTTGATCTGCTGACCTTGATGCGTCAACGCGACCGGTTGCAAACCATGTTGAGCCGGCATCCGGATATCGGGAAATTAACACCTTGGCCTGAGATTCCCTATGAAATCTCGATTGAAGTCACGGAATCTGAGTTGCGCCGTTATGATTTGAGTTTTGAGGAGATTGCGGCGGCGATCCAGGCAGCCTCGCAAAACATGCCGGCTGGGGAACTCAAGAAACCGGATGGTAAATTGCTGTTGAGAAGCAAGCATCAAGCCATGACAGTGGCGGATTATGCAGCGATCCCCCTGCGCTCGGATGCCAATGGGGCGCGTTTGTTACTGGGTGATGTGACACGGATTCGAGAAGCAATCAATGACAAGGATATGCGGGCCAGGATCGATGGCAAACCAGCCGTGCAAATCTTCGTGATGTCCAAGGACCGGATTTCGACATCGGTTGAAGCGGTCAATGCCGTGATCGATGCATTCCGTCCCGAATTGCCGGCCGGTGTCGGTATTTCGACGTGGGATGATTGGTCGAAATACTATGCGGAAAATATGAGTATGTTGAAGGAAAACGCCATTTCCGGTTTTTTCCTGGTTTTTCTGGTATTGATGTTTACACTGCGATTCCGTCTTGCGGTTTGGGTTAGCAGCGGCATCCTGGTGTCGTTGTTCGGCGCATTATGGATGATGCCGATGCTGGGTATTTCGTTAAACACCTACTCGATTTCTGCATTGATTCTGATCATTGGCGTTCTGGCCGATGATGCCATCGTCGTCGGGGAGAATATTTACACTCACCAGGAACGGGGCAACCCGGGATTGGCTGGCGCCATCAGTGGTACACTGGAAGTGGCGCCACTGATTGTTATGATGGTGCTATCCACCATGATTGCTTTCGTGCCCGGCCTGTTCTTGCCAGGACTCAGCGGTCACCTGATGTACAACGTTTCTGCCGTGGTCATTCTGGCATTGGCATTCTCGATGCTGGAGGCGCTATTCATTCTACCTGCGCACTTGTCGTCGTATGATCGCCCGGCATCGGCTCAGAGCAAAATCGAGATGGTATTCGAGCAGGCCAGAGCCAGGGTAGATGGGGCGCTGCAATGGTTTGTCAATAGCGTGTACATACCGGTACTGAAGCGATTGCTGTATTTTCGTTACATTACACTATCGATGTTTGCGGTGATTTTGCTGGTGGCGATTGCACTTGTTTCATCCGGGCGGATTCAAAGTGTTATGGATGCGCCGGTCAATGATTATTATCTGTTCGCCATTCTGCAGTTTGTTCCAGGCACGCCGTTCGAGGAAGTCAATGCGCATGTACTACGCCTGGAACGAATTGCCAATGATATTCGCGCAGAGTTGAATGCGGAGGTTGGATTGGGTGCAGCAAGTAAGTTGCAGGATAGCTTCCAGCACATCATATCCGTCAGTGAAGATAATGCCGCATTTGTGGATATTGAAATTGCCATTGATGAGCGGGTCCGCTCGCGTATGGACAGTATTAAGCAGCAATGGGAAGAACGTTTGGGCGAACTGCCAATCGGTGCTACGTTGTCGTTTCAAACTTTTTGGCCAAGAAATCTGGGCGTCACTGCCGCACAATCGGCTAAAGCCATCGAATTGAAGCTGATTGCTCAGGATATCGAGCAACAAAGTGTGGTCGGTGAAATACTCAAGACTAAGCTGGCTGCATACACAGGTGTGCATAGCGTCACTGGTGCGATGCAGATGGGTAAACCCGAACTGCATCTCAAGCTCAGACCTGAAGCTGTAACGCAGGGATTGACCATGCACAGTCTGGGAGAACAGGTACGCAACGGTTTTCTCGGTCTGGAAGTGCAGCGATTCTTTCTGGATCGTGATGAGGTTCGTGTCATCGTCCGTTTGCCTGCGCAACAACGCCGTTCCTTGGATGATATTTATCGCTTGCCGATCCGGATGCCCAATGGCGATAACGTGCCATTCGCCGCAGTGGCGCAAGCTGAGTTGGCGCCGGGTTTCGCCAGTATCGTCCGGCAGAACCGGGAACGTGTTCAGTTGATCAGCGCGGAAGTGTATAAGGAACAAGCCAGTGTTGAAACGATCCTAACCGATTTGCATACCCATGTGATCCCCGCATTGGAAGCGCAGTTTCCGGGAATAAAGATCGAATCGGGGCAAGCCCGGCAGAAACAGGAGGCTGCCATGTCCGATCTGTGGCGTTATGGAATGCTCGCGCTGCTGGGTATCTATGCGCTGCTGGCGATTCCATTGCGGTCTTATCTGCAGCCGTTAGTGATCATGTTGGCCATTCCCTTCGGTTTTATCGGCGCGATATTGGGTCATCTGTTACTGGCGATACCGTTATCGCTCGAATCCTATGTCGCCTTGTTTGCGGTCGGAGGAATCGTGATTAACGACAGCCTGATACTGGTGGCCCAAATCAACAAAGCCGCACAAGAGCGTTTCACCCGCTATCAAACCGTGATCCGGGCTTGCAAGGCGCGGTTCCGCGCGATTTTTCTGACTAGCACGACTACATTTGTCGGCTTGTTACCGTTCATCAATGTGCAAAGTTCGGACGCGGAAAAAATTCTGCCGATGGCGGTGACACTGGCATTCGGCATCCTGTTTTCGGTACTGATCACTTTGGTGTTAGTGCCAGTTAGTTGCGTGGTATTGCGCGAAATAACGGAGCGACTAAAGGCTTCCATACGCGCCGGGAAAGCATACTGACCGGCACACATTTTTACCGGGTTCTTTCTTGACATGATTGCAAACTATCCATTACTTCTTAAGCAGCTCTGGCATACGCCATTGGCTAACGCAGCAGACCGGTCCATTATTTATCGCGACCGCTATCGCTCGAGTTATCGCCAGACTTATGCGCGCATAAACCGGTTTGCTGCTGCGCTGGCTGCGTCGGGTGTCAAGCGCGGAGACGTCATTGCAGTGATGGATCACGACAGTCATCGATATTTCGAGTGTTATTTTGCGATTCCGATGTACGGAGCCGTCATGATGACTGTCAACAGCCGGTTGACACCGGCCCAGATCGCCTACACCCTGAATCATTCGCAAGCCACGCTATTATTGCTGCATACCGATTTTATGCCGATCATCGAAAGCATTCGTGAGCAATTGACCGGAATACTGAAAATCATCGCGCTGAGCGACAGCGATGCGCTACCGCCTACTGCGCTGAGCTTGGATGACGAGTACGAAGCCTGGTTGAAGGACCGGTCTGATCATTTCGGTTTTGCCGATTTTGACGAAAACACACGCGCTACGGTTTTTTATACCACCGGCACGACCGGTTTGCCCAAGGGTGTTTTTTATACCCACAGACAGTTGATGCTGCATACTCTGGCGGCGGGGATGGCGTTAGCGGCGCCGGCAAGGCAGCAGCGATTTCATGCCGGCGACGTGTATATGCCGCTGACGCCGATGTTTCATGTGCACGCCTGGGGAATTCCTTACATCGCCACGTTATTGGGCGTAAAACAGGTTTATCCGGGCCGTTACACGGCTGAATCGTTGCTGCGGTTGATCGCCCAGGAACGAGTAACTTTCTCACATTGCGTGCCGACGTTATTGAAAATGATCCTGGCAGCGGCGCAAGCGGCTGGCACCGATCTGCGTGGCTGGAGAGTGGTGGTGGGCGGTTCGGCGCTGCCGCAAGCTTTGGCCAAGCAAGCATTGGACATGGGTATTGATTGTTTTGCCGGTTATGGATTATCGGAATCCGCACCGATTCTGACGCTGGCGCAATCGATCGAGAAGCCGGACGGTGCGACCCCGCAAGCGGATGAAGATGCGTCGATGATGCAACGCTGTAGCGCCGGGCGTGCGATTCCGCTGGTGGATGTGCAAATCGTCGATGCGACGATGCAACCCCAGGCTCGCGACGGTAGCAGCAACGGCGAGATTGCCGTGCGCGCGCCGTGGCTGACGCAAGGTTACCTGAATGATTCCGAAGCCAGTGTGGCGCTTTGGCAGGGCGGATATCTGCATACCCAGGATATCGGTGTAATGGACACGGATGGTTATCTGCGCATTACCGACCGGCTCAAGGATGTGATCAAGGTGGCAGGGGAGTGGGTATCGTCGCTGGAAGTGGAAAATGTCCTGGCTTCCGTGGCCGGCGTCAGGGAAGTTGCGGTGATCGGCATACCGGATGCACGCTGGGGGGAACGGCCGTTGGCTTTGCTGGCGGTGGATCCGGCACTATTCGATGAAGCGGCGGCACAGCAGCACATTCGCTCGTCGATTTCACAAGGCTTGATTTCCAAACATGCTCTGCTGACCCAGTTCAAACAGGTCGAAGGCATCGCTAAAACCAGTGTCGGCAAGATTGATAAAAAAGCATTACGATCCGAACATGGAGTTTCTTCGTTGTTAAATCCAGGATAAAAATGATGAAATCCATTCTTGCCGGTTGTGTACTGCTGTCTGTTTTGGCGTTGAATGCGTGCCAAACAGCCGAACCGTTGCCGAACAAGCGTGGAAATCCCGAGATTTTGTGGGATAACTGGGGCGTTCCGCATATCGTCGCAACTCATGAACGCGATGCTTTTTATGCCTTTGGCTGGGCGCAAATGCGCAGCCACGCCGATTTGCTGCTCAAACTGTACGCGATGGCGCGGGGTCGGGGCGCCGAATATTTTGGAGAAGATTATCTGTCCGCCGATCGTTCGGTTCGTTTACTCGGTATTCCAGCTCTGGCCGAACAGTGGTACCAGGAACAGGAATCCGGGTTTAAAGACAATTTGTCGGCTTTTGCTGCGGGTATCAACGATTTTGCGCAACGCCATCCCGAAGCGGTTTCTGATCAGGTTAAAGCCGTTCTGCCGGTTACGCCGCAAGACATCATTGCACATACTACACGGATCATGACCGTTTTTGCCGCTGGCATTTCGGAATGCGGCGTGGTATTGCCCGGATTTGATTTCAATAACCAGCCTCCAGGCTCGAACGGCTGGGCCTTGGGCGCTCAGTTTTCCAGCAGCGGCAATACGATGTTGCTTGCCAATCCCCATCTGAGTTGGCACGGTATGGAAACACTGTTTGAAGCGCATCTTTTGATGCCCGATTTGAATCTTTATGGCGCGGCTTTGGTTGGATCTCCCGTGTTACAAATTGCATTCAACGATCATCTGGGCTGGACACATACAGTAAATCCCATCGATGGCTGTGATTTGTACCAGCTAAAGCTGGCGAGTGATCATTTGAATGAGGGATATTGGCTCGATGGCGTGGTGCATGATTTCACGTCAAGCCGCGAAACCATCCGGATCCGCCGGGCGGATGGCCGCATGGATAGTGAAATTTTGACTATTCGTCGTGCAGTGCAGGGACCAGTGATCGAGCATGCCGGGGAAGTGCTGTCGATACGTCTGGCGCTACTTGAAACACAACTACTAAATGGCATGAATCGGCAATGGTGGGAAATGGGGCGCGCCACTAATCTGGAGAAATTCCAGGAAATTTTGTCGGGTGGTCACTTACCTTTATTCAATGTGATTTATGCCGATGCGGACAAGCATATTATGCTGGCGTTTAACGGTATTATTCCGCAACGCTCAACCGGTGATGCGTTCTTTTGGCGAAAAACCGTGGCTGGGGATGATTCCCGGTTGATCTGGAAGCAAGCGCACCACTATCAAGATCTGCCTAGAGTTATTAATCCGGATTCCGGCTGGGTGCAAAATAGTAACGGCGCGCCATGGTATATGACCTTACCCAAGCTTGACAAAAATCAGTATCCGGAAAATATTGTGGTTGATGTGACTAATAATCGCGAATTGCAAAGCTTAAGGATGCTGGCGCCCCGGCAAGCAATGAGCTTTGAGGAATTGATTATCGCCAAGCATTCGACACATTCACTAGCAGCGGATCAGTTGCTGGATGATGTATTATCCGTCGCGCTCGCCAGCAGCGATCCACTCGTGCATCAGGCTGCTGCAATTTGGCATCGATGGGATCGGCAATTTCTGGCGGGAAGCCGCGGTGCAAGGCTTTTTAGTCTTTGGTTCGAGAAATGGATTGAGGCTACGATCGCCAAAGCAATCAAGGAAAATCCTGATTACGTGTTTACCCCCGATCAATTACTGGGCAGTCTTTTTTATTCGCAACCGCTTGATCCCGCCAGGCCGCTGATTACGCCGCATGGTTTGGCCGATAAGCCGCTCGCACTGTACGCTTTACGGGAAGCCATAGCCCAACTGCTTGACGAGACCGGAAAGCTTGATATTACCTGGGGAGAAGTCGCCCGCTTGCGCCGGGATGGAATCGATTTGCCTGGCAATGGGGCCGACACGGACTTGGGGGTTTTCAGAGAAATTGTCTACGAACCGGATGTCGATGGAAAATTGAAATCATCTTATGGAGATTCTTTCATTGCGGTCATTGAATTTTCCAAACCGGTGCGTGCACAAGTACTGATGACCTACGGCAATGCAACACAATCCCCATTTTTTGAAACGTATAACCAATTAGATCTGGCCGCCAAACAGCAATTACGACCTGTCTGGCGCAGTCGAAACGAAATTGAGGATAATGTGAAAGTTCGTGAAATTCTGACTTATGCGACTAATTTCTGAGGTATTTAAATACAATTCAAATATGTTCTTAAGTTCAATGTAGCTGCGCCAGAAGATAGAATTGCTTAATTTTGACTTTATCAGCATACCACCTTTCAAAGCTGCTGATCCAAGATGGCGAATTGATGCGTCTTTTTAGGGTTGACTAAATACAGGATAACTGTCAACGTGTACGACTTCTGCGTTTGCTCAATCCACCATCTTCCTCCACAAATGTTCTGGGCTTCCTAAAGATAGCGCTTATTTCACCGGGCATTGACGCAAATAACCCTTCTTCTCGCAATGAATGATAATCAGGGCCCTCTACGGTTAGCACATCTTTTAGTATGCCAACTTCACAGGCTTTAGATAATACCGGGTGTCTGTAATCATTGGCATTCGTGATGGCAAATACCGCATTGACGCCAGAATTGCGTGCAAAATTCTGTAGTCGTGCCAAAAGCAGATTTTGAGAACGATTCAGTACCGATAGTCTTGGCCTTCTTTAACCGTTCCATCGCTACCTCAAGTTGCTCCGTCCCACTTGCCTTCCGTGCCATGATGGTCTCTACCAAAGATAAAGACTATATTATTACTGTTTCTATCTGTAATTGGAATTAGATGCTCTGCTGCAACTGAAGATAAAACCCAGGCGCAAGAATTCCACGATAAGCTGAAAGCGGAATCCTGGCGTGTTGCAAGACTGGGAGACAAGCCAAAGCGTACTTGGGATGAGGCGGCTTATAAATGGCTGATGGAGACGCAACATAAAAAGTCACATCATGAAGATGTGGCTAAAATAAACTGGGTCCAACAGTTCTTCAGAGGCAAGTATCTGGATGAGTTGACTCGTGATGTAATCGCAAACATTGGTGAGCTAAAGCTTCAGCAATCAAGTCCAGCAACAGCTAATCGCTTATTGGCGCTAATTCGTGCGATCTTGCGGCGATCTGCTTTAGATTGGGAATGGATTGATAAGCCACCTGTTATCAAGCTGTATCGTGAGGCAAAGCGCCGAGTGCGTTATTTAAGTGCAGAGCAAGCAAATTTGCTTATCCAGGAATTGCCAGAACATTTAGCGGATATTGTAAGATTTTCATTAGCTACAGGGTTGAGACGGTCGAATGTCACAAAACTGGAATGGTCGCAAGTCGATATGCAGCGAAATGTTGCGTGGATACACGGTGATCAGGCTAAAGCTGGAAAGCCGATTCATGTAACGCTCAATGCGACGGCTATAGCAGTATTAACCAAACAGATCGGCAAGAATCCCAAGTCAGTATTTAGTTACAAGGGCAGACCAATCATCCAAGTTAATACAAAAGCTTGGTATAAAGCGTTAAAACGTGCAGGTATTGAGGATTTTCGTTGGCATGATTTGCGCCATACCTGGGCAAGTTGGTTAACTCAGAATGGTGTGCCATTAAATGTCATTCAGGAGATGGGCGCATGGGAATCTGCTGAGATGGTGAGACGTTATGCGCATCTGGCTCCAGAGCAATTTGCTCAGCATGCGAGAATCGTGGATAGCGTACTTAATGGCACAAATTTGACACAATCGAAGTAAAAGTGTTTCAGTATTGTTCGTAAGTCTTTGTTTTTTGGTGCTGTTGAGAGGAGTCGAACCTCCGACCTACTGATTACGAATCAGTTGCTCTACCAACTGAGCTACAACAGCTTTTGTGAGAGTGAGCGCGCTATTATAGTGATTCGAGTTGTTGTCAGCAAATTATCCAAAGCGTTTTTCAAATCTTTGAATCGATGTACAGCAAATTTGAGTTCAACTTGATTTTGTGGCGACTGTTAGATTCAAGATTTATTCAACAAATATAGCCTAAGTTCGGCGAATTCCGTCAAAAATCTGTACAATTTAACGGTAAGAGTCCATAATTGCTAAATGGAAGTCGAAAGTGAAAAATCAAAAAATATTTTAGTGTTGCATGGTCCCAATTTGAATTTGTTGGGGTTGCGTGAACCGGAAATCTATGGAGCTGTTACGCTTCAGGATATTAACAGAAATTTAACTCGATTGACTGAAAATACACTCGTGCGGCTGTATTTTTATCAGAGTAATTCGGAATCTGAGCTGGTCGATAGAATTCAGCAAACGATGAGTGACGGAACACATTTCATCATTATTAATCCAGCTGCATATACGCATACCAGCGTTGCAATTCGTGATGCTTTGGCTGCCGTTAAACTGCCTTTTATCGAAGTACATCTGTCCAATATCTATAGTCGCGAGGCATTTCGGCATCACTCCTATTTTTCTGATTTGGCTATTGGTGTGATCAGTGGCTTGGGAGCGATGGGCTATGATCTGGCATTACGGTATGCCATGACGTTCAGGACAGATTAATCAAACAAGTCATTTTGACAGGCTGGTCACTTGAGCAGCATGACCATAATTCGTTTTGTTTTATATCTCTTTTTAATAACACAATCACTTTGTCACTTTGACATAGGGCAATGTCTCCGGAGACTGAAAATGGATTTAAGAAAGCTTAAGAAACTCATCGAACTGGTTGAGGAATCCAGTATTGCGGAGTTGGAAATTACCGAAGGCGAGGAAAAGGTTCGTATCAGTAAGTCGGGTTCCGGAATCCAAAACTATGCGTTCATACCGCCTGCGGTACAGCCGATCATGCCTGCGATGCAGCAGACAACGGCTTCTGTGGCGGAACCTAATAAAGGTTCCGATGCGCAACCAGAAAATAACAATTCATTGCCCGATGGTCATATCGTAAAATCTCCGATGGTGGGTACGTTCTACCGCGCAGCATCGCCGGGTGCGAATCCTTTTGCCGAGGTTGGGCAGACTGTCAAGGTCGGCGATACGCTGTGCATCATTGAAGCGATGAAACTGCTTAATGAGATCGAAGCCGACAAGAATGGCGTGATCAAGGCCATTTTGCAAGAAAATGGGCAGCCGGTCGAATACGGCGAGCCGCTATTCGTCATTCAGTAAAGTTCTGGATAGAGATCGAATAGTTATGTTTGAGAAAATTCTAATTGCAAACCGCGGTGAAATAGCTCTGCGGATTCAGCGTGCCTGTCGTGCCATGGGCATCAAAACCGTAGCCGTTCATTCCGAGGCGGATGCAGAAGCAAAATACGTCAAGCTTGCCGATGAGTCGGTGTGCATCGGTCCGGCGCCAGTGGCGCAGAGCTATCTGAATGTTCCGGCGATTATTAGCGCAGCAGAAGTGACTGATGCCGAAGCGATTCACCCGGGTTATGGTTTCTTGTCGGAGAATGCCGATTTTGCCGAGCGTGTCGAAAAGAGCGGATTTGTGTTTATTGGTCCACGCCCTGAGACTATTCGACTGATGGGTGACAAGGTCAGCGCCAAGAATGCCATGAAAAAAGCCGGTGTGCCATGTGTTCCTGGGTCGGACGGTGCTTTACCGGAGAATATCGACGAAATCAAGAAGCTGGTGCGTGAAATCGGTTATCCGATCATCATTAAGGCGGCTGGTGGTGGCGGTGGGCGTGGCATGCGTGTGGTGCATACTGAAGCGGCTCTGTCCAATGCTGTCATTATGACCCGCAACGAAGCTCAGGCGGCATTTGGTAATCCTGTAGTCTATGCCGAGAAATTTTTGGAGAATCCGCGGCATATCGAGTTCCAGCTGTTGATTGACGAACACGGTAATGCTGTGCACCTGGGTGAAAGAGACTGTTCCATGCAGCGCCGTCATCAGAAGATTTTGGAAGAGGCACCAGCACCCGGAATTTCGGAAAAATTACGCAACAAGATCGGTGAGCGTTGTGCCGATGCCTGTCGTCGTATCCAATACCGGGGCGTAGGTACTTTTGAATTCTTATTCGAGAACAACGAATTTTATTTCATCGAAATGAATACCCGCTTGCAGGTCGAACATCCGGTGACGGAGGCCATTACCGGTATCGATTTGGTACAAGCGCAGATCAACGTGGCTGCAGGGCATCGCTTATCCTTCGGGCAGAAGGATATTGCCTTCAAGGGACATGCGATTGAGTGTCGCATCAATGCCGAAGATGCCTATAAACTGACGCCATCGGCTGGTCGTATTACCCAATACCATGCACCGGGAGGACCTGGGGTGCGAGTGGATTCCCATGTCTATCACAATTACATGGTGCCGCCTTACTACGATTCGATGATTGGCAAGATCATCACCTATGGCGATACGCGCGAACAGGCGATTGCCCGCATGCGTATTGCGTTGTCAGAAATGGTGGTGACTGGCATTAAAACCAATATTCCCTTGCACAAGGATTTGCTGACAGACGCATCCTTTTTGCGGGGCGGAGTTTCCATACATTATCTGGAACACAAGCTGGCTTTGCATAACAAAGCTGAGTCTTAGGCACTCGTTTCGAATCGAGTGTGATCGCGCGGTATCATCGTTCATGGCCTGGGTGACATTGATCATTAAAACAAATGCCTCGCAAGCCGAGCTGCTTGGCGATGTGCTGATGGAGCAGGGCGCATTGTCGGTGGATATTCATGATGCCGCAGCGGATTCCCGAGACGAACAAATGATTTTTGGCGAACCGGGCGAACCGGGAGGGGAAATCTGGCAGAATGCGGAGATTTCCGCGTTGTTTGATCAGGCTATCGATGTCGATGCAGTGATGCATAGTGTTGCTGCTGATGACCGAATCGCGGATCGGCTTCAATATCGTACCGAGCAAGTTGCTGAGCAGGATTGGGTAAGAT
>WBZQ01000556.1_pt2 | contig 18388 bp, 15 predicted proteins | sample 5204251 | NCBI WGS metagenome assembly WBZQ01 (sample SAMN12412402, study PRJNA552823) | activated sludge metagenome | isolation source: activated sludge from nitrification reactor of wastewater treatment plant... | place: USA: Virginia | collected 2017-09 | reverse complement strand
ACCACATTGCGCATTGGGATCAATGCGACAGTATCAGCAGGCAGCTCAAATTCAGTTGTGGTAGGTTGTTCCATAGCAGCTCATCCTCCAAAATTAATATCCGATCGTACTATTTTTTATGAATATTGAGCGCCTCACTAAAAATTCAAGTGAAATTTTTCGACATTATCCGATCAATTACCTATTGGCATAAATTTCGAGTGTTTAAAAACTACTATTTCGTTTCAGGGGCGATGCCGTGCTTCTTTTTTTTGCTCGTATCGTACTAACTTGGCCAAATCAAGCAATTGTTCAGATAACAATTGCAAGGCATCGTCTAAAGTAAGTATACCGACCAATTCGCCGGTCTCATCTACGATTGGTAAACGTCGAATGGTTTTTCGGCGCATGAAATCAATTGCTTCATGAGTTACAGTGTTTTCCTGCACTGAAAATATTTCTGGTGCCATGATGTCACCAACGGTGATTACCGTTTCATCGAGTTCTGTTGCTAATATTTCTACAACCAGATCACGGTCAGTGACTATCCCTACAGGCACCTGACGGTTATTCTGTTTATCGACAACAATAACAGCCCCCACATGAAACTGACGCATGAGTTTAGCAGCTTCTAAAATTGTTTCATCCCGCTGAATTACAATTACTTCTCGATTGCAAATTTCACCGACAGTCATAATATCTCCTTCATATTATCCAAAGAAAACGCGGCCATCCTCATAACTAATGGCGCATACTTTATGTACAACAGGTTCACGACAAGTTTTTTTGTCAAATTATTATAAAGAAATTCTACAACGTTAATATCTTCACAGATTCCATAGGTAAAAGAAATAGTGGCAGAGAATTCCCAAGAGTAAAAGTGAGCTTATAAGCAACAGCGATTGATTGATGATAATTGGTTATCACTGGGAATGATTGTTGCTCATCAACAATTCCTATAATTTTGACTATTATTTACAAAAATACTTTCAACACTATCGGAATTCCTAGCCCTACGATAGAGAAAGGCAAAAAATATAACCTCAGTTTTTTTGTTACATGTTAAATATAAATTTCTGACTTTATACGTCATTCGCTTGGATATTTGACACGCTCTCGAATTTACCGTACTTTTATTTTTCTCATATGTCTGATTCAATGATTTTTGCCGCTGCAGCCTATTTTGCGTGATATGGTGTATGAGCGGGATGATGAATTAAAGTTCTTCGAGCAGATCGATCCAATAGCAGTGAGCAGTGCTTACTATGAATCCAATTAAATATCCTCACAGAAGATTTTCACCAACTCCAGCAGATCATAGCATCAAAATCTTTATTGAAGGATGTGTCAACGCAGGCGAGGTGCATTGCTTTATGCTGTCGTGTGGAATGTGGGTGGTCAATGAAATTCTTTAAATTCCATGAGATTCGTCAGCCGGTGAGGCAACTGTTTCGTAAATTGAAGCTTAATTTAACAAAGGTGACGCTGATCGCGAAGGCTATGTTGATACCTTCCGATGTTTGCAAAGCTATCGTTATAACTGGTTCCGGCAGAAGTGGAACAACTTGGTTAGCTGAAATTCTTAGTACTGCTCACGATTGCAGCCTCATGTTTGAGCCCGATCATCCAAAAAAATGCCCGCAGGCAATGTCGTCGGATTTACGAGCATGGAAGTTCTTCGATCCAACTGCTGAAAATATCCAGCTTAAAACGTTCATGCATCAAGCACTGGTTGGTAATGTTGTGAATGACTATACTGCAGACTGGGCAGATCGCAACCTGGTTCGCCTCTGGAAAACGCGATATTGGGTTGTGAAGTTTATTTTTAGCAATAATCTCTTGCCCTGGATAGTTCGCCACATTGCTTTGGAAAGAAAACCCATTCATATCTATCGTCATCCTGGGGCTATTTTTGCTTCCTGGAAGCTTCTAGATTGGATGAACAAAGAAAAGTGGAAATTACCCGACCCGAATCAATTATCACAATGGTGGACAGCTATCCCTGGCCTTCCTGACTATCAATTGGTCGAGGTATCTCAGCCCAGTGTTGCCCGCTATTTTACGCTCACTTGGGTTATGGAGAATTATATACCGCTTACACAGTCGTATGCGGGTCAATGGCGGATCTTAAGCTACGAAAAGCTGGCGAATTCACCTGAAATAGAGTTTCGTCGATTGTTTGCGGAATTGAATCTTACGCCTCCGAACGATCTTTCGAAACGGTTAACAGCGCAGAGTAGGTCAAGTTGGAATTCGTCCAAAAGACGCGAAGCTGCAACGACAGCATGGCGAAATGAGCTTACGCCCACCGAAATTGGCGACATCGAATCAGTTATCGAAGTTTGCGGTTTAGCAAGTTTTTTCTCATGATGAATAAATCCGATCCGGAAAGCACCACATTTTTATCAAGTTTCTGATTATTCTCCGAACCGCACACTCCGAACCACGCATGCATCATTGGTCGAGATCCGCTATGTTCGTTTATTTGCCGGTTCAAATGACACAATAAAGCCCTATCTAAGTCGGGGGCGGGTAGATTTCTCAATCCCTGGAGAAGAATCCCCATCGCCATACGATAGCTTTCTGGTCAGACGTATGTATTTGCTCAGTAGTATTGTTCCCTTTAGACGGAGTAAAAAGAATTTTTCGTCAGAATGGGAAACTCCAGCTTTAGCCTTTGTTTGAATATATCTATGTGGTGCAACGTACAGACGAAAGGCTTTTTATTGAGTAGTTTTATATATAACTTCATATTTCTAATGAAAATATTAGCTATCGTATGTAAATAAAATGCCCGTATTTTTATTAACGAGCACAGAGTAGCAGATAAATTTTTAAACAAGGATGAGAAGGCTTATTTGATTGCAATGTTCAGCTTGCTTATCTTTTACTAGTTCGTTGAATTCTGTAAAAACAGGAGGTTTTATGAAACCAATTAAAATTTGTAACCAAGGAAATTTAATAAATTTTTTAATAGCTTTTTTCATTATCGTATTGATGATTCCAGGTTGTGACCTAGAACACACCAATAAGCGGGATGGATTCGCACATAATGACAGTGCAAATTTACATCTTAAGTTAGTTCGTACCGAGATTGGTGAAGCTTCTTGGTATGGGCCTGGATTTCACGGGAAAAAGACTGCCAGTGGTGAGATCTTTGACCAGAAAGAAATGACGGCGGCTCATCCGAGTTTGCCGATGGGAACGGAAGTAAAGGTAACTAACCTCGATAACGGGGAAAAATTAAGGTCAAAATTAATGATCGCGGACCTTACGCTAAAGATCGAATTATTGATTTATCCCATGCAGCGGCTAAAAAACTCGATATGGAAAATGAAGGCACAGCAGAAGTAAAAATTGAGGTGCAATAAAGATGTTGGCTGATGGGAATAGGTTGTATCAGAACTGTCAGTGAAAATTGTTAATGTTTTATTTAACCCAAATAAAAACCTAAAAGGAGATTGTGATGTCGAAAATTAAACCTTCTAGTCATGTTTCAAAAGAAACCAGCGCATATCGTCGTACGCATCCATTATCGTTAAAGACCTATCAGGAAGGGAAAATTGGATACATTTTATTATGGCTTATCGGAATTCCTATCCCTATCCTTTTTCTCATCTTTCTATTGCGCGGCTGTGATTGATTCAGTCAGTCAAACAACATATGTGCTATGAACTGTTCCTAAAACTACTGTAAACAAAATATCATGCATTTGATCGAGTATTTTGATTCAATGTGTACCCTGCTGATTTTAATTGAACCGTAATGATGAGTAGGCTTAGCGCAACATAATTTTATGGGAGGAAAAGTTGTATGCTTGTGACATTTTCAACAGACGCTCATGGAGACATAATCATGTTTGATGAGGTTGCACTTGCCATGCTCAAAATGATGGGGCACAGTAAAACTATACCAGGCGCCATTTTAGCGGCGGATGTTCCGGAAGCGCTGAGCCGGCTAAAAGTTGCTATTCGCTCAGAAGGAGATGTGCCGCCGGTAAGCAATGAGAGTGAAAAAGAGGATCAGGAACCTGCAGTAAGTATGGCTAATAGGGCCTTGCCTTTAATTGAGCTACTTACCGCCGCCACTGAAGCTGAGTGTAACGTCATGTGGAAATAAAATAAGTTAACACTGATTTATTGAAGCTTCAGATTGATAAAGGAAAAATTGATGGAAGATTATTCTTCAAAAAGCTCGAATACGAATAATCAAGTGGACGATTTAACAACTATCAGCGTTCGAAAAGGCCAAGCACCGGGCCGATTAGATCGAACTGAGTTTAGCGTGAGATTTCGTGCGACATTCATGGATCCAGCATTTCATAACGAAAGTGAATCGATTGCGCGGCTTGAGGAAATTGCATGGCAAGCTTATATGGATGGACGCAAGGCTCCTTTTACACAAAAAGCAGGTCCGGGATTTGCGGATCCAGATTACGAATTATCTGTCGAATGGTTAGCTACCAAGCAGCGCATAGAGGAAGCGAAACGACGTTGGAGCGAACCTGCAACACCATCACGGGTGTTGCTGATATGTGGGTCAGCGCGAAACGATGGAACCTGTCCCGGAGAAATGTCTAAATCTTTCCGGTTACTCGAGATCGCTCGTGAATCGTTACAGCACGCTGGTATTCAAGTTGATGTTCTCGATCTGAGTCTGCTAACTTCTGAATATGGACGTAACATATATCCATGCAAAGGTTGCGTGTCAACAGCAATGCCTTTGTGTCATTGGCCTTGCAGTTGTTATCCCCATCATTCTCTCAATCAGACTAATGATTGGATGGCTGAGATATATGAACGTTGGACAGCCGCTCATGCGGTAATCATCGTAACACCGGTTTATTGGTATCAAAGCCCAGGTCCGTTGAAATTGATGATGGATCGTATGGTTTGTGCTGATGGTGGCAATCCTGATCCTACATCGACCTCGGGAAAAAATGCTGCAAAAGCGAAAGAAATTGAAATGAATGGATGGGATTATCCCCAGCATTTGGCAGGTCGGGCTTATGGTGTGATTGTTCACGGCGATGTGGCCGGTATTGAAGGTTCGCGTCGTTCTTTATCTGACTGGTTGGATTGGATGGGATTTATTGATGCGGGGTCTTTGGCGCGCTTGGATCGCTATATCGGATATTACGAACCTTATGCAACGAGTCACCTAACATTGGATAAAGATGCAGCAATACAAGAAGAAACGCACAATGTCGCTCTTGCCGTAGCCAAAGCGGTAGCGGAATTACGCGCGGGCCGGCTGCAAGAAATTCAAGCAAAAGTAAAACGCCCCAGACCAAAGTAAATAAAACCTATCGATTCCACAATTCGCACCAGAAATACATTAATAATCCAATGCCATCAGCTTCCGGTAATGCTTTTGATGAGAATTGGATTATTTCCGAGATTGCTCAATGCAGTCACCGCCTAATTTTCTAACGTATCGATGTTCACGGGAGAAAATGGAAATATCTCTCTTGCTGTTTGCTCCAAGCAATAATTTCTTGCGGACGAAATTCTGGCAAATAAGGTGTTGGAAACAGTGGGCATAAGGGTTGTTAGATAACTTAAAATCTTAAGTCTTATGCCACTTAACACAAACGAGGGCCAGTCAAATAAAAACTGATTAACTTTTAGCAGGCCTCCCTGTTTTAAGTATTTCCACTTGCTCTACAGCATTCAGCAATGCGGCATTTGTAAGTTTGGATAAACGAATTATACCCGCGCGAACTAATTCACTTTTTTTAACATGAATACCTGCTTCAAGGCATCTCTTTTTGAGGACAGCAAGCTTGGTATAGTCGCTTTCCGGCATGGTATAGCTGTCTCTAATCATTTTGATTTTTTTAGATTTATCTTTCTTAGATGATTTTTCTGTTGCGGCATCTGCTAGAGATACTGTTTTTGAAGGCTTTTGAACAGCATTGTCCGCTTTACTTGTCTTTTTGGTTACAGCATTTTTTGCTACAGCACTAGTGGTTTTCGTTGCATGACTTTCTTTTGCGTTTGATTGGTTTTTGGTCGTCATAATAAATCCTCTTGAATGGTTATTAAACATTAACAGTCATAAAAACGATATAAACTGTTTATACAGTATATATCATTATTGAGTTCTGTGAAATTAATGCAAACTGTAATAAGGGCTTCATATTGCTTTGTTAATTTACTTTTTTTAGTCAATATCGGCTTGAAGATTGAAATTATGGATATGGAAGTCAAAGAAACGAAATCGGATAATGCAGTTACCTATGAAGCACCAACTGAATTTAGCCGCAGCGAGATCTTCTTGCAATTAGTAAGCATTATCGAACAACGCCAACTTACTGCAAATTTTCAACCCATTATTTCCATGTCTACAGGAGACATTACCGCTTATGAAGGACTGATTCGAGGCCCTTCGAATAGTTCATTGCATTCACCATTTAGCTTGTTCAAGGCAGCCTCACAATTTGGATTATTACTGGAGGTGGAGCGATTATGCCATCAGCTCACGTTAGAGGCCTTTGTACAATTAAAGTTAGCAGGCAAGCTTTTTCTGAATGTAAGTCCTGAGTGCCTTTTGGATACAAATTTTAAGAATGGAGAAACGCTGGATTTCATGCGTTTACTTGGCTTGGAACCACATCGAGTCGTTATCGAATTAACCGAAAATCAACCTACTTATGATTATTCATTATTACGTGAGGCTGTGCGGCATTATCGATCATTAGGACTGGAAATCGCTATTGATGATTTGGGAGAAGGGTTTTCCAGTCTTCGCCTTTGGTTTGAATTGAATCCGGAATATGTCAAAGTTGACCAGCATTTCGTACAGAACATCAATCAAGATCCAGTTAAGTTGCAATTTGTGCGATCCATTCAGCAAATTGCCGAAAACTCAAATTCCGCAATCATAGCGGAAGGTATCGAAACTCGCGCTGAATTTATGATAATCAGGGACTTAGGTATTTTGCTAGGGCAGGGCTACTATATTGCTCGGCCTAACATCAATCCGGTTGCGATTGTTTCTGCCGATGCTGCAAACTGCCTGCAGCAAAATGGAATTACTGTATATCCGTGGAAAAACACGATTATGCACAAAAATACTTCTGCCATGAAATTACTCATTCCAACTTCTCCGGTTACGCCAGAAGCGAATAATGAAGAGGTTTACCGCATTTTCGATGTTTCACCGACACTGGAATCACTACCTGTCGTTGATCAAGCCACACCGGTAGGAATTATCTCGCGCAGTCGATTAATCGATGCCTTTGCTCGGCCATATTGGAGAGAGCTTTACAGTAAAAAATCTTGTACAGTGTTCATGGATCCGTCACCCTTGGTAGTCGATAAAAATATCAGCCTGCAAGAATTAAGCAGTGCCATCGTGGCGGCTGGAAATGGCTTCATCATTACCGATCAAGGTCGATATGCTGGCATAGGAACTGCTCATGACCTTATGCGTGCGATAACCCAGTTACAAATAACTGCTGCTCGTTATGCAAATCCGTTGACATTGCTGCCGGGGAATGTGCCGATTGATGAGCATATTGAGAGGCTGCTTGAAGGTCGGATCAGTTTCTGCGCTTGCTACTGTGATCTTGATGCATTTAAACCATTTAATGATCTTTATGGTTATCGTAAAGGCGATGAAATCATTAGGGTTACTGGAAACTTATTATCAAGAATGTGTGATTCGGAACGTGACTTTATTGGACACATCGGCGGCGATGATTTCATCGTTTTGTTTCAAAGTAGTGACTGGGAGCTTCGATGTCACGAGATTCTGAATAACTTTTCCCACGAAATCGAACATTTTTTCAAGCCGGTTCATCGTGGGCAAAAAGGATATTTTGCGATTGATCGAACAGGAAAACAGGTTTTCCATCCATTAGTAACCCTCTCAATTGGTGCGGTTTTAGTGCCCCCCGGAACTTATAACTCACATCATGAAATTTCTTCATTGGCATCCATTGCCAAAAGCCAGGCGAAAAATAAGTCGGGAAACAGCCTGTTCATTGAACGCCGAAACAAGCTATACACCGTAGGCTACTCACAACCAGGTTAACGATAGTTGATTTGCACAATCTCAACGCACTGTTAAAGGACTGACACGACATTAGGTCGTTCCGATTGTTATGCCTATAACAGTGAGGTATCTCGCGGATTTATTCATCAGACATTCATCCAGATTTCATTGAATAATCATACGCATATGAAATATCTGATGGCTAATATGAAGAATGGATAAGCATGCTAAATCCAACAAATCAGAGTTTATACAACTACGAATAATGTACAGGAGATACAAATGAATAAAATAGTATTGCAGATTGGTACAGCTATGATCAGTTCGGCCGCCATTGCTTTTTCGTTATCGACTACAAGCTGGGCTGGCAAAGATGACGAAACAATGCAAACGCACACAAAATATAAGCCAGCTAGCAGTGTACAGTTAGGGCCGCGCCCTTTCTTTCTGATAAATGACATGGATCATGGGCCGCTTAAGAAAAAACTCGAAAGTTGTGAAACGAGACCCTTCAAACGGGCCCTTCCCTTGCTGCACCTGATTCCATAGCTCTCAGTTGGTTGTATAATCCTTCTGTTCTAGGGTAAGTAAAATTAAAATCTATCAACGTGACGACTATATGTCACAAGTGGATCTTTATTACTCCAAATCATATTTAGGTCATTTTACATTGATTATTTCAGATAAGGTCGATCTCATCGTGTATCGAATTCACTTTGTTGATGCGGATGCTGAAGCATCCATGGGGGGAAATTTGCATATGTTAGACACAAATTTGCGCAATTAACAGGGCTTGCCTCAGGCCAAATTCTTTCTGATTTTAAATCTTCACCCCAAGAATATAAAAACCGGGTGAACTACGGAAATAATGACCGAACACTTATTAGGAGGTGGAATATAACAATTCCGCAAATGGATAATATGATAAGGTGGGCTCATATGCTCATCCAGCAACAGAATAGAGGCCATAGCGGAAGCTATGGCTATGTCATTTATTCTGGAAACGTAGACAATTGTGGTAGTTTTGCAATCAAATGCCTCCAACAAGCAGGTATCCAAATCACACTCCCATATTTATAAGAGCTGGTTACAACTGCCTTCCTTAATAAAGGATGACATTTAAAATTGCTGAAGAGCTGCGAGCTTAGTATGTATTGGGCGTATTGGTGACAGCGGATGAGCTGTGGCGTAGCAAGTAACAATTGGCTCTACACTGTGCCGCATCGAATTCCACTATGCTACAGCGGTGAACGTTATCGCTACACTTAGTGAATATGTCATGCGCTTCGAAACACGAAGCAAGAGATTTGATGCTTTAGTTGACTATTTTAGCCTTACCCGTACAGTTCATTTTAGCGCCGCTATAACTTGTGATCCTTCCCAGGCAATTGCTGCGAACTCCAATGCGTTTTGGGAGTTTCGGGAATTTGTATCGGATTTGTCTCACAGTAATTGGTTTGCTAAATTGGCGAGATTAGACCGTTCGCCTTTTTCCAGCCGCACATGCGCATAGATGTCATGATGCTTGATTTTATCGATGAGATAGGACAGGCCATTACTCTGGGAATCAAGATAAGGCGTATCGATTTGGTAGATATCGCCGGTAAAAACAATCTTGGTATTTTCACCCGCACGCGTAATGATGGTTTTGACTTCATGCGGTGTGAGATTTTGTGCTTCATCGACAATAAAAAAAACATTGGAAATGCTGCGTCCGCGGATATAGGCCAGCGGCGTAATCTTCAACTTTTCCTGCTCAACGGCATCCGTAATCTGTTTATATTCCTTGTCTTTCTCAGTGAACAGACTTTTAATGAATTTAAGATTATCCCACAGCGGCTCCATGTAGGGATTAAGCTTTGAGACGATATCGCCTGGTAAAAAACCAATATCTTTATTGCTCAATGGCACAATCGGGCGTGCCAAATATATTTGTTTGAAATGTCTTTTTTGATCCAGTGCACCGGCAAGTGCAAGTAATGTTTTTCCGGTTCCTGCCACACCTTGCAGGGTAACAAGTTTAACATCGGGATTGGTAATTGCATGCAAAGCAAATACTTGCTCGGCATTTCTGGGTGTAATGCGGAAGGCAGATTCTTTTTGAATGCGTTCGATGCGGTGGGAAACTGGGTTATAAAATACCAAAACAGAGGCCCGCGAATTTTTCAAGATAAAGTAATGATTCGGTATGGGGTCTTGTAACCCTATGTCAGTTGGCATACAGAAATTATTGGTGTACACGCTGTCAATGATTTCTTTCGATAATTTTTCGATCACGGTTTGACCGGTATATAACGAATCAAGATCCTTAATTTTTCCAGTTTCAAAATCTTCCGCGGAAATATTGAGGGATTTTGCTTTGAGCCGTAAATTGATGTCTTTGGAAACTAAGACTATTTTATTGCCAGCATATTCCTTGTTAAGAGAAATTACTGTATTAAGAATGCGGTGATCAGCGGTATTTTCTCCAAACACCTTGGTGGCATCCAGCTCCGCAGCCTTTTCCTGCATACACACCTTAAAATGACCATGATTTGGGCGGTCAATAGGAATCCATTGTTGTAATGAATGATTGGTCGATAATTTATCAATTATGCGTATGAATTCTCGTGCTTCGAAGTTTTTAATATCATTGCCTTTCTTAAAATGATCGAGTTCTTCTAGCACGGTAATGGGGATGGCTACATCATTATCTTCAAAGCTGTATATCGCACTATGGTTATATAAGATTACTGAAGTATCTAGAACAAATATCTTCTTTCTTTGCTTTCTTGGCATGATCAATTGAACCTTTAAAAAGATATTAACAATTAATTGCTAGCTAATTTGAACAGTATCAAAGCCTAGTCGTGGCAGCGAGCAGTTATGCATCTTCCCCAGCTTTATAGGATCAGTTTTCATCGGAATTTCAATAATGACAGTGGAATCATTCGGAATGCCAACTTCTGAACCGGCACGATGAAGATTTATTTTTCCTGATACAAGTAAGACATACAGTATAGCGATAAATCGCATCCATCGCTGCTAACAAAAGGCAAGTGCGTATTACCAGCAGGTCATAAACAAGCATTTATTTCCAATAGCGAATCAGTAACTCGATTGCCTCTAAAGCAGAGGATATGAAGTAGTTATTTATTCAGAATCTCTCGGAGTGCGTACAATACGAATAATTTGTGTAATTTCAGCGTTGTAATTATTACTTGTTTAAACATGTCAAAGTTATTACTAGATCATTCTCACTTACGCGTTACCATTAAACCGAATATTTTGGGGTTTTCATATACTTCGGAATTATTGCAGCAGTCATTGCCTTGGATCGGCCAGGAAAGAGCGGAGGTTGCGGCTTACTTCGGTCTGCGCATGCGCCAGCCGGATTATCACTTATTTGTGCTCGGAGAGGTCGGATCAGGCCGATCATCGCTGCTGCACCAAGCGATGCTTGCTGTCGCGGCAGAAAGGCAAGCTCCACCGGATTTATGCTATGTCTATAACTTTAACGTGCCGGAAAAACCGCTGGCTTTGTATTTGCCTGCCGGGCAAGGGCGCTTATTACGACAATTATTATTACAATTGACAAAATCGCTGCCCATAGAAATTATGCAATGCATAAGTGGGCAAGATTTCAAAATTAAAAGCGGACGCATTGAGAAAAAATTCCGTATTGAAGCTGCCAAGGCCTACTCAAAATTAAACAAAATTGCCGATGTTTTGCATTTTTCGATTCATCGCGAGGATGAGCAAGTTATTTTTACCTTGTTGGATCAAAACGGTGAAGCGCTGATTGAAGAAAATCTATTGAAATTGCCCAAGTCTCGGAGAATAGAAATAGATCAAGCAGAACAACAATTACATGAAGCGATTGCGTGTTATTTTGAAGAAATCAAGCGCATTGACCGTGAGAAGAATGCTCAATTGACAGCTCTACAACGTCGCAGTGCGCAACCCATCATCAATTCAACGTTAAAGAAAGTTCAAGAAGGATTGCAAAAGCAGTTGAAAAATAATATGCGCTTAAACGCGCATTTTAAGCAGATGGCAGCAAATATCCTCGAGAATTTGGCGTTGTTTCAAGTAAATGCCATCGACGAAGAAAAGCATCAATTGGCATTGCAGCAATTATTCTCGCGCTATCAAATCAATGTTGTAGTGGACAATGCCGACTTACAATCGGCACCTGCCATTATTGAAGATAATCCGTCACCTTATGCATTGTTTGGGAGTATTGACTATCAATTTGAGAACGGCAAATTGAAAACGGATTTCATGCATATTCGTGCAGGCAGTTTGCTTAAAGCGCATGGTGGTTTTGTAATGCTGCATTTGAGTGATTTATTGACGGATAATCAGCTATGGATAAAGTTACGACGATTTTTGCGCAGTAAACGCTTGCAAATCGAAGAGCCTGGCTCGGCCCTAACATCGAATGCACCTATTGCGCTTGAACCTGAAGCGGTAGAAGTTGATGTCAAAATTATTCTGATCGGCTCACGCGAGGAATATTATAGTTTGCAGGAAATTGATCCGGAGTTTATACGTCGCTTCCGCATAAAAGTTGATTTTGCTGAAAGTTTTATTGCCAATGCAAGAACTTATCAAGCATCGGCTGTATTTGTTGCGCATATTTGTGACACTTTAAAATTGCCACACTTTTCTGCAGGCGCGGTTGCACGCTTGTTGGAAGAATCGCATCGCGACGTTGAAGATCAAAAACGTCAGAGCGCGATTTTTGCACGTACCGAAATGCTAATCATCGAAAGCGCCGCGTTATGTGAAGCTCGCCACGGCCATAGCGTAGAAGCAGTTGATATCAACAGTGCACTGCAAGCACGTGCGTTGCGCCACAATTATCCTGATGTAAGCTTGCAGGAAGCCATTATCGAAGGCGAAATCGCCATTACTTTACAAGGTACTCAAATCGGGCAACTCAATGCATTAACACAGATTGATTTGGGTGACCATTGTTTTGGTACACCGGTGAAAGTGACTGCTCGCACTTTTGCTGGAGAAGAAGGAGTATTGAATATTGCTCGGGAAGTTGACATGACGGGTCCGATCCATGACAAAGGCGTATTGATATTACAAAATTATTTAACCACGTTGTTTGCTCATATCGCGCCATTGGCGCTTAGCGCTTCGATTGTGTTCGAACAGGAATATAGCAGCATTGAAGGGGATTCAGCTTCTTGTGCGGAATTTTATACACTGCTGTCATCTTTGGCAGAGTTACCGCTCAATCAGAGTATCGCGGTTACGGGTGCAATGAATCAATTTGGCGAAGTGTTGCCGATTGGCGGTATCAATGACAAGATTGAAGGGTATTTCAGGCTTTGCGAGAAAATGGGCTTAACGGGTGAGCAGGGCGTATTGATTCCCTATGCTAACCGTCAACATTTAATGTTGGATGTTAAAGTAGTCACAGCGGTTGAGACAGGCATGTTTGCGATTTATACCATGGAACATGTGTTGCAAGGATTGGAATTGCTTACCGGAGTGCCAGCGGGAACTTTCGAGGCGGGGCGGACAGTAGGTTATTCATCTGATACTGTACTGGGCAGCGCGCAAAGAATGTTGCAAATTTTCCGCCGTGCCTGTCAATTGGCGCAGCATCCTAAAACTGAGCATAGGCGTATGCCTTCTCGTTTAGACAAGTGATCGCATATGCCGGTTTAGCGAATTTTTCCGGCGGCTTACAGTAATAAATGTATGAGTGGTGATGCATGAATACTTCTAGTGAAACGACCGCGCAACAGCAACGCTACAACGATGTGCGGAAAGTGACATTGATTGGGTCGGTGCTTGATTTTGTGCTCGGTGTCGCAAAAATAGTAGTGGGATGGTTTGCCAATTCACAAGCGTTAATTGCTGATGGCATTCATTCTTTTTCCGATTTGCTGACCGATTTTATGGTGTTGTATGCCGCCAAGCATGCGCATAAGGAAGCCGATGAAGTACATCCCTACGGCTACGGGCGAATTGAAACCCTGGCGACAGTCAGTCTCGGCGTAGTTTTGGTCATTATCGCCATTGGTATTGCGTATAGCGCGATACAACGGCTTGCAAATCCAAATGTATTGATGGATTTCACGTTGTTGGCACTATCGGTTGCGCTTGTATCGGTGGTCTCCAAAGAATGGATCTATCGTTATACGATTGCTGCTGCAAAACGATTGCGTTCAGACATGCTGATGGCGAATGCTTGGCATAGCCGTTCCGATGCATTCTCGTCAATCGTGGTACTGATCGGTATTACCGGTGTCATGCTGGATTATCCTTATTTGGATGCAGTGGCGGCTGTGGTAGTGGCTGCCATGATTGGGCACATTGGTTTTGGTTTAATTCGTTCCAGTACGCGAGAGTTGATCGATACGGCATTGGATCCTGAAAAAATTGCTGCTATCCGTGAACATATCCATGCGGTACAAGGTGTGCGCTCAGCGCATACGCTGAGAACCCGTAAAAGTGCAGGCAATGCATTTGTTGATGTACATATCCAGGTAAATCCCCGCTTGAGTGTATCGGAAGGCCATCAGATTGGAGATGCAGTAAGGCGGCGCTTATTGCAGAAAGTAGATGAGGTGACGGATGTAATCGTGCATATCGACCCGGAAAATGACGAAACCGGATCTCCCTGTAACGATCTGCCCTCGCGCGAACAAGTCATCGCCGCACTCAAACGACACTGGCCGCAATTGCCACTGGCAGATGTAGAAGCCGTGACCTTGCATTATCTGTCCGGTGAGATTGATGTGGAACTGGATTTGCCCATTGGAATCCTGGCGGATAGCCGCGAGGCAAAGCAGTTAGTGGAAACACTGAGATCAGCCGTTTCGTCGTTACCTTACGTTAACGATGTGCAAGTGCGGTTCAGGGTTTGAATTATTGAGAGGATTCTGGCTGGTAAAGGCAATATTGTTTGTTTTTAGAGCAACTTCATTGCGTAGGTAAGTTGCGAGTTCGTCTGCTGACAATGGTCGGCTGAAGAAATAGCCTTGCACTAATTCGCAATCATGCTTGCGTAAAAAATCGAGTTGTGCGCGTGTTTCAACGCCTTCAGCAACTACTTTTTTGTCGAGTGCATGCGCCATCGCTGCAATCGTGGCGGCAATTGTGCCGTTACTGCCATCATCGCCAATCTTACGCACAAACGAAATATCAATTTTCAGCGTATTGAAAGGCAGTTGTTCAAGATAGGACATGGAAGAATAACCTGTGCCAAAATCATCGATGGAAAGTTGTACACCCATTTGGCGCAATTCTGTGAGTACATTGATAACCGTTTTCGCATCATCCATCAATACACTCTCAGTAATTTCTAATTCTAAGCAGTGTGCTGGCATATTATTGTCTGCAAGTGCAGCTTTAACTGCAGGTAAAAAGTTCGGATGGCAAAATTGTTTGACTGATACATTGACGGCGATATATTCCAATGAAATTCCTTGGTTAAGCCACGCACAATACTGCGTGCATGCCTCTAGCAATATCATCTGGCCAATCTCAATAATTAAACCGGTATCTTCGGCAATGCCGATAAAATATCCTGGTGAAACCAGCCCCTTTTCTGGGTGTTGCCAGCGAACGAGAACTTCGACCCCTCGCGTTACATTATTTTCCGGATCAACCTGAGGCTGATAATAGAGAACAAATTGCTTCTCAAAAATGGCACGCCTGAGTTCTTTTTCGATAGTAACGCGGCGGATTACCTCAGCATTCATACTTTCTTCAAAGAAAACATACTGCTTGCCACTCTTTGCTTTGGCTCGATACACCGCAATATCGGAATTGCGCATCAATTCAGCAATTGTTGCACCATCATAGGGAAAAACTGCGATACCGATACTCGCGGCGATATTATTTTCCTCGCCATTGATAATGAAGGGTTTGGCCATAGCACTAATCACCTGATCGGCTACCGCAGTGATATGATGTTCAGCGTCGATTGGGCTGATGATGATGGCGAATTCATCGCCGCCAAGACGGGCGACAGTGTCGCTTTCTCGCACGCATTGTTGTAACCTTGCGCCGGCATCACATAACAATTTGTCTCCAACCGAATGTCCAAATGTATCGTTGATATTCTTGAAATGATCTAAGTCAATGTACAGTACCGCGAGTTTTTCTTCCCCACGCTGCATACGGGCAATTTCTTTGTGTAGTTGTTCTATAAAAAGAAAGCGATTGGGCAAACCCGTTAACATATCAATGCGTGCTTGTTGAATTAATAACTCCTCACGATTTTTGGTAAACAATGCCACGGCTACACGGTCGGCATAGTCGTGGATGCGTTCGACTTCATCAGTTTTCCAATCAAATCCCAGGGTGATAAAACCGACCATCTGATCTTTCCAATTGAGGGGGAGTAGGAAAAGGTGGGAAGTGGTATTTTTGATATTTTCTGCTTCAAGATGCAAACCCACCAATCGGCCTGAAACCCACATACCTTCCGGATTATCAATGAGTAATTGACGAATATTCTGCAATAAGACGTGCGATTCGGTGCGTAAGGTTTTTTTGTTTTGGTCCATGACATAACTCACTATTTCTTCGGAGGTGTCATTATTAATTACGGAAATGCAACAAAGTTGAGCTTTTGTGGATTTCTGCAAATACAGCAATACATCATTGACAATTTTTTCAATATTAAGGGCTGACAGTATTTCCCGGTCTATTTTTGACAGCGTTGCAAGCGTTTCGAATTGTTCTTTCAGTCGATCGCTCATGGTGTTAAATGATGTTGCCAACTCGCCGAATTCGTCACTACTGGTGACGTTGACTTGCGTGGTGAAATCGCGCTTCATAAGACGGCGTGTGCCATCGATCAACTGTTCTAGAGGTACTAAAACACGTCTAATCTGCACCATACTCAGCAGTAAAATTAATAATACGGAAAGAATGACACTACCCCAGAAAATTGCATTAAATTTCTTCATCGAGTCGAGCGCTTCAATTTCAGGTTGTGTTGCGATGACAATCCAGCGTGGCGTTAAAAACTTTGCTTGCAAGAATATTTCATGGTAATTGGCAATTTGTTTTTCTTCGTGGTATTGCCACGTGAACTCGCCTCGAGTGGAGCGTATATACTCTTGGATGTTTTGCGGTGCAGGATAGATTTGCGATTGCGTGCAAAACATGTGGATATGATTTTCGTTGTAGACACAGAGATTTTTATCGAGCGTGAATGCATCGGCTTCTCCCCACAGATAATCGGGAATGATTTCTGCAATGAGAAAACCTTTGCTAGGGATCGATGGGTTGAGCGCACGTAAAATAAAAAATTTGATGGTTGAACCACTTTGAGGTGTTAATAACAGAGGCTTGTCGTTGGCTAGATGTTCGAGTGCAGCAGCAGACAGAGCCTTGGTTTCTATTTTTTCTCCTAATAACGCGATTATCTCGCCTGCCGGCATTTGCACAGACAAGCTGCGGAATCGATTCCGCAACGGTTCTTCGATTTCCGCTAATTTGTCATTGGCCAGATACTGTATTACATCTTTAATTGACTGATCTATAAGTAATAACCTGTCGTAAATAGACGTTCGATAGATATCGCTAGCGGCATCCAGCCGGCTATGCGCTTGTTTGACCAATAGTTGATTGGATTCCCAATACGACAAAAACGCCAGAAACAGTACTGGAATAAACGCTGACAGGATGAAAAATATCAACATTCTGCGAGCAACTTTGCTGCGGAGAAATTTTTTTTCTATTGCTATCATGCCCGACCTTAATATTTTGACGCTAAATTGATAAACCGGCCATTATTGGCTCTGACAATATCATCTTGACTGATTTTCGCGGTCAGTGGGGAAGCAGTTTTGCCGTCTTTGCCTAGGCTATAAAGATCAAAGTCAGAATTGATTGGTACCAAATTGTGATCTTTGCGCGCTTTTCCAGTGATGTTTTTGTCATTTGGGTCAGACAGGTTTAAATATTGATAAGGATTGCCCCATGGATCAAGCGTATTCTGCGCACCCGCTTCAGTCAGTGAAGGCGGGTATTTGCCGTTGTTGTTGCGATAATACGACTCAAGCTTTCCTTCGATAGTCGATATGTCAGCAATGGCTTGCATAGCCCTGGCATTGTCGACATATGCATTGTATCCAGGCACAGCGACTGTGGCCAATACACCGATGATGGCTACGGTAATCAATAATTCGATTAGCGTAAATCCATAGTGGGTATAAAGCTTTTTTTTATAGCTCTGCTTAGAGAAATGGCAGAGAAAAACCTTATAAAAATCAGTGGTTTTTGGAGAAAATTTAAATATCATTTTGTTTTAATATTAAAAATGTAGGATGACATCATATTCAATTAAGATTGATCTTAATTATACGGTCGTGGATCGATCAGCTTTAGATGAAACTAAAGCATGAAAATAAGGTAATTCTGATCATGTCAGAATAAGTGCAGG
>WBZQ01001205.1_pt1 | contig 18401 bp, 11 predicted proteins | sample 5204251 | NCBI WGS metagenome assembly WBZQ01 (sample SAMN12412402, study PRJNA552823) | activated sludge metagenome | isolation source: activated sludge from nitrification reactor of wastewater treatment plant... | place: USA: Virginia | collected 2017-09 | reverse complement strand
ATCCGGTCCCGGCTGGATGCGCAGGCCCGGGCCGAGGCCGAACGGAGGGCCCAGGCCGAACTGGCCGCCAAGGGAGGGAAAACCACCCCTGCCGCCAGCACGGCCGCCGCGGCAGAAAGCGAGCAGCTCGCTGACCTGCTGGATCAGCGCAAGGCCATCCTCATGGCCATTCTCGGCAGCGCCAAGCAGGCGCTCGCCAACCTGCGGAGGTGAGCCTTGCCGGTCTGGATGATTCGAACCCTTGTCTTCGCCCTGGCCGCGGGAGCTGCGGCCCAGGAGGCTTCCCGCGCCAGCGACACCCCCGCCTGGGAGCCGGCCCCCGCCGCCCTCGCGCAGAAAGCCCCCGGCCATCCGCCCTACGGCATGGTGATGACCACGCCCACGGGCAGGTTCCTGCTCACCGGCCTCACCTTCAATCCACGCACCCGCAAACCCGAGGCGCATCTGTACCGCATCAACGGTCCCGCGGGATGGGGCCCTTACCGCTCGGGCCTGGAGCGGGGCCTGAGCCACAGCCCGGCCCAGCCCAGGCCCGCAGACAACGCGCTCCACAACACCTGGTACGAGGACTATTTCAACTTCACCACGCCGGCCAAAGGCACAGCCGCCGCCGAGGCCGGACTGGAACAGAGCAAGTACCAACTCACGCGCATTTATGGCGTGGATGGCAGCACCTTCAACTGGGATGTGAATGCCCTGGTCTATCACATCACCCAGCGCCCCGCCATCGAGGTGAAGGCCATCACACTGCCCATGTTCTTCGGCCCCAGCAGATCGACCTACACCATCCGGAACCGCAGGATCGACCGCCCGGCCGCGGATGACGATGCCGATCTGGTGAACGCCCCGCCCCCGGAGAACCTCCGGACCTGGCTGGGCCGCCCGCAGCCTTGGCGCGACCTGCTCAAGCTCCGCTCCGCGAAGGAGCCCTTCGCCCCCCTTCCCCTCGACCTGGCCGGCCAGAAGCGCTGGGCTGTCCTCATCCAAAGCCAGCCTGGGCAGGAGAACCAGCCCCGGGTGCCAGGCGCGCTGGAGATCTGGACGGAGGATCCCCAATCCGGAGCCTTCGAAAGCGGACTGGCAGAGGTCTACACCGAACCCGCGGAGGGCTTCCGCCCGGGCCGCGCCCTCCTGATCGGGAACACCTGGCAGCGCCTGCAGGCCATGACCCGCGATCCTGCCACCGGCCGCCTCCTCCAGCTGAGCCTCCAGCCCTGGGCGGCGGATATCCCAGCCCTCCTCGAGGGCGCAGCCGGGGCTGGGGAGCTGGGCTCCAACCCGACACCCCAGCTCCAGGAATCCCTGGAACAGCGGTGCAACGACGCCCTGATCGAGTGGAAGACCCGGACACTCCCCCGGCTGCTGGCCTCCCAGGACCTGGCGCCCAACGAGGAGCTGGTGATCCGCATCGAGAAGGGAGTCCTCGCCCTGGACCTCGGGGCCAAGGGCATCCGGTCCCGTCTCGATGCCGCGGCCCGGGCCGAAGCCGAGCGCAAGGCCCACGCCGAGCTGGCCGCCAGGCCGGGACCGGCTGCGCCACCCGCCACGGAAAGCGAGCGGCTCGCCGATCTGCTGGATCAGCGCAAGGCCATCCTCATGGCCATTCTCGGCAGCGCCAAGCAGGCGCTTGCCAACCTGCGGAGGTGATCCATGCGCCTTCGCAGCCGCACCATCCTCCTGGTTCTCCTGGGGGGAAGCCTCCAGGCCCAGCAGGGTCTCTTCTGGGACAAGCCTGATCCCAAGCCCGCTGCCCAGGGCGCCCAGGGCACGGGCGCCCTCAGCCAACTGGAGGCCCTCACCGGCCAGAAGGTCGACCGCAGCAAAGTCGGGACCTCCTTCCGGGTCAAGCCCAGGCCCGTCCTGCCCAAGCGCATCCAGCCCACGGCGAACCAGCAGGCGGCCGCCATGCTTGGCAGCATCTTCGGCAGCCTCCTCGCCCAGGCCCTCCAGCCCACGGGCCCTTCAGGGCCGAGCGCCGCCGAGCTGGCGCAGCTGGAAGCCCAGCGGCAGGAGGCTCTCCGCCAGGAACAGGCCGAATTGCAGGCCTGGGCCCACGCCTACTCATCGCGCATGAACGCGCTGGTGGATCGGCAGCGGCAGCACCGGGCCTCCCAGAACCAGGAAAGCCTGGAGGGCCTGCGGGCCTCCCTTTCCGATGGCTGGGATTCGGGCAAGGCACCCGCCGGCGGGGGCCTGGCCGCGGGCCTCGCCGACCCCGCGCCCGCCCCGGTGGACCTGCGGAGCAGCCTCACCTACATCCCAAGCCTCCTGCGGGAAGCCAACGGAACGAAGCGCACCACCCCGATTGCCGCCGGCGACCTGATCAAGCGCCGCGAGGCCGCCCAGGCGCGCTTGAAGGCCCTGATGGAAGAGAACCAGGATCTGCGGCTGCTGGGGCAGCGGTTCTACGAACTGGAGGCGGAGCTGGACCGGCTCAAGCGGCAGGCCCGGGATCTCGGATCCGATGGCCGGGCCCTCCAGCGGGAGATGGATTACTGGGGCTGGCGCATCGAGCAGGCCACCCAGGCCTGCATGGAGCGGGGCACCAGCCTCTTCACGGGCGTGCTCCTGCCCAAGGGCACCACCGCCGGGCTGAAGCGCCTCCAGGGGAATCCCAAACTCTGGGGCCAGACCGTGCAATCCCTTTCGGACATCAACGACTTCTCGGAATTCGCCGGCACCCTGGCGGATCGCTACGATGCTGCGGGCCAGGCGCTCGACTGGGCCAAGGCCAAGCAGAACCTCATGAAAAATGTCGATTTCATCGCCACCAATGTGCAGCACCTCTCTTCGAAACTCGAGCCCGTGAGCCTGCACTGGGAGGTGGGGAAGACCCTGGTGGGCACCTCCGTGGACCTGGCCGCCGAAATCGACGGCTGGGGCGCCATCCTGGAGCGCCAGGGCGATGCCGCCCTGATCCTCCAGAAGCAGAAGGCCCTAAAAGTCCGGATCGAAGCCGTGGTCCGCAACCTCCAGGGCTCTCGCGCCCAGATCGCCGCCCAGCTCGGCGTGCAGCCCGAGGACCTGATCCCCGCCCCGGCCCGCCGGGGCCTGGGTTCGGCCGTGCCCCCGCTGTGAGCTATCCTGGCCCATGGCTCCTTCCTACGCTCCCACGCCACCCCCCGGCCGCGGGATCTTCTGCAACCGGACGCTGAACCTGCGCTCCGTGCGGGCCATCGGCTACGACATGGACTACACGCTGGTGGACTACCGGGTGGAGGCCTTCGAGCGCATGGTCTACGCCCAGGCCCAGGCCCGGCTGGCCGCCGAGGGCTGGCCCATGGAGGGCCTCGATTTCGACGGGTCCATGGTGACCCGGGGCCTCGTGATCGACACGGAGCTCGGCAACCTGGTGAAGGCGAACCGCTTCGGCTTCGTGAAGCGGGCCATGCACGGCACCCGCATGCTGGATTTCAAGGAACAGCGCGACGCCTACGCCCAGACCCTGGTGGACCTCTCCGAGCCCCGCTGGGTGTTCCTCAACACGCTCTTCTCACTGTCCGAGGGCTGCCTCTACGCCCAGGCCGTGGACTTGCTGGACCGGGGCGCCCTGCCCCGCCCCTTCGAGTACGCCAGCCTCTACCGCCACGTGCGCTCGGGAGTGGATGCCCAGCACATGGAGGGCCACCTGAAGGCGGAGATCGCCGCGGCCCCGGAGCGCTACGTGGTGCAGGATCCCGAGGCGGCCCTGGCCCTGCTGGACCAGAAGGCCGCGGGCAAGAAGCTGCTCCTCATCACCAACTCCGAGTGGAGCTTCACTTCGAAGATGATGAGCCATGCCTACGACCGCCACCTGCCGGAGGGCATGACCTGGCGGCAGCTGTTCGATGTGGTCATCGTCGCCGCCCGCAAGCCCGCCTTCTTCGTGGAGCAGGGCCCCTTCTTCGAGGTGGTGGACGAATCGGGCCTGCTGCGGCCCCTCATGGGGCCCCTGAAGGCCGGCGGCATCTACCTGGGCGGCTCCGCGCCCCAGGTGGAGCGGGACCTGGGCATCGCCGGGGACGAGCTGCTCTACGTGGGCGACCACATGTTCGGCGATGTCCACGTGAGCAAGCGCACCCTGAGCTGGCGCACGGCCCTGGTGCTGCGCGAGCTGGAGGCCGAGGTGGCCGCGCTGGAGGGCTACCGCCCCACCGAGCTGCGCCTCATGGCCCTGATGCGGGATAAGGAGGCCCTGGAGGCCCATCTCTCCCAGGCCCGCCTGGCCCTGCAGCGCCTGCATGCGGGCTACGGTCCCGCCACCCAGGGCGATGCGGCCACCGCGGAGGCCCGGGTCCACGGCCTCCGGGGCCAGCTCCTGGCCCTCGACGCCGAGATCGGCCCCCTGGCCCAGGCCGGCAGTGAGCTGACCAACGCCCGCTGGGGTCTGCTCACCCGCGCTGGCAACGACAAGAGCCACCTCACACGCCAGATCGAGCGCTACGCCGACATCTATACCAGCCGCGTCTCGAACTTCCTCCACGCCACACCCTACGCCTACTTCCGCTCGCCCCGGGGCAGCCTGCCCCACGATCCCGTGGGCACGGCGACCGGAGCCTGATCATGGGCGGCCGCGGCCTTTTTGCGCACACCTTCACCGTCCTCGAATCCGCCATCGACGTGAACGGCCACGCCAACAATCTGGAGTACCTGCGCTGGATGCAGGAAGTGGCCACGGCCCACTCGGATGCCTGCGGCTGGACGCTGGCCCGCTACCAGGAGACGCGCACCACCTGGGTGATCCGGTCCCACGCCATCGACTACCTGAGGCCCGCCTTCGCGGGCGAGACGCTCAAGCTGCTCACCTGGATCGGCGGCTTCGAGGATCAGGAATCCCCGCGCCACTACCTGTTCTGGCGGGAGCGGGACCGCAAGGTGCTGGCGCGCGCCAAGACCGTCTGGGTGTTCATCGATACGGAGGCCGGCAGGCCCCGGAGCATCCCCGAGTCGTTCCGCGCGGCCTTCGACGTGGTGGCCGACGAGCAGGAGGCGCTGCGGGCCCTGCGGACGGGCGACATCTGATCCCCGGTCACTTCCCCGCGTAGACCGTCGCCCCGTAGCGCTCCTGGTCCCAGGGGGCACGGCTGTTCCAGCGGCCGTAGGCGTGGCTGTCGTCGGTGCGGTAGCGCAGGGTGTAGGCGCCCTTGGGCAGGCTGACCCACTCGTCGCTCACGCGGTTCTTGCTGGCACCACCGGCATGCTGGGTGCGGCCCCGGTCCATGACCCAGACCTGCTTGCCCGCGGCATCCTCGATCCAGGCGAAGTCCGCCATCTCGTCTCCGCTGCCTTCGCCAATGGCGTAGACGCGCACGGACTGGGCCGAAGCCAGGCTGAAGGAAACGGACCGGTCCTGGTCGTTGCCCACCCGCACGGCCTCCGCCAGCACGGTCCAGGCCAGGGGCTTGGTGGCGGTAAAGGCGGGCAGTTCCTTATCGGCGGGAATGGCCAGGGTCAGGCCGTAGGTGCCGGGGTCGGCGGGGGGCGCGGCATTCCAGTCCACGGGCGAGTGGGAGTCGTCGGTAATGAAGGTGGCCTCGTAGTCGCCGGCGGGCAGCTGGATGGTCTCCACCTGGCGCCGGTTCTTCATGGCGCCCCCGGCGAACCTGGACTTCTCCATGTTCATCTCCCAGACCCGGGTGCGGGTGCGCACATCGGTGATCCAGCCGCAGTCGTGCATCAGCCGCCCGCTGCCCTCTCCCTGGGCATAGACATGCAGGCTCACGGGCCGGGCCAGATGGAAGGGCTGGGTCCAGTGGCCGTCATCGGTGGTGGCCGCCAGGGACACCACGATGTTCCGCCAGCGCAGAGGGGCCTCGAAGAGGTTGATCTCCTTGGGATCGCCGGAGGGCAGGTAGATCTCCATGCCGTAGTTCCCCACCTGCTCCCGCCAGTGGCGGACCAGGCTGGCGTCATCGGCCCCGATGGCCTGCAGGAAGCGGTGGTGGCGATCTTCCTGGACGGCGGCCAGGGAGCGGCGGTCGATGTTGCGGAACCACTGGGCGAAGAGCAGGCCCTGGCCGAACCCGTGGTTGCTGAAGTAGGCCTCGTAGCTGCCCGCCGGCAGGTCCAGGTACTGGTCCGAGACCCGGTACTCCCAGTTGCGCTTGGTGTTCATGCCATCCATCTGCCACACCACTTCCCGGGTGGTGGCGTTCAGGATCCAGCCGTGGGCGAAGAAGGGGTGCTCCCGGGCGATGCGGGTGGGGAAGCGCAGCCCCGCGCCCTTGGCATAGACGTGCACCTTCATGGGCCGGGGCAGGGTGAAGCCCTGCGAACGCACCTCTGCGGCCGTCAGACCGTGCAGGGCCACGATGCGGGGCTCGGGACGGGACTCGGCACCGTGCAGCGCCGCCGGCGCGAAGGCGGTCATCAGCGCGAACAGGGCCACGGCTTGGACCACGCGGATCAGGACGGCGGCTTCGGACAACAGGAAGGACAACATGGGGACTCCGGGACTGACTCCAAGCTAGTCCCCCGAACGGCCGTCCTTCAGGGGGATCGGCGAATGGAGGGCCCCCACCGGCGAACGGCTACCACTGCTCCAGGAACGCCTGGGCCTGCTGCCAGGCCGGGGGCGACAGGTGGGCAAACCGCATGAGCCGGTCGTTGAATTCATAGTGCAGCTCCCGGTCCTCCTCCAGCAGCAGCTCCAACTGCTCCCGGTGGATGGCCTCATCCGCCAGAAAGCGCCAGAAGATGGCCTCGGCCACCTCCTTCAGCCCCGCGGCCCTCGCCTCCCAGTGGGTCCGCAGGAGGGTGCGCCACCCCACCTTCTTCATGGCGCTGTCCGGCGCGATGGCCTCCTGCCAGACCGGTCCCGCCCAGGCCTGGACCAGCTCCACGGCCGCAGCCTCATCCCGGCGGGCGAGGCTGAGCACCAGCTCGCCCAGGTCGTAGATCACGGTCTCGAACGCGAAGGCGATGCCCTGCCGGGCCGCGAGGCGCGCGTAGTGCAGGAGGTGGCGGGTGGCCTCGTGCATCCGGTCCGGGTCGGCGTGGAAGGCCTCGATGAGCAGGCGGTAGTGGTAGGACAGGTTCTGGAAGCGCCGCAGGTCCTTCTCCTCCAGGGCCTCCCGCAGGAGGGTGTTGAAGGTCATGACGTGCAGCTCGATGACGGGCTCGGAGCCGGTGGCGCAGGCCAGTCGGGCCGTGTCCACCAGCCGGGCGGCCAGCTCCGAGAGCAGCTCATGCTGGCGGCGGTTCGCCACCTCGGCCACCTTGAGGATCTGGGCCAGGACGTAGGCCTCGGGCCAGACGCGCTCGCGGCTGAGGAAATCCTGCCCCTCCCTGGCCAGGCCCGGCACGAACCAGGGCCGGGAGCCGCGCCAGGCGGAGAGCTCCGGCCCCGCGCACTGGATGATGCCCTCGAGTAGCGCGTGCAGGCTCTTCAGGGCCAGCATCACCAGCTGCCGGTCCCCGCGGGCCATGCCCGTGAGGGCCACGTTGGTCACCACGTCGATGGTCTCGAACAGCTCGTCCTTGTTGGCTTCCAGGCGGCGCCCCCGAGACAGCTCCTGGAGGCTGCGCAGCCCCTTCCGGGTGAGCATGGGCATGAAGAAGCTGGGCCGCAGAAAGCGGCTGATGCCGAAGAGGTAGGGGAGGACCCCCGCGAGCACCACCAGGTAGGTGAAGGCGATGACCCAGATGCCGACCCGCACGAAGGCGTGCCCCGGCGGGAAGAAATGGAGGGCCATCAGCAGCAGGTTGCTGAAGACGAGGATCGACAGCCCACTGACGATCAGCGGGTGCGCCACGTAGAGCTTCACCAGCCGGGGCGTGTAGAGGTTCGCGGTGAGGGGCAGGATGAGCGCGATGCTCGTCATGGTCACGGACATGATGGCGTTGAGGGTGCGGCTCGCGGTGGCGATGCCCGCGGGCTCGAAGTCCCGGATGCTGCCGAAGTGGGTCGTCATCCAGCCCAGCACCGCCGCGGCCAGGAAACAGCCGACGGCCACCATCGTCGGACGGTGGCCACTCCAGAGGCTGACGCTCCTTGTCTGGGCCATGCCAGCCTTTCGGCGGAAAGCCGGAAACGGCTGAGTCTCCACCGCCTTGCCGCGCCCACCGGGCTCTGGGATGCTGGAGGACCCCAACGATCCCAAGCCTTTCGACACCTTTCCGTCCCGCCGACGAGGCCGCCCGCCCGGAGCCCCCATGAACCATCTCCTTCCTTCCCTGCTGGCCCTGCTGAGCCTGGGGACACCTCTGCCCGCCGGCGCCCAACCGCCCAAGACGCCCCAGAAGAAGGCCGCAACCCCGCCACCGGAGGCCGCCAAGGCCTACGACGCGGCCTACGCCGAGCTGCAGAAGAAGGCCTACGCAGCCGCCCTGCCCCTTTACGAGAAGGCCTTGGCCCTGGCGCCGGACCGCGCCGAGATCTGGAACGAGTACGCCATCTGCCTGCGGAACCTGCGGCGCTATCCCGCCGCCGTGCGCGCCGGGTGGCGGGCCATCCAGCTGGATGGCGGCAAGACCATGCAGCCCTGGAACGCCCAGGCCAACACCCTGATGGAGACCCGCGAGTGGCAGGCGGCCCAGGCCTGCCTGGAGAAGGTGGAAGCCCTGCACAAGGACCGCGCCTTCGTGGCCAAGGGCTGGCTGAACCTGGTGTTCCGGATGATGGCCGCCGGGGAGGCGAAGGGCATCGTGGAGCTCTGTCGCCGGGCCACGAAGCTGGACCCAGGCAGCTCCCTGGGCTGGATCGACCTGGGCCAGGCCCTGGCCTTCGCCGGTGGCGAGGCCAAGGAGGCCGCCGCCAGCGTGGAGAAGGGCAAGGCCCTGGCGGAGCAACAGAAGGATCCGGCCCGGGTGGAGTACGCCACCCAGCTGCTGAAGAAGCTGCAGGCCGGAGGGCCCGTGGCGCCGCCGGTCTCCCCGGGCACGTCCTGGCAGAGCCTCCCCCCCGCCCTGCATGCGCTGCCCGAAGCCAACGCCAGCACCGTCGCCCTGCCCGCGCTGGTGGACCACCACTTCGTCCTGGCGGGGGGCGGGCAGGTCAGCCTGGCTGTGCCCGAGCCCTGGGCCTTGGCGCCGGGCACCGCGCGCCCCGAGAGCCAGTTCACCGTCACCTTCACGATCCCCGGCACCGAGGGCTTCAAGGTGTTCTTCAGTCCCATGAAGGCCCCCGGCAACCCTCTCGGCGTGAAGGCCATGACCGAGGGCGTGGTGAAGCGGCTGCTGCCCATCTCCGCCGAAAAGGAACTGCCCCTTCAGGAGCTGGCCTCGCCCCACATGAAGGGCTACTGGGTGCTCTCCACCGACAAGAAGTCCCTGGACAAGGAACCCGCCAAGGGCGACTACCGCCACCTCCTCACAGCGCTGCTGGATGTGGACGGCCTCTCCTGCGTGGGCACCGTGCTGACGAACTCCAAAGCGCCCGCCGTGGTGGATCCCTGCGTGGCGATGTTCGCGTCGGCGAAGAAGGTGGGACCAGCGGTGAAGAAGTAGTTAGGCATCCAAGGCGAAAAATGTGCCAGACCTTTTGGGGAAAACCATGAAATGGCGTCTGTGGTTGAAGATCACAATCGGCATTCTCGCAATGATCGTGGTACTGATCTTTGCAAACGGCGTGATCGATTCCCAAAGGGCCCGGGTTAGCCGGGCTCAGGATCGAGAAGGGAACAGAAATAGAGACAGTTTCGCCCCGCAAGAACTATACAAAGCTGCGAGCCCATTTGCCGGGCTAATGGAATCCATTCGGCCCATCCCAGACTCTCGCGTGTCGATGAAAAGTGTGGGGCTCTCCCTCCTGGAATCATCGGACAAAACGGATGCCGTGGTCCAACAACCAGCATCCTCCCCACTCAAACTGATACGGACAAGCCAAGTTTCAATTGAGGTTCCGGATTACGAAAAGGCCGCGAAGGATCTCGGGAAGGTGATCGAGAGCCTAGGTGGGTACATCGCGGATACACAGGTTCATCGGAATCCATCTGGCACACGCTCTGGGACCATTTCTCTCCGAGTGCCTGCGGCTTCCTATGAATCGATCGGATCGAAGATCCGGTCGCTTGGCAAGGTCATGTCTGAAAGCTCCAACGTCCAGGATGTCACCAAGGCCTATTCCGACCTTGAGACACGCCTGCGAGTCAAGCGCGAGGCCCTGAATCGCATTCGTGAACTGCTTCGAACGAAGGCAGGCAACCTGAAGGAAGTATTGGAGGCTGAAAAGGAGATTTCACGAATCACGGAGGAGATCGAACACGCTGAAGGTGAGCGTCGGTATTTCGATCACCAGATTTCCCTCTCGACCATCGTCGTTGAGCTGAACGAACCCGAACCCATTTCCCTTGCCCGCCCCAGTTCCTGGTGGGCACTTTCTGAATCGCTGCGTGATTCCGCCGCCATGATCGCGGGATCCCTGGCCTTCATGCTTCGTCTCATATTCATCCTGCTCCCCTGGGTTGGTGCAGGTTGGTGTGCTCTGGTCTGCTTCCGTTGGGTGCGCACAAGACGGAATCGTCGCAGCGAAGTCTTGGTGCCAGGTTCGTCTCACAGTGAATCACCAAACGAGACGAAGGAATAATCGAAACCCCGGATCGTGGACTCCTGACCTCTTGTGGAACCAGGGCAAGGGCGCAAGGGCCCTCCCCCGGTGCCTTCCCTTCCTACAGCCCCGCCCACTCCACCAGCACCCGCTGGGCCTGGAGGATGGGGCCGTCGGCGGTGCCCTGCACGGGCAGCCGCACGGCGCCGTCGGGACTGAGGCTGGCGCCCTTGGTGCGGCCCACCCAGGCCATGAGCTTGGCGGGGTCCAGGGGTGTCTGGGGGCTGAGGCGGAACTTCAGCTGGCCCTTGTCCAGGGCCACTTCGGAGACGGCCAGCACCTGGGCGCGCAGCTTCACCTTGAGCAGCTCGAAGAAGCGCAGGGTCTCGGGATCGTCGTCGGCGATGCGGCCGAAGCGATCCTCCAAATCCAGCCGGTAGAGTTCGAGATCCTTTTCCTCGCGCAGCCGCGAGATGCGCTTGTAGGCCACCAGGCGCTCGCTGGCCTGGTCGATCCAGCGGCGGCCCAGCTGGGCGCCGGGGGCCAGGTTGTCAAGCTTGACCTCAAAGGTGCCGCTGGGCTGGCCCTGCAGCTCGGACAGCGTCTCCTCCAGCAGCTTCACGTAGAGCTCGAAGCCGATGTCGTGGATGTGGCCGCTCTGCTCGCCGCCCAGCAGGTTGCCCGCGCCACGCAGTTCCAGATCCATGGCCGCCACCCGGAAGCCCGAGCCCAGCTCGGAGAAGTCCTCCAGGGCCTGCAGCCGTTTCCGCGCATCCTCGCTGATCTCGTGCTTGGGCGGGATCATCAGGTAGGCGTAGGCGGGCACGTCGCTGCGGCCCACACGGCCCCGCAGCTGGTAGAGCTGGCTGAGGCCAAAGGCGTCGGCGCGGTGGACGATGAGGGTGTTGGCGTTGGGCACGTCCAGGCCGTTCTCCACGATGGTGGTGGCCACCAGCACATCGATGCGCCCCTCCATGAAGCCGAGCATCACCTGCTCCAGCCCCTCGTCCGTGAGCTGGCCGTGGCCCACGCCCACGCGGGCATCGGGCACCAGCTCGCGCACCCGCGCGGCGATACTGACGATGGACTCCACGCGGTTGTGCACGAGGTACACCTGCCCGCCGCGGCGCAGCTCGAACTGGATGGCGGTCTGCACCAGTTCGTCGCTCCAGGGAGCCACCACGGTCTCGATGGCCAGGCGATCCTTGGGCGGCGTCTCAATGAGGCTGATCTCGCGGAGGCCCGTGAGGCTCATGTGCAGGGTGCGGGGGATGGGCGTGGCGCTGAGCGCCAGCTGGTCCACCTTGAGGCGCAGCTTCTTGAGCTTCTCCTTGTGGCCCACGCCGAAGCGCTGCTCCTCGTCGATGACCACCAGGCCCAGGTCCGCGAACTTCACCTTGGCGCCCAGCATCTGGTGGGTGCCCACCACGATCTCGATCTTGCCGTCGCCCAGCTCCTGCAGGATGCGCTTCTGGTCCGTGGCGTCCACGAAGCGGTTCAGCATCTCGATGCGGATGGGGAAGCCCGCGAAGCGCTCCTTGAAGGTGCGGAAGTGCTGGAAGCAGAGCACGGTGGTGGGACACAGCACGGCCACCTGCTTGCCCTCCAGCGCCACCTTGGCGGCGGCGCGCATGGCCACCTCGGTCTTGCCGAAGCCCACGTCGCCCACCAGCAGGCGGTCCATGGGGCGCGGCGATTCCAGGTCGGCCTTCACCGCCTCGATGGCCTCGACCTGGTCCGGCGTGAGGGTGAAGGGGAAGCTCGTGTCGAAGGCCGCCATGTCCGGCCCGTCCGGGGGATAGGCATGGCCCTTCTCCAGCTTGCGCTGGGCGTAGAGCTTCAGCAGCTCGTCGGCCATGTCGCGGATGGCCTTCTTGGCCTTGCGCTTGACCTTGGCCCAGGAGGCTCCCCCCAGCTTGTCCAGGGGCGGCAGGTGGCCCTCGGCGCCGGTATAGCGCTGCATGAGGTCGGCCCGCTCCAGGCTCACATTGAGCTGCCCGCCATCGGCGTAGCGCAGCTGCAGCACCTCCTGCTCCTCGCCACCCACGGTGAGCGTGGCGAAGCCCACGAACTCGCCGATGCCGTGGTCCAGATGCACCACGCGGTCGCCGGGCTTGAGGTCCCGCAGGTCGGACAGGAAGGCCGAGCTCCGGGATTTCTTCGGCGCCGCCTGGACGGCCTTGCGCCCGAAGACCTCGCGCTCGGTGAAGATCACCAGGCCCGGCTCCTTCAGGTGGAAGCCCGCGCTCAGGGAGAGGTGCAGGGCGCGGCAGCCCACCTCGGTGCCGTAGGCCTGGGGCAGCTCGTGCTCGCGGATGAACTCATGGAAGCGATCCCGCATGCCCGGCGTGGAGCCTGCCAGGAACACGCGATGCCCCGTGAGGGCGAGGTCCTGCAGGTGGTCCGCCAGGTCGGAGAGGCGGCCCTGGAACTCGCGCACGGGCTGGGCCGCCAGGGGCACGGTGGCCTCGCTCTGCCACTCGGTGAGCAGCAGCGTGGACCGGCTGGGATCCGCAGGCAGGAAACGATCCTCGAAGTCGGGACAGACCACGCCGCCCCGGCGCAGCATGGCCAGGCCTTCCTCGATGCGGGCGCGCTCCGCCTCCCGCAGGGCCTCCTCCCAGGCTGAGTCCAGACGGACCCGCAGGCAGGGCGGGACCCAGTGGACCAGCTGGCCCTTCGGCTGGGCCAGCAGCGGATGGAACAGCTCCTCGCCCGGGAAGTGGCCATGGGTGGCCAGGCGCGCGCGGCGGAAGGCCAGGTCATCTCCGGGTTCCTGCGTGAGGCCGGCGCGGGAGGCCACGGCGGCCAGCAGGGCCTCGCCATCTCCCCGGTCGCCCTCGTAGCGGGGATAGAGCGTCAGGGTCTCCAGTGCCTCGCCGGTGCGGCGCTGGGTGTCCGGGTCGAAGGGGCTGAGCCGCTCCAGCTCGTCACCGAAGGTCTCCAGGCGCAGGGGCTGGTCGAGGTGGTCGGGCCAGAGGTCCACCACCATGCCGCGGGAGCTGAATTCCCCGGGGGCGGAGGCCAGCTCGGTGCGGCGGTAGCCCAGGGCTACAAGCGTCTCCAGCAGCAGCTCGCGGGGCACCTCGGCGCCCTTGCGCAATTCCAGCTTCTGCTTCTGGAACCAGGTGGGGTGGGGCAGCTTCTCGCAGGCCGTGAGCGGCCCCGTGACCAGCACCTGCACCCGGCGCTCCAGCAGGCCCACCAGGGTGGACAGGCGCTCTCGCAGCACCATGCCCGGAGGACTGCTCTCGCCGCCCGCGTAGGCCGCGAAGCCTGGAAAATGGGCCACGCCCCCACCGGGCAGGAGGGCCTGCAGGTCCTGCGCCAGAACGCGGGCCTCGGCCTCGCTGGGGGCATCCACCCAGAGGGTCTGGGGCCTGCCCTCGCGCCCCACCCACCGGGCCAGCACCAGGGCCAGAGCCGCGGAGGACATCCAGCGGAGCCGGGCTCCCGGAGCCCCGAGATCTCCCGCAGATCCAGCGGTCCTCAGTAGTTCCCGCAGCTCATGACCCGTATCATTCATAGATCCTTCCAGAGTGCCCGAGGAACCCGTAAGTGTCTGTCAGAAAGGTCAGAGTTCATGTCTCTTGCAGGGTCCATGAAACGCAGATGGAGCCTCGGCACCCACCTGACCTGGGTGGTGCTGCTCGCCCTGCTGCCGGCCCTCGCCATCCAGTACGCCTCCAACCTCGAACGCCGCGATGACGCGAAGGTCCGGGCCCAGGAGCACCTCCTCCAGGCGGTGAGCGACCTGGCCAGCCAGCAGGAGCAGGTGGCCAGCTCGGTCCGGCAGATGCTGACCACCCTCTCCTTCCTGCCAGAGCTGCGGCGCGGGGACGGCCCCGCCTTCAGCCGGATCCTGCGGGCCCTCCAGCAGGAGGATCCCCGCTTCGTGAACATCTTCGCCCTGGACCCGGAGGGCGTGGATGTCGCGGCGGCCATCCCCGGCCCCGCCATCCCGCGGAAGGACCGCAAGTACTTCCGGGAGGCGGTGGAGACCCGGCGCTTCACCGTCGGCGAATACGTCCTCAACCAGGACACCGGCACGCCAGTGCTCCACTACTCCCTCCCCGTCATGAACGAGCGGGGTGAGCTCCTCGCCGTCCTGGGCGCGGCCTATGACCTGCGGACCTACGCGGAGCTGTTCAACCGGTCGGGCCTGCCATCCGAAACATCCCTGGTCGTGCTGGACCACGCCGGCACCGTGCTGTTCCACTTCTCCCACATCGCCGGCCGCTACGGAACCCTGGTGGGCAAGCCCCTGCCACCGGATCAGGCCCGGAAGGTCATGGGGGCCGAGCGGGAGGGCACCTACTGGGCGCCCCGGCGGGACGGTCAGGCGGCCCTCTTCGCCTTCCACCAGATCTGCACCTCCGACCAGTCGAGACCCTACCTCTTCCTCCAGGTGGGGCGCCCGGAGTACCAGGTGCTCGGCGAGAGCCAGCGGGACCACCGCCGGAACATGCTGCTGCTGGTGGTGACGGGTCTGCTGGCGCTGGTGGCCGCCCGGGCCATGGGGAACCGTGTGATCGCCGACCCCATCCGCCGCCTCGTCCACGCCTCCCGCCACATCGGCCGGGGCAACCTCTACCACCGCCCCGAACTGCACGGCGCCTCCCGGGAAGTGGCCCAGCTGGGGGACGAGCTGGGCCGCACGGGCCTGGCCCTGGCCCAACGCGAGGAGGAGCGGCTCCGCAACCAGGAGGCCCTGCGGAACACCCAGCGGCTCGAGAGCCTCGGCGTGCTTACGGGGGGCATCGCCCACGACTTCAACAACCTGCTGGCGGCCGTGCTGGGAAACCTAAACCTGGCCCAGATGCGGCTCGATCCGGCGGATCCCGCCCGCCGCTCGCTGGACCAGGCCGAGAAGGCCGTCCAGAAGGCCACGGACCTCACCCGGCAGATGCTGGCCTACTCCGGCCGCGGGCACTTCGTGGTGAAACCGCTCAGCCTGAACGAGGTGGTCTCGGAGATGACGCACCTCCTGCAAGTCACCCTGGCCAAGCAGACGGAGCTGGACCTCGAGTTGGCTCCCGGGCTGCCCCCGGTGCTGGCAGATGCCGCGCAGATCCAGCAGGTGGTGCTGAACCTGGTGACCAATGCCGCGGAGGCCATCGGCCAGGAGGAGGGCTCCATCACCGTCCGCACCCTGGCGGAGGTCTTCGACCGGCCGCAGCTGGAGGCTCTCTGCCCCACCCAGGGCCTGGAGCCGGGCCGCTACGCCAGCCTCGAGGTGACGGACACCGGCTGCGGCATGGGCCCCGAGCTGGTGGAGCGCATCTTCGACCCCTTCTTCACCACCAAGCCCAAGGGCCATGGCCTGGGCCTCTCCGCCATGCACGGGATCCTCAAGGCCCATCGGGCCGGGATGGTCATCCGCAGCGTGCCCGGGGAGGGCACGACCTTCCGCATCCTGTTCCCCGCCACTGACGGGGAACTGGTGCCGCTCCAGCCCGAGGACTCGGGCCCGAGGCAGGTCTTCCAGGGCCTGGCCCTGGTGGCCGATGACGAGCCCATGGTCCTGGAGTTCGCGGCCTCCGCCCTGGAGTCCATGGGCTTCGAGGTCATCCGCGCCCGGGACGGCGCCGAGGCGGTGGTCCGGTTCCTCGACCACCGGGATCGCATCCGCCTCGTCCTGCTGGATCTCACCATGCCCCGCATGGATGGCATCGAGACCTTCACCGAGCTGCGGCGGCTGCAGCCCGGCCTCCCCATCCTCCTCAGCAGTGGCTATGACACCGATGCCGCCGCCCGGGACCTGGTGGCCCAGGGCGAAGTCCTCTTCCTGCCGAAGCCCTATCCGGTGCGGGACCTTCGAAAACTGGTGGGTGAAGTCCTGGCCCCGGATGGGGCGTTCAGAGCTCCCGGACCACCCAATCCCGGGGCATGAGCACCCGGTCCCACCAGACGCCCTTCTCGCCACGCCTGCCCACGGCAAGGAACATGTTCACCTCGGCATTCCCGGGCAGGCCCAGCAGGGCCTTGGCCCGCCAGGGATCGAAGCCCTCCATGGGGCAGGTGTCGTAGCCCTCCGCCCGCAGCGCGAGCATGAAGGTGGCCGCGGCCAGGGCCGTGCTCTTGTGGGCCATGACGCGGAGATCCGCGCGGGACATGAGGTTCGGCGTGGGCTTGAAGAGCGAGGCCACGCGGCTGATGACCCGCTTCAGCGGTCCGAGGAGACCGAAGGGCCCGGTGGTGTAGACCAGCGGGATGATCTTCCGGTAGTACGAGGCCTGGCTGGGCCGCAGGGGCCCCCGGCCCTCGAAGATCCGCAGGATCTCATCCCGGTTCCGGCGCCAGGTGTCCCGGTGGGTCACCAGCGCGATGAGCACCGGAGCGGTCTTGGCCGGGAGCTGGTCCAGGCAGGCGGCATTGGCCGCCTGGCGGACCTTCGGATCGCGGATGACCACGAACTCCCAGGGCTGCAGGTTGCTGGAGCTGGGGGCGAGCCGGGCCGCATCGAGGGCGCGGTCCAGCACCTCCTGCGGCACAGCCTCCGGGAGGAACTCCCGCACCGTGCGCCGGGATTCCACGGCCTCATAGAAAGCTGGCTCAGGCATCCGGCGCCTCTGCCAGGGGCGGGAGGGGCACCGGCTCGGCCACGGTCATGCCGAGGCGTCGGCGCGTCCAGGCCCAGGCCTTGGCCAGGGTGAAGTCCTCGAGGAGCTCGAAGAACACCGGCACCACGATCAGCGTGAGCAGGGTGGAGGTGATGAGGCCACCCACCACGGCGCGGGCCATGGGGGCGCGCATCTCGGCACCGGCGCCCAGGGCCAGGAAGAGCGGGAGCATGCCCCCGATCATGGCGAAGCTGGTCATGAGGATGGGCCGCAGCCGCACGGTCCCCGCGCGGATGATGGCCTGGCGGCGCGAGATGCCCTCCTCGCGTTCCAGGTGCAAGGCGTGGTCCACCAGCAGGATGGCGTTCTTGGTGACCAGGCCCATGAGCAGGATCATGCCGATGCTCGTCATCATGGACATGGAGTCGCCCGTGACCAGGAGCATGAGCACCATGCCCACCATGGAGAGCGGCAGGCTGGCCATGATGGCCACGGGCAGCTTGAAGCTCTCGAACTGGCTGGCCAGCACGAAGTAGATGAAGAACACCGCCAGCAGCAGCGACGTGCCCATGTAGCCGGCGGTCTCCTTGCTGTCCCGGGTCTGGCCCAGGAACTCGACCCGCACGCCCTCCGGCAGCTGGCCGCTGGCCTTCAGCTCCGCGACCTTCTTGGCGGCTTCGGCGCTCACTTCGCCCAGGGTGGAGCCGTCGAAGTTGGCGTTCACCTCCACTTCCTCCATCAGGTCGTGGCGCTGGAGCTTGGCCGGGGCGAGGCCCTCCTCGAAGCGCACCACCTGGTTCAGGCGCACCAGGGGGTGCTTGCCGCCGCCGAGGTCCTTCGTGCTCACCACGGTCATGTTGGCCAGCTGGGTGGCGAACCGGCGCTCCTGGTCGGCCAGCCGCACGCGCACATCGCGTTGCTCGCCCTTCTCGTCCTCGTACTTGGCCACCTTCTCGCCATCCACGAGGGGACGGACCATCTGGGCCACCAGGGCGGGGCTCACGCCCAGGTCTGAGGCGGCCTTGCGGTCGATGACGAGCCGCAATTCCGGCTTGCCGCTGTCCAGGCTGGTGGTGACGTCCACGGCGCCGGGGACGCTCTTCAGCGCCTCCTTCACCAGGGGCACGGCCTGGATGACCGCGTCCCGCTCCGGGGCCTGCACGGCCACCATGATGGGGAAGGCCATGCCCCAGTCGCTCACGGGCCCCACGGCCGCGTCCACGCCGGGCACGGCGCGGAAGCCCTCGCGGATCTGGCGGCGGATCTTCACGTGGTTGGGGCGGCGTCCCTCCTTGAGCTTCACGTAGATGCCGCCGGAGTTGACGGTGCCGTTCAGGCCCGTGCCGATGGTGGTGTAGGTCAATTCCACCCAG
>WBZQ01001204.1_pt1 | contig 18411 bp, 17 predicted proteins | sample 5204251 | NCBI WGS metagenome assembly WBZQ01 (sample SAMN12412402, study PRJNA552823) | activated sludge metagenome | isolation source: activated sludge from nitrification reactor of wastewater treatment plant... | place: USA: Virginia | collected 2017-09 | reverse complement strand
GATCATGCAAAAGATCACCGAAAATAATGCACGGCACTGACAAGTGAAAAGGGCTGAAATGGTTAAAGGCTACAACTGCAACTAATGGAACAGACATGATGAAACCTCGCTGACTAGACCGTTTTCAATATCTTACGACTGATGCTTATACATGATTCGACCATTTTAACCAATGACCTATCTAACAAGGCTGATTCATCGTTCCGGTTTTGAATCAGAACGTATAAGACTCACCGTCTTCAGGCACTAATACCCGTTGCATCATGGCCTTTTCGCGCAGAAACTCGCGCAATTCCTTTCTGGATAAAGTAGCATGGTTCACCGCTTCCATGTGACTGGCAATAATCGTTGCCTTAGGCGCGGCTTGATAGACTTCGTAAATATCTTGTTTACCCATGATGATTGATTCGTTGCCAATGACTTGGGCATCGCAGCTATTGAGAACGACGATGTCAGGATGGTATTGCTTCAGATTATCTTCCACTGCCTGGCACCAAACCGTATCCCCGGCGATATACAATGTTTTCTCGTTCGGATGCTTGAAAACGATGCCGCTTACTTCTCCCAGCAAGTCTTTCATGTCTTCCAGCACCTTAGGTTTGCCGTGCTGGCCTGGTGTTTTGATCAGGGTAATGCCCTCATAATCATTACTTTCATCAAGCACGCAAATGTTGCTAAACCCCGCTAACTTCACCGCTTGCGCATCTTTTTCGTGTTGCACGAAAAATGGCATATCTTTGGGAATGGCATTTTTGGCCGCATCGTCCCAATGATCCGGATGATCATGCGTTAAAATAACCGCATCCACATCAACGATTTCGTTGATAAGCATTGGTAATTCAGCCGTCGGATTGCGGATGTGATCGTTGATCGTTCCGCCAAATCCTGGTACTGCGCCTTTTTCTGCCAGCCAAGGATCAATCAATATTTTCTTGCCTGCATAGTTAATCTTAAGGGTTGCGTTCCGAATTTGCGTGAATTGCATTTTATCTACTCCTCTTATCAGCATTTGGATGGCGTTTATTATGAATAAGCTATTGGGAAATGACAGTGGCCCGCAGGACATTTCTCATAGTATTTGGGCCAAAGAGCACTGAACTTATCGCCAACCATTTTGAATCCTGACCAGTTTTTGAGAGCGCTACAGCTAATATGCTAGTATTCTATGGATAGCACCGCGAAACAATTCGTTACCTGGTAGAGTCTTTTCAATTTATTAAGCGATGGTTTTAATTCATGCGAGCAATTTATCCGTGTTTCTTCCTTATAGCTTTGCTTTTTGTATTGTCTGCTTGTCAAAACTATCAAGATGCAATTTCTGGCAACAGCCAGATTCCTGCCCCTGCAATACTGCCAGCCCCCATTGAGCGTCCGGTTTCTTATACACAAGAAATTCGGCCAATCATCGAAGCAAAGTGCCTGTCATGCCACAGTTGTTTTGATGCACCATGTCAGCTAAAGCTAGAGAATGCCGAGGGGTTGTTGCGTGGTGCCTTTCGTGAGTCAATTTATGGTGGAGCGCGGACTGAGGCCATGCCACCCACCCGATTGGGTATTGACGAACTGACTGTTTCGGGGTGGCGCGAACACGGTTTTCATTCTGTTCTACAATCTGACGATGCGCAGTCTGAACCTTTGATAGCGGGGATGATATCGCTGGCGAAACAGTATCCGTTTCCGCCGAACAGTAAAATACCAGACTCGATTGAGCTGGGCATTACTCGGAAAAATCAGTGCGTTTCCGGCGAAAAATTCTCCGATTATGCGCGTGATTATCCTTACGGCGGTATGCCGTTTGCAGTTACCGGGCTGAGCGATCAGGAATACGCGCTGCTGGCCGGATGGGTCAAACAAGGCGCGGTGATTACCGATGAACCGGTTACGCTTACCGATGGTGAGAAAGAATCACTTCAACAATGGGAGTCGTTTTTCAACCGCAATGATAATCGCGGTAAGCTGGTGGCGCGCTGGCTGTATGAACACCTGTTCATGGCAACGCTGTATTTTCCAGATTTGGATGGTGAACTGCGTTTTTTTGAGTTAATCCGTTCATCAACACCACCCGGCAAGGACATCATACCGATTTCCACCGTATTCCCCAATGATGATCCCAAGCAGCCGTTTTTCTATCGAATACGCCCGATTGTTGGTAATATTCTGCACAAACGGCGAATGCCCTACCCACTCAACAAGGCAAAGCGGCAACGTATCAACGAGTTATTTTTCAGTCATAAATGGCCGATGGGTGATTTGCCGGGATACAGCTATGCAGAGCGGGTAAATCCGTTCGCAACGTTTGCGGCTATTCCGGTTTATGCCCGTTACCGCTTCATGCTGGATGACGCCGAATATTATGTGCGTAATGTCATTCACGGGCCAGTATGCCGTGGTCAGATCGCTACCGACGTAATACGCGATCGTTTCTGGGTTTTATTCCAGAATCCAAAATTCGATCCTTTTATCACGAATAATGCTTATCAACATCGAGTCACTCCGTTACTTGAAATGCCCGGGCAAAACGACGATTTGCTGGCGATGGGCGAAGAGTGGCTCCGATATCTCAGTCATCACAATGATTACCTGGCACAACGCCGCAGTCAATATGTATCGCAATACCCCAGTGGCGCATCACTGGGTCATCTATGGAATGGTGATAAGCGGAATAAAGACGCCCTGCTGACAATCGCTCGCCATTACGATAGTGCTTCGGTTACCAGGGGATTGATCGGAGATACTCCTCAGACGCTATGGCTGATGGATTATCCGTTACTTGAACGCACGTACTACATACTGGTGGTGAACTATAATGTGTTCGGCAATGTCGCTCATCAACTTTTGACCAGACTGTATTTCGATTTGATACGCAACAGTGCGGAACAAAACTTTTTGCGCTTGATACCCGATGGTCAACGTACAGATATTCTGCACGATTGGTATCAACAATCAGGCAAACTGAAATTCGGTATTTTTTACGAAAATATCGACGATGTATCGCCCTCGGCGGAGCGCTTCACAACTGAAGATCCGAAGCAGGAGCTTGTATCAAGGATCCTCCAGCGTTTTGAATCCGTTAATGCAATGGCAAACGATCCTATCAATCGCTGTCAAGCAATGAACTGTGTCCGTTCAGATCAGCCACTTTGGATACAAAAAGCAGATCAAGCATTTTCTACCATCGCAGCCCGCCCGGCAGCCGAGCTAACTGGTATCAACCGATTGCCGGAAGTAACATTCGTACGAGTTAAACATGATCAAGATAAACGCACGGTCTATACATTATTGCGGGATCGTGCGCATACCAACGTTGCATTTATGCTGGGCGAGGAATTGAGGTACCAGCCTGAAAAAGATCGCTTGACAATATACCCCGGCATTACAGGCAGTTATCCAAATTTCATTTTTGATGTGCCCGCCTCGGATATTGAAGAATTTGTATCGCTCCTAGGCATAGCCCAAAAGGAGGAACACTTCGAGCATATTGTAAACACATGGGGAATACGACGCACGCATCCGCAGTTCTGGGAAATTCTGCATGACGTTACAGACTGGCAAAAAGAGCGTGAACCTCGTATCGCAGGTATTTTTGATATCAATCGCTACGAAAATTTTTAACTCTGTAAAGCAAATGTTGTTTTAAGTGTCGCTTCGTCACGACACTTGAATTCTATAGCTTTAGAGCGCCTATCTCGCTTGCTATGCCGACAGAACCCATTAATTTGGCTGATTCTTCGAGGCATAGTTTTTCACCAGAGTACCGTTCGATCGTGAAACAGCTACAATTTGACTGCACGCAACCGCAATGCATTGCCGATCACGCTGACCGAAGATAGCGCCATCGCCGCTGCAGCAAAAATCGGCGACAGCAAGATACCGAAGAATGGATACAGCACCCCGGCTGCGATTGGCACGCCTACCATATTGTAGATAAAGGCAAAGAACAGGTTCTGACGGATGTTACGCATGGTTGCTTCGGATAAGCGTCGCGCTCGGACAATGCCCAGCAGATCGCCACGCAGCAAAGTTACACCCGCGCTTTCAATTGCAACATCGGTGCCCGTACCCATGGCAATGCCAACATCAGCGGTAGCCAACGCCGGGGCATCGTTGACACCATCACCCGCCATGGCAACCACTCGCCCTTGTTCGCGCAATCGCGTGACGATTGCCGCCTTCTGATCGGGTAACACTTCTGCTTCCACTTCGTCGATACCCAGTTGCCGGGCGACTGCTTCAGCCGTAATGCGGTTGTCACCGGTTAACATGACGATACGAATGCCGTCGGCGTGCAAAGCATCAATAGCAGCGGATGTCGATTCCTTCACCGGGTCGGCGATGGCAACAATACCGGCAATCGTCCCATCGATCGCCACGAAAATCACTGTCGCTCCATTCTGACGCAGTTCATCCGCTTGCGTTTCCAACGCACGGGTGTCGATATTCAATTCTGCAAGAAATTTCGTGTTGCCCAAGACAATCCGTTGACCATCGACATTACCGAGTACGCCTTTGCCAGTCGGTGAGTCAAAATCGGTTGCCTTGGCCAGTACAATTGAGCGTTCCTTCGCCGCAGCCACGACAGCGGCAGCTAAAGGATGCTCGCTTCCCTGCTCCAGGCTGGCCGCAAGGCGTAACAGTTCTTTTTCGTCGATATTGCCAGCAGTGCGAATTGCCGTAACCCTAGGCTTACCTTCGGTCAGCGTGCCGGTCTTGTCAATCACGATTGTATCGATCCTTTCCATACGCTCCAACGCTTCGGCGTTCTTGATCAGGACACCTGCGGTTGCACCTCGTCCGACACCCATCATGATCGACATCGGAGTCGCCAAGCCCAATGCACATGGGCAAGCGATGATTAGCACGCTAACGGCTACGATCAAAGCATAACCCATAGCTGGCGGCGGCCCCCAGATCGACCAGGCGGCAAAAGCAAGTACGGCGATCAAAATGACTGCCGGAACAAACCAGCCAGCAACGATGTCTGCCAGACGCTGAATTGGTGCGCGTGAACGTTGCGCTTCCGATACCATCCGAACGATCTGCGCCAGCATCGTGTCACGTCCAACTTTTTCCGCACGCATCACAAAACTGCCCTGGCCGTTGATAGTGCCGCCGATCACCTGGTCTCCGGGTTGCTTGCGAACCGGCATGGATTCCCCCGTCACCATCGATTCATCAATATTCGAATTGCCTTCGATCACTTCGCCATCAATGGGCACTCGGTCGCCGGGGCGAACTCTCAGGCGGTTGCCTGCTACCACCTGATCCAGGCTAACTTCCTCTTCCCTATCTGCGTCGACAAGGCGGCGGGCGGTAGTTGGCGACAAATTGAGCAGGGCTTTGATCGCGCCAGAAGTGCGTTCACGCGCGCGTAATTCCAATACCTGGCCCAATAACACCAGTACAGTGATAACCGCCGCGGCCTCGAAATAAACTGCGACCGACCCATCACTGCTGCGAAAAGCATCGGGAAAGAGATCAGGCGCAACGGTAGCAACGATGCTATAAATCCATGCCACACCAGTACCCATCGCAATCAATGTGAACATATTCAGCGCTCGATTCTCGATCGATTGCCATCCACGCACGAAGAACGGCCACCCCGCCCACAAGACAACCGGGGTCGCCAATGGCAATTGTATCCAATTGGAAGTTTGCGTAGATATTAGGTGCGTAAGCCCGATTAGATGGCCACCCATCTCCAAAACGAAAACGGGTATAGTTAATATCAGAGCAGTCCAGAAGCGACGAGTCATATCAGAGAGTTCTGGATTAGGCGCATCGTCAAGCGACACTTCTGCCGGCTCCAACGCCATGCCGCAGATCGGACAACTTCCCGGCCCGATCTGCCGGATTTGTGGATGCATCGGACAGGTATAGGTAGTACCGGATGTAGATTCCTCGACTGGAATCTTGTCTACTCGATAAATATCTGGCTCGGCCACGAATTTATCGTGACAACGGACAGAGCAAAAATAGTAAGTTTGTTCATCATGTTCAGCACAATGCTTCGCTGTATGTGGATCGACCGGCATGCCACAAACGGGATCAGTCGCTATAGCGCGGTGATTCGCGTGATGATCGTGGTCATGCTGTACATGCTCGTGATGTTCGTGAGTCATAACTTGCAATCCTTATAGAACAGGCGTTTCCGCGTTTCGGTACTTTTGCAGTTGATTATATCCTCTGATGCTGATAACCAGCCTCAAGCTCAGACTATCAGTTGGAGCTATTGGAAATATAAATATCCAGAATTAAATAGCTTGTCAAGCTGTTAAAATCCGATGTAGCTGAATATTTCATTAAGAAAAATGAATTATTTTAAATAATGAAATTCAATAAACACTTAGTATGAAGCGCTTACATAATATAATTTTCCATTGAAAAAAAGATCTTTCAGGAACAATTAAATTCGATTTTCTTCTGGCTTACCTTACTGATATAGTGCTTGAAACTGATCCTTTATTGGTTTAACGTTTAAACCAATTGCCAATCAATATGCTGGATTGGATATCCACCAGCCAAAAGGACTAAGCAATAATATGTTCAACTTAGGTTCCATGCTCAATTTAGGCTCCACTGAGCCAGTCGTAGGCAAGGCGCATACAATCATAGAATGCCCAACCAGTGAGATTTTCCAGTATCTCGGAGAAGGTTTATTCGAGAACTACCCCAAATGGTCGCCAGAAGTTAAGGATCTTGAACAAATCACTCCTGGACCAGTAAGACTGGGAACTGAGGGACGGCAAGTGCGTATTGATCAGGGCCGCCGTACAGAATCCAAGTTTAAAATTTCTACGTATGAGCCCGGTGTGCGTTTAACGCTTATTGGCGTATCTGATCCCTACCGCTGTACGTATGAATTACAGGCAATCAATCCTGAAAATTCAACCAAGCTAACATTTTCTTTTGAGTTACTTGAAATTCTGGCGATCATGCGACCTTTCGAAGGGTTAGTCCGAGTCGCCATAAAGGATGGTGCCGAGCGAACGGTTCAAAATATCAAACGTCTGGTCGAGGCAGAGAAAACCAAGCGTGCTCCGGTTAATCAAAAATCGCTTTAAATCATACGATATAGCAGCCTAAGTATCTAATAATAAATAATGGACACCTATGTCGGGTGTTTTGTAAACCAATTAAGGTTAAAGGAGAACTGATGGCACAAGATATTTCTTCCAATATTCAGACACCACGAGTCGATGATCGTCCGGTATGGGATGTGATCTTTGCAGTTTACGGTTATCCAGCATTACTGCTGTCGCATCGACTAAAAGTTTTTCCTTTACTGGCAGATGGTCCGCGTACATTAACAGACATTTGCACTTCACTAAACATCAAGCAACGTCCAGCAGAGGCAATCTTGACAGCAGCTACCGCGTTAGGTTTTTTATCGTTGCAGGATGGGCGTTATTCACTGACTGCGGTATCAGAAGAATATTTACTAGAAAAGAGCCCCAACTATTTCGGATTTTTCTGGGATCTGATGATCGACAACTATCAGGTGTCTTCCTTCACAAGTCTGGAAAAAGCAATTCTTACAGATTCTCCGCAGGCCTACGGAGGCGGTGACATCTTTAAATCCCATGAGGAGCAAATCGAATTGCTTCAGCGCTTTACTCGCGGAATGCACAGCATCAGTAGAACCTCAGCATTCTTTTGGCCTGAGGTCGTGGATTTTTCTCAGCACCGAGTGATGCTCGATGTTGCGGGGGGGTCTGCTGCTCATTCAATTGGCGCAGCATTGAAGTTACCAAACGTGAAAGTAATCTTTCTGGATTTTTGTCAGGTATGCGAGATAGCTCAAGAATATATTAATCAATATGGTTTGCAGGAACGGATTAAAACGCAGGAGATTAATATCTGGAGTGACCATTGGCCAGCGGCGGATTTGCATTTTTTCTCCAACATTTATCACGACTGGACAGCAGAAAAGTGTCATTTCCTGACCGCAAAGAGTTTCAATAGCCTTGAACCCGGTGGACGTATCGTCATCCACGAAATGCTCTACGATGATCAAAAAACAGGTCCTTTTGCCCCCGCAGCATTCAGTATGATGATGATGGGCTGGACCGAAGGCAAGCAATATTCCGGTCTGGAATTATCAACCATGCTGAAGGAAATTGGATTTGAAGACATCCAAATCCATAAAGCCTTCGGCTATTACAGTATCGTTACTGGGCGGAAGCCTTCGCTGTAAGAATTCTAGCGTTGTTTACAATATTCAGGAGGATACTGTAAACGAATACACAGCTACCCACGCAACAGTACTATCAGCGGTTCAAAACTGAATAAGGATCACATAACGAACACGACCACACAAGAACACGCCGCCGGCGCCATCATGGGAGCTTTTATCGGTGATGCTCTGGCTCTCGGCCCTCATTGGTACTATGATCTCGCTGAACTTCGGCGTGACTACGGGGAATGGATTACTACCTATACCGATCCCAAGCCTGGTCGATATCATAGTGGCCGCAAGGCCGGCCAACTCTCTCAAGCAGGCATCATTCTTACTCTCACGCTCGAATCCCTCGTTGAGCATAGCGGATATAATGAGGCAGATTTTTGCCGCCGCATGGATGAAGAGTTGTTTCCGTTTCTCGACGGTACGCCGATGAGTGGACCAGGTGGTTACACCAGTCAGTCCATTCGGGAAGCATGGCGGCGACGTGTGGAGCAGAAATTACCGTGGGGACAAACCGGTGGTCATGCAGATGACACGGAAGCAATTGAGCGCACGCTGGCTCTTGCGGTTCGCTACGCATTTCAGCCTACCGAGCTTGCTACCACAGTCGCAAGCAATACCCGTCTGACCCAGATCGACGATACCGTAATCTCGATGACCGTTGCTTATGCAGCGGTGCTGAGCATGTTGGTGCGAGGACATGCGCTGGATAAAACGTTATCCGGGAAACTGATGGGATTGGTAAAAACCGGAAAACTACCCTTTCATGCCGTTACCTTTGCCGATTTACAACCACTCCGACCGGGTGATCCCGATCCACCCCGTGCCGGACGATTCGCTTCACCGGATGCCCTGCTCATGCCGTCTTATATGGCTGAAGCTGCGGCAGATGCAGATATACGTATAGAACCGGCGTGGAAGGTGTCGATTGTATACGGCATGCCCTGTGCCATTTATCACCAGCTCCCTGCTGCCTATTACCTTGCCGCTCGTTTCCGAAACGATTTCGAATCCGCTGTGCTGCATGCGGTCAATGGTGGAGGGCAAAATCAAGCGCGCGCTATTCTCACCGGTGCACTGGTAGGTGCCCAAGTAGGTCTTTCTGGCATTCCGAAACGATTTCTCGACGGACTTGAAGATCTAGATAAACTCAAACATCTCGCTATGACTCTCGCCTCGCAGGTCAATAGTGACACGGGTACTATCAATTAATATCCGAGAAGCAAGAACTAAAATGTTGAGCTTGCACACGGATTTTTCTGGGTTTGCAAGCAATCCGCGTGCTACTAAAAAAGTTTATAGATCTTGTTTTCTAATGATCCTGTGATTCTCTGCAACACCCTTAATACCCATCGAGGGGTGCTCTCCTTTCAGTATTTTAGTGACAATTTTGTCTGCCACCTCGCCTTCAACGAAATAATTATGCTTTCTATGAAAGGCTCCTGCTATATCAGTGATATCAAGATAAATCACATCCTTGGCAGATTGGTTTTTCTGAAAACATTTAGAGTCGCACATACCAAGAGGTACAGATTTAGTTATGTCTTTTACCTGACCTAAAACAATGTCCTTGGTGTTTATCAAAACATATTGTTTATGGGCGCTTATTTTTGACAGCCATGAATTTGCATCATCAGCTTTGCTCGCGGCAGCGAAAATACTCACAACATCAAATCCATTTAGATCTTCAGATGGCTGATTTAGGGCTTCTTCTAAAACCAACGCTCCCATGCTATGGGTGATTAACGCCCTAAATCCAGGAAATTTGCTGGCACTAAAGTTCTCTGAATTCAACCTCTGAATAACACAAGCTAAAGCTTTTCCGGAAAATCTGGCATCACTTTCCGGGAATTTATTTTCAGGCTTTTTATGGGGCCAATGAAGCATTAGTATCGTATTGGCATTATATTTTGAAGAAAAAACCGGAATAACATCACGTTTCGACTCATTCGGCTCACGGTCATATTCTCCTATTTTTGTATCTTCAAGCGCTCGACCATGCACATAGAGCACTAAAGGTTGCCCTGATTGCTTATCTGATAAATAGTGCGTTATAGCTTCATCAACCTGAGTGATCGGATAAATTTTATAACTGCTCTTTTCATAAACCACCAATTCCGGTTTTTTGTCGGAACCTAAATATTCATCGAGTAAATTCGGGCACACCTCAGATTGAATGATTGGCTGAACGGTAGGTGTTTTATTGGGTGACTCGGCAAGTACTTGTGCGTTCACCGCATTTTGCGTGGCGCACCCTACCGATAATAATGCAATGATTAGAATAACAAATACACGCTTATTCATTAGCTTACCCTAAAGTTGTAATAGCAAACAACGTGTTTAGGCACGTTTTTCTAATGATTTAAGCAGTAAATCAGCAACTGCGCCACCCGATGCAGGATTCTGCCCCGTAACCAACCGGTGATCTTCAACCACAAAAGGCACCCACGGTAAAGTCGCCTTCTCATACAACACCCCACGTTTTACCAGTTCGGTCTCGGTTAGAAATGGAACAAATTGATCAAGCTCGGCAAGCATCTCCTCCTCATTTGAGAAACCGGTGGCTTTCTTACCATTTACAAGTAGAGAACCGTCAGATAATTTTATGTTCAATAAACCCGCAGCACCATGACACACGGATGACACATAACCACCGCTTTCATAGATTGAGCGGCTAATCGCTTGCAATGGCTCATTATCGGGGAAATCCCAGATGACACCATGGCCACCGGCATAGTAAATCGCAACGTAATCATCTGGATTAACTTCACTGGGTTTCAGTGTGTTTCCAAGCCTGCTCATAAATGCTTTGTCTTGATACCACTCCCAGTCAACTGACTCGGCCATTGCGAGACTATGAGGATCAATGGGTGTATAACCACCTTCAGGGCTGACATAATCTACAGCGTATCCGGCTTCTTCGATTTTTTTTACAAAATGCACGGCTTCGCCAAGCCACAAGCCAGTGGCGCGCTCAAGATTCGGATACTTGGGAACGCTGGTGAGAACAACAAGAATTTTCTTGTCCATGACACAACTCCTATAGATCGATTGTAGTAATATTGGCTTAAGCAGCTAGCGTATTTACGCAGCACTGCTACGTAAATTATGATGGTGATAGATAGCTCCAGTTCACTTATAGGCTTCTGCATTACTCGAGACAAGAAACGCTTTCGAATACATTGTTAGGCGTCACTTGAAACATCCACAGAAACACCATGCTTTGGGTATACGGTGCTCTTTTCTACTTGACCGCCTCTGTGAACAAAGGTTGCCTTGTGTTCTCTGTTAAACACATCGATGCAAACAATACGGAACTTGACTGGCTGCATTAACATTAACATTAATCTCAACTCATCCCGAGTAAGTTCCGTGGTCACAGAAAAAAGAAATCCCCGTACAGGGATGCCATATGCAATGGTTCCTGAATAGCGTTGCAAATCTTGCTTCCAGGGTTCGCGCACTTCTATTTTTTGTTCCTGGCCAAGGAACTGCGCCCCCTCTGGTATCAGACTCCTTTTTAATTTTATCCAACGACATCCTTTCTTTATAGCCAATTCAAATACAGCAGGCGTTAGATTTTTTTCACCTTCGTTGGTAATTGTTAGAGAAAAAAAGATAACGGTGTAGTTATTTGGATCTGGAAAAAATTGAATCTCGCCAAGAATCAGGTTTTCAGACCCTACAACTAACTTAGCTGAAAGCCTAAAATGATTTATAACTGTGAGTATCCCGGGAACTCCACCGACAGTAGCCACAACGAGCGATAGAATACTCAACCAATGCTGCTCAAAAAACACGTTCACTAGAGCCTCTTTTGTTGATGCCTAACGCAATATATATAAGACATTTTGTCCAAAAATCTATCAGACAATGTCGCATAATCTAGTTTTAATGGCAAGCGTCATCCGGCTATAGGGGTGCGGTTGAAATAAAAGAGTTCTTAGCTTAACCAGCATCACGTGCCCGGTGTTACTCAGAATCAAGTGCTATCAACTTCCTGTTTCTGTACCGGGATTTACTGGGATTGGATTTGCCTTGATTGGATGATTTTGAGCAATCCAAAGATCCCAAGTGTTTTTAAGCCAAACTTCTAGTCACTCATGAATCGAGAGTAGAAATTTTCCCCATTCATCTGAGAATAAACTTAACGAGCGGAAATTCTCATCACCTGATCGATCTGCTCAATATGAAAATTGCGCAACACATTCATGCCTAAAAGGGGATTTCCAGGCAGATTTGGCATGACCAGGACTTCAACGTTGGTCAATCTGAATTCTCCGAAGGTAACTTGAGGCACAATGGCTTTACAAGCGTTGACGATGCCATTTGCGGTTGCTATCTGTTGAGGGATGCACTTTTGTATACCTACACGTGATGCGATCTGTTTTGATATTGCTACGATTGTTGCTCCAGTATCTATCAAGAACACAACAGGCACTCCATTGACAGCTCCCGAACTAAAATAGTGGCCCTCGCGCGTTTGCTGTAGATCGAGTTTTCCAATACCAATGACTTCCAATGGTTGTTCTAAATTCTGGAGATCTATCGGCAAAGTGTTATAAGCAAGTTCAAGTTGAACGGGACGAATACCTGAGCCACTGAATTGCATGGAGGTCGTTGCGCCAGCATTCACTGAAATTCCACCCTCTACTGTTACAGTAACACCGTCAGAAAATCCCGTCTCTAGATTACACCAGCTAGTTCCCAACAAAACTTGCATGCCATATTGGCCAACCGGTACAGCGATTTGATTAGAATTTCCTGTTGCGATCGATAACGCCAAGAGTCTTTTGGAGCTTGTTTGATCAAACAATATCGCCACCATTGGATGATCATGCTTATTTTCTATTTCCAATCCTGAGTAAAGCACATCGGTTCTATTGATAGTTGATGGATCAAACAGATAAGATGTTCCATTCGGCGGTAACGATCCACATGTTTGTGATAGCAATTTTTTTGAATCCTCATTCTTGGCAATTTGAGAATTGAGTTCAAGCAACGACTGATAACGTTGAAAGTGGGAATTGAATACAGGTAGCGACCGGTAATGTTGGAAATAGGAATTAAATTCCTGCAACGGTTGATAGCGTTGGAAAATTATTAGAAAAATCGATCCCAGAAGAATCCAAATCAGAATAATCCCAAAAAAATGTTTCCATGACAAATCGGGCAAATTGCTTGTAGATGATTTCCGGTCTTCTCTGTCATTCTCGCTGATAAGTTTCACGTGATAGTGGCCTCGATCCTGTATAAAGCTTCTTTCTTTTATAAAAATCCTGCTCATTCAATTGAAACATACGTTTGATTTACGACCATACTTTTCAGATCATTGAACAAATTTTTAATTGAAATAACCACCAAGTTTACTGAAATAACATTCAATACCATTGAATACTCGTCTTATTGATATTTCTCGCTAACACAACCGTTGCTTTCGTTTTTTGTAAATACTGACCGGTAATATACAAACGTATGCGCGCAACACGTTGGACGTAAGTTTCAAAAGCAGCTATTCTGTGCACTTTTCCCGAGTTAACGCATCGTTTATTCATCGCGCCCATAGCTCAGCTGGATAGAGTACCGCCCTCCGAAGGCGGGGGTCGCACGTTCGAATCGTGTTGGGCGCGCCACTTCAAAAGTGGCTTTATGGATCGATTTGAATCATTTCATGTTTATATTGGATATGAGTATGATTCGTATCGCGATGATTTTTTATTCACATTAAATTAAATGTTTACCGGAATCGTACAAGCCACTGGAAAAATAACTGCCGTCCATACATCCAGCGCGCCTGAGAGCAATCTAGCATTAACGATAGATCCTGGAAGTCTTGGTTTGAACGACGTGAATTTAGGGGATAGTATTGCTGTCGATGGCGTTTGCCTAACAGTTAAATATCTAACCAATGGTCTGATTCATTTTGATGTTTCTGAAGAAACACTACGCTGTACACAGGGATTAAATCGCGTTGGCAAGGCAATTAATTTAGAAAAAGCACTACGTTTAGCTGATCGGTTGGGCGGGCATTTGGTCAGCGGCCATATCGACGCAATTGGTATTGTCACTGAATGCGCACCCGCGGGCGAAAGCGTTATATTGGATATCGAGGTTCCCAGCACAATTACACGCTTCTTGACACACAAAGGATCCATTGCGGTTGATGGCGTCAGCTTAACAATCAATCAAATGACCGACAATACCTTTTCAGTGAACCTGATTCCACACACCCTGATGGTTACTACATTAGGTCAACTGCAGCTAGGTTCACAAGTCAATTTGGAAACGGATATGCTGGCGCGTTATGTTGCAAGATTACTCAATATATAAACAAAATTAAAAAGATACAATCGAGAAAATGAGCATTAGTGCTATTGAAGAAATTATTGCCGACATCAAACTCGGCAAAATGGTGGTGCTGGTCGATGAAGAAGATCGCGAAAACGAAGGAGATCTCGTGCTTGCCGCAGATTTTGTCACACCCGCAGCCATTAATTTTATGGCAACACATGGTCGTGGGCTAATTTGCCTAACACTCACCGAAGAACATTGCAATCAACTAGATTTACCTTTGATGGTAACGACCAACCGGTCTCCTTTGGGAACCAACTTTACCCTCTCCATTGAAGCAGCCGAAGGCGTGACTACAGGAATTTCTGCTGCAGACCGTGCCAGAACCGTACAAGTGGCTGTACAAAAAAATGCCAAGCCCAAAGATCTTGTACAACCGGGACACATTTTTCCTCTCATGGCGCAAAAGGGCGGTGTTTTAGTGCGTGCGGGTCATACTGAGGCTGGTTGTGATTTGGCCAGAATGGCTGGCCTCACTGCGGCTTCGGTGATCTGTGAAATCCTGAAAGAAGACGGCAACATGGCAAGAATGCCCGATCTAATCACCTTTGCTCACAAGCATCAACTTAAGATTGGCACCATCGCCGATTTGATTCAACACCGCAACCAAACTGAATGTCTGGTCACACGTGTTGCTGAGCGTCCCATTCAAACGCTACATGGGCCATTTCAATTAATTGCGTACCGGGATGATATCTCGCATTTAACACACTTGGCATTGGTCAAAGGCACCATAAACCCATCACATGAAACGCTGGTACGCGTACATGAACCATTGTCTGTCATTGATTTTCTCGATATTGAGGACGGCTCACATTCCTGGAATATCTACACTGCAATGAAAATGATTGCTGAAGCAGGATGTGGTGTCATTGTTCTGATGCACCGCCGGGATGATCCGATAAAACTAGCCGAGCGCGTTGAATCGAAAGATGAACACCCTCAATCTTTCAGTAATAAAATGGATTTACGTCATCATGGAATTGGCGCGCAAATACTCAAAGATCTGAATGTTGGAAAAATGCGCTTGATGGCGACTCCCCGGAAAATGCCCAGTGTGACTGGATTCGGTTTAGAAGTTTCCAGTTACGTGGAAATTCATAGCAAAGATAACCTTTGATTGATGCTGAAAGGACTATAATGGCAGCAAGTACCAACACACTGCAACTTAAGGAGCAAACATGCCTTTTTACGATGACATTCCCGAAATTGAACCTACTTTAGAAGGTAGCGATTTACGCATGGGTATTGTCATGAGCCGCTTTAACTCGGACATTGGTGAAGGATTGCTGAGCGCCTGTATTACCGAGCTTAGAAGCCATGGCGTGCAAAACCACAACATATTGCTTGCAACAGTACCCGGTGCCTTGGAGATTCCTTTAACGCTTAAACGCATTGCCCTAACCAATCAATTCGACGCGTTCATTGCGCTCGGTGCAGTGATTCGGGGTGACACTTATCATTTCGAAATCGTAGCGGATGAGTCTGCCAGAGGTTTGATGTCAGTACAACTGGAAATAGAAATCCCTATTGCCAACGGAATTCTCACTACCGACAACGAAGATCAAGCGATTGCACGTATGTATGAAAAAGGCACGGAGGCTGCAAAAGCTGCATTAGAGATGGCTAATTTGCAAATCAAGATTGACGAATTGCCTTATGAATAGCTTGCAATCGGAGTCAACCACTAACAAAAGCAACAAAGTCGAAAAACCGAAAAGCCGCCGCAGAATCGCACGTGAGTTTGTAGTCCAGGGTTTGTATCAGTGGAAAGTTACCGGTGAAAGCTCGAATTTCATTGAACAACAGTTACGCGAATCTCCAGAATTCACTCATGTCGATGAAAAACACTTTTCTAAAGCGCTACAAGGCGCAATTGAGAACTTTGAACTACTGAATACACATATTGAACCGTGCATAGATCGTGCCTTGCATGAACTGAGCCCGGTAGAATTTGCTATTTTGTTGCTAGGTGCTTATGAATTATTGTATCACCCGGAGATTCCTTACAAAGCAATCATCAATGAAGCCATTGAATTAGCAAGAACTTATGGCGGCATTGATGGGCATAAGTATGTCAATGGGGTGTTAGACAAATTAGCGATTAAACAACGTGCCGTAGAAATAGCCGCGCAGAAATTGGAAAAGAAACAGACACTCGTTTAATCCCAGTGATTTCAGAATTCGACATTATCGATCGCTTTTTCCAGAAGCCTACCTATAATGCGATCGTAGGAATCGGTGATGATGCTGCCATTGTTCCAGCGTCACAACATATTGAATTTGCAATTTCAACCGATACGTTAGTATCCGGTAGACATTTCTTCCCAGATGTTGATCCGTACAAACTGGGCTACAAATCTTTAGCTGTTAATCTTTCCGACATGGCCGCAATGGGCGCCAGACCACGCTGGGCATTGCTTGCGTTAACATTACCCAAGAATCTGGTAGCGCATGATAATGCTTGGTTATCCGAGTTTAGCCAAGGCTTCTTTGATTTGGCAAGCACCTATCAAGTCGAATTAATCGGTGGCGATACGACTGCCGGACCTTTGAATATTAACGTGCAAATCATTGGTGAAGTCATGCGGGGCAAAGCCCTTCGCCGTAATAATGCGCAAGCGGGTGATGATATTTGGGTATCCGGTCAGTTAGGCAACGCAGCACTGGCATTGAAGCATGAATTACGACAGATCACCTTAACACCCGAAGAACTTTCGCAGTGTTTACCTGCATTGCTCATGCCCTCAGCCCGGATTGAATTAGGGCAACGGTTAGTTAATCTGGCGCACAGTGCTATTGATATTTCCGACGGATTGGTAGCCGATTTGGGACATATTTTAGAAAATTCTGCAACAGCCGCGTGCATTAATCTCCACGATATTCCTTGCTTACCAATTATCAAAAGAAATCTGTCGCAGCCGCGACTAAGGGAGTGCCTATTATCAGGCGGCGATGACTATGAGCTGTGCTTTACCGCACCTGAAAAAAACCGTGACGCAATTGAGTTGCTCGGAAAAGAGTTAAATCTACCGCTCACACGTATCGGTAAAATTCTGACAGGGCATCAATTAATCATTAAAGACCATCAAGGAAAGTTAATTTTACCGGACACCAAGGGATATGACCACTTTATTGCCTAACACTGAGCAGCATTCGCCGGCTTTCAAACCCAGTTTAGCGCTAGCTTATAGTCACCCAGCTTTTTTCATTGCTTTTTCTGGCGGCGTAGGTTTATTCCCACTGGCACCGGGTACGATAGGGACTTTGATCGCATTTCCTTTATTTTGGCTAATCAATGAATTACTTTCCCCAGTATATTTTTTATTAGTCATTGATATGATGTTTATCATCGGTATCTGGGCATGTGGCCTGACGGGTAAAGTATTAGGCGATCCGGATCATGGCAGCATGGTATGGGATGAAACCGTAGCATTTCTGTTAGTGCTTTTTTTCATTCCTGATGAATGGCAGTGGCAATTAGCTGCTTTTATCTTGTTCCGTTTCTTCGATATCGCAAAACCCAATCCAATCCGTTACTTCGATCAACACTTACATGCTGGTTTCGGTGTAATGTTTGACGATATTGTTGCCGCATTTCTGACCCTGCTATGTTTTGCTGGATGGAAAACTTGGATACTGCCGATCATTGCTCTCAGTTAAACTGTCAGAACGATTGAAATACATCACACAGTAACACCGGGCCAGCGCAGATGCACACCAACCCGGTATCCGCATACATCCAACAAAAGTACTTATTGTTGAGGTGGTGCTACTGGCGTTCCACTCGGTGGTGGTTGAATTTCTGAAACAAAAATTTCCACCCTACGGTTAATTGCTCGATTCGCAGGTGTGTCATTAGCTGCGACAGGTTCACG
>WBZQ01001203.1_pt1 | contig 18419 bp, 18 predicted proteins | sample 5204251 | NCBI WGS metagenome assembly WBZQ01 (sample SAMN12412402, study PRJNA552823) | activated sludge metagenome | isolation source: activated sludge from nitrification reactor of wastewater treatment plant... | place: USA: Virginia | collected 2017-09 | reverse complement strand
TTGTGCCATTGAGCACACCATCCAAGACCCGAGCATGTTGAGCAAATTGCTCAGGTGCTAAGTGAGCATACCGCCTCACCATCTCAGCAGATTCCCATGCCCCCATTTCTTGAATGACATTGAGCGGCACGCCGTTTTGGGTCAGCCAGCTCGCCCAAGTATGGCGTAGGTCATGCCAGCGAAAATCTTCAATACCGGCACGCTTTAACGCTTTATGCCAAGCCTTGGTATTAACTTGCGTGATTGGCTTGCCCTTGTAACTAAATACTGATTGAGGATGCTTTCCAATTTGCCGAGTTAATACCGCTATTGCCGTTGCATTCAATGTGACATGAATCGGTTTCCCTGCTTTGGCCTGATCACCATGTATCCATGCAACATTACGTTGCATATCCACTTGCGACCATTCCAGCTTTGTAACGTTTGATCGTCTCAAACCAGTCGCTAGTGAAAACGTCACCATGTCCGCTAGATGCGGTGGTAATTCCCGAATGAGAATACTTGCTTGTGTCGCATTCAAGTAACGCACCCGACGTTTTGCCTCACGATACAACTTAATGACTGGGGGCTTATCGATCCATTCCCAATCTAGTGCAGCCCGCCGAAGAATCGCCCGAATTGTTGCCAGGTAGCGATTAGCCGTTGCAGGTGAAGTTTCCTTACGTTTAATTTCACCCACTTCAGCAATAACTTCGCGGGTTAATTCGGAAAGGAAACGGCCTCTAAAATAGGGCTGAATCCAGGCAACTTGCTTCATATCCTGCTGATGTGAAGCTTTATGTTCTGTTTCCATTAACCATTTATAGGCAGCCTCATCCCAAGTCCGCTTGGGCTTATCATCCAATTTAGTAACTCGCCACGATTCAGCTTTTAGCCTGTCGTGGAATTCTTGGGCTTGGGTTTTATCTTCTGTTGCAGCAGAGCATCTAATGCGCTCGCCGCTTGGTGTAGTGAATCGAATCCACCACGTTTTACCACGTTTAAAGAGTGACATAATTTTTTCTCCTCATGTCCCACTTGCAACGCTTGCCGGGTACAAGCATATAACGAGCGGATATGATCGGCAAGGTCATCTTCAATAAATGCCCAGCGTTTTCCTAATTTGGCACCGGGAATGATTCCGGCTTTGGCGCGACGGCGCACTTCTTCGGGATGCAATTTCAGAAACTGGGCTGCTTCGGTAAGGTTTAAAGTTTTCATAAGCTATACAACCTTTTAATAGAAGCTATAACAGCATGAATACAACAATTACCACTGAAACTAGAACCAGAACAGCAGCCAATAAATTCATGATGGCCGTTTGCCTGGAAATTCTGACTAGATCATAAGTTTTCTGATTCACACCGCTCTTAATTCTTTCATCGATAAGCTGAATACAGCTTTCCAGGAACTGATCTCGTGCTAATTGCGCGTTATTCATCGATGCACTGATGATGGCATTTGATTTTTTGGTAGAGAACTCACACCATCGATTAAAGTTTTCTTCCAATATCGCCTGGTAATTGCTTAACAACTCAGCATGGGCTTTCTCATTTTGTTCCAACAATATTTCGTTGAGCGTATGCATCATCAATACCGGATCATCCTGTGACAGAACAATGCCGTGTTCTGATGCTACTCGTTCAATGAGCGCATCTAATTTGTCATTACTCATGTTAAAGCCGCAGCTAAATTTTCAATGTTGGTGAAGAGTTGCCTGCGGATAATCGTTAATCGTTGACGCACCATCACCGGTAATGCGCTATTTTTAAGCGCTTCATCAAAGGTAAATTTTGATTGCAAGATTTCACTTAAATCTTTACCAAAAGTTTCTGCCTTATAATGTGGAATTCTGATGATAGCTGATACTCGGGTTTTGTTATCCACGTATGCTTTCATTTCCTCAAATTGTTTGCCATTCATGCTGATTTCTCCCCAGTAGGGATTTAACCAAACGACAAACAATGCTTCTTTCGGAAACTGCTTGATCAAATGCACAAAACCATTCAATGTGTCCAGCAAAGCCTGACTGCCGGTGATGACAGTATGCACAACCAGTTCATGCCCCATATCTAAGAGTAAGGCGGGTATCTGGTTGCTGATGAGATAATGTGACATCGGTACAAAGGTGCTAGCACCATTATCAATAATGACGTCGTTTTCAGCTTTGGCGATGAGTTCAATCAGATCATCAAACTTTCTCGGATCAATCTCATCATTGTTCATTACATTAATCTGTTTAACATTGAGTTTTTTAAATCCATAAAAAGTAGCATTAACCGGATCGGTATCAATACATAATGGATTGCCGCCTTTGGCAACCTTATGTTGTGCTAGCGTGGATGATATGAACGATTTGCCTACTCCACCCTTTCCTTGCAAAATCATATGTATTTTAGCCATCAGACCAACTCCTCTTTTTCAGTTGCAGAATTAAAACGAAATCCCTCATGAGCACTCCCAGCTGATTTTCCTTGATCAATGCGTGGTTGCTGCTTTCTGTCTCCGTCAATATGTCGATTGATCAACGTCCTGAACCACTGGTAAGAACATTTGATTTTTTCTTCCTGGTGCAGAATGTTCCAGATCTGCCGAATCGTCCAGCCATCCTTTAATGCCTGCTCAATATCGGGCTTCAATGCGATGAACGCCGGTAAAAATTGCTTACCGGTACTTTTGTTTTTATTCGCATCAAGTGCGATTCGATCTGATAAGGATTTAGTCATCACGCAATTTCCACAAAAATATTTATCTTGGCGTCCAAATAGGTTTCTGTTTTTTTTCTTTCCTTTCTGTTTCTTTTTGTTGCTTTCAATTTCATTGAGTTGCTTATCCTTTCTTTTTGTTTATAAGTCATTGTTATTTAGTGGAATAAAGCTTCTTTCAAGTGTTTTTGTACTGTTTGAAATTATGATATAACGAAAATAAACTATTTGCAAACATCGATTATAGTGTTAGTATATTTCTTGAAACTCACAGAACCGGGCAAGATATGTGGAGATGGCCATCTCCACCCCAACTTATTTGCACTTTGTGCTCAACGTTGATCTTGCTCTTCGAGGAAAGCTGAAATGATTGCCAAAAATAACTCCAAGATAATCGGTAAAGAAAGAAGAGATAAAAAGCTCAGAGTGCCTGTTTTGCCAATCGAGGAAGCTAAAATAAAGAGCAAAGCAACGGATGCCGGATTAACCGTGGCCGAGTATCTGCGCAATCTGGGCCTGGGTTATCAAGTGCCCAGTGTTATAGATAACCGGCAAGTGGATGCTTTGTTAAGAATCAATGCGGATCTTGGTAGATTGGGTGGCCTGATCAAGCTTTGGCTCACCAATGATAAGCGTACTCAATTAATCGGCAGGTCACAGTTGCATATGACGCTGAGCAGTATTCGAAATACGCAAAGTACGATGCTCGATGCCATTATGAGGCTTAAAAAATAACTTTCGAAATAGTCTTCTTACTTAAGCAGCTTAAATACGATGATCGCTAAAATCATACCCATAAAATCAGCGCGCAGAAGTAACTTCTCTGCGCTGGCGCAGTATTTAACTGATCCTCAAAACAAGAGTGAACGTGTCAGTCAGATCAAGGTATCAAACTGTTATTCAGACGATCTAACAGCTGCCTTACTTGAAATCCAGAACACACAGGAAATGAATAAGCGCGCCAAATCAGACAAAACCTGTCATTTGGTGCTGAGCTTTCCGGAAGGAGAGCGTTTATCCTTTGAGAGTCTCAATGCAATTGAAGAGCGATTCTGTGATGCTTTGGGTTTTAATGGCCATCAACGTATCAGCGTCGTGCATGATGATACCAATAACCTACACGTGCATATCGCGATTAACAAGATTCACCTCAAAAACTATACCATCCACAATCCCTACTATGATTACAAGAAAGTAGCCAAGCTTTGTGAGCAGATTGAACAAGAATATGGCTTAACACAGGTTAATCATGAAACCGCGATTGATAAAGTATCCAGAGTAGCGCAGGAAATTGAAGCCAGAACAGGTGTTGAGAGTTTGCTGGGCTGGATCAGGCGCGAGGTACTTACTGAAATCAAAGGCACGGATAGCTGGCCTGATTTACATCAGGTTCTGGCTAGATATGGCCTTGAAATCAAGGAACGAGGCAGCGGGCTTGTATTGGTTGCCAACAATGGTGTGGCTGTTAAAGCCAGTTCGGTTGATCGCTCTTTGTCCAAAGGAAATTTAACTAAAAGACTGGGCGCTTTTGTATCTGGTGAGTATTCCGCAAGATCGTCACAACAAAATGCCAAACAATATCAGCCAAAACCATTACAAAACCGACTAGATACTTCAAGACTCTATGCAATATACCAGCAAGAACAATCAGATAGCGCCAGACAGCGCGCAAACCAATGGGTCACGCTGCGCAAAAGTAGAGATCAATTAATTGAACATGCTAAATATGAGGCAAAACTCAAGCGAAGTCTCATTAAAAACATCAAAGCGGGGAGATTAGCTAAAAAAGTACTGTATGCAACCGCGCATCAGCAATTCGAAACAACGAGTGCAGTTATTAAAAGCGATTACCAGAAGGCCTATCAGCACTCTAAAGCCAATCATCGCAGAATGGGGTGGCTGGATTGGCTCACATCTGAGGCAAAAAATGGTAATACTGAAGCATTGGCTGTTTTGCGATCCAGAAGAATCGGTCAATTTAAGGGCAATCAGATATCGACAAAGCAAAGCCATGATGATCCCATCACTAATAGCCACTTCAAGGGTGGCTTTATTAGAGACAATTGTGTTGAATCGATCACCAAAATCGGCACGGTTACTTATCAGATAGGTACAACCACCATTCGCGATGACGGTAAACGGCTAATCGTGCTGCCGGATACATCGCGCGAGGCCTTGAAAAATATTCTGCAAGTCGCTATGAGGAAGTACGGCAGCCATCTGGCGATCAATGGCACTGAAACGTTTCGTCTTGCGATAGCACAGGTCGCAGCACAAAACCAAATGTGCATCATTTTTGATGACAAGCGGCTGGAACAATATCGTCAGCAGTTGATGAAACAGTACAAAGTATCCAAAGCGCAATCGGCAGAAAGGATACGATCCACAATCTCAACTCCTAGAAGGGGTCTTTAATGAATCAAAGCAGTTTTTTATCTCAAAACAATAGGAATGCTAAGAAAGATACACTCATCATTAAGCTATTGTCCGTTGTGTGTCTTGTTGGCGGATTCCAAGTTGCCACCCAGTATTTTGCGCAACAATTCAATTATCAGCCGCAGTTAGGTGCGCACCTTTTTAACATCTATGAACCCTGGGCGATTTTGGTGTGGGCAATTCAATGGTATGGCGAGTATTCGAGCAACTTTGATCTGGCGGCAGGTTTCGGCATTTTATTCTCCAGCATCGGTTTAATACTGGTACTGGTTATTAAAATGGTACTGGCTAATTCATCCAGAACCAATCAGGGATTGCATGGATCGGCCAGGTGGGCGGATAAGAAGGACATTGTAGCCGCAGGACTGCTTGCAACGGGCAAGAATCACAAAAGCGATGCGGTTTATGTCGGCGGCTGGCGGGATAATTCTGGCAAAACCCACTATCTGAAACACAGTGGTCCGGAACATGTATTGTGTTACGCCCCGACCCGTTCAGGCAAGGGTGTGAGTCTAGTGATACCTACTTTGCTTTCCTGGACTCAGAGTGTAGTCGTTACCGATCTTAAAGGTGAGTTATGGGCACTCACTTCCGGTTGGAGAAAGCAGCATGCCAGGAACAAGGTGCTACGCTTTGACCCGGCATCAGCCCGTAGCGCGCATTGGAATCCGCTGGATGAAATCCAGATTGGCAGTGGTACCGAAGTCGCTGACGTACAAAACCTGATCACCTTAATCGTTGACCCGGATGGCAAGGGATTACAAACTCACTGGCAAAAGACCAGCCAGGCATTGCTGGTAGGTGTCATTTTGCATATTTTGTACAGATCGCAGCGAGAAGGAACTCCCGCCACCTTATCAACTGTTGATGCAATGCTCTCTGATCCTGATCGCGATATCAGGGAGCTGTGGATGGAAATGGCCATGCAGGATTATCTGGATGGCAAGAGTCATCCCGTGATTGCAGCCAGTGCGCGTGACATGCTGGATCGCCCTGAAGAAGAAGCAGGTTCCGTGTTGTCGACAGCCAAATCGTATTTATCCTTGTACCGCGATCCGATCGTGGCCAGCAATATCAGTGATTCCGATTTTAAAATTCGCGACCTCATGCACCATGAGAGTTCGGTCAGTTTGTATATCGTGTCGCACCCCAATGACAAATCGCGGTTACGTCCTTTAATCCGCATTCTAATCAATATGATCGTGAGGAAACTCGCCGATAGAATCACCTTTAAAGATGGTCAACCGAGCGCGCATTACAAACATAAGCTGCTATTGATGCTGGACGAATTCCCAAGCTTAGGAAAACTTGAAATCTTCCAAGAATCACTCGCGTTTATTGCAGGATACGGCATGAAAGCCTATCTAATCTGTCAGGATTTGAATCAACTCAAAAGCCGTGAAACCGGCTATGGGCATGATGAAGCGATTACTTCCAATTGCCACATCCAGACCGCGTTTGCTCCTAACCGCATCGAGACAGCAGAGCATCTATCCAAACTGACCGGGCAAACCACGGTCATCAAAGAGCAGATCACCACCAGTGGCCGCCGGTCATCGATGATGCATGGACATGTCACCCGTACCCTACAGGAGACGCAGCGCGCGTTATTGACACCGGATGAATGTATGCGATTGCCCGGCCCCATGAAAGATGCTGAGGGCAAAATCACCAAGCCAGGCGACATGATCATTTATGTGGCCGGTTTCCCGGCTATTTATGGCACGCAACCTTTGTATTTCCAGGATGAAACCTTTGCAGCACGAGCACAAGTGAGTCCCCCAAACGGCAGCGATAAATTAACCAGCCTCTAATAGCCGTCAAATTCTGCTAAAGGAAATAAGCATGAAGAGAACAATCAAAATACTTGCCATGGCTGTTTTAATAATCAGTGCAATCGTTTTTGTGCTGAGCATTGGTTTTCGTGTCAGCGGGATTTATCTCAATACCACGCCGAGTTTGTCGGTGGGTTTTTATCAAGTTGTAGATGAGCCTATTGTAAAAGGTGTTTATGTTGCTTTCTGCCCGCCGCAGAATGAGGTTTTTGATATGGCGAGGGATCGATCCTACATCAATCGAGGGGATTGTCCGGGCGGCTATGGTTTGTTACTGAAACGTGTGTTTGCTCTATCTGGAGATACGGTTTTCATCGATCAAGTGGGCATCTTTGTGAATGGTGAACATTTACCCAACAGCGCCCAGCTAACAGCCGATGCTGAGGATCAACCCTTGCCGCAATACCACCTGGATCAAAGGGTGTTAGATGATTTTGAATATCTGCTGCTATCCGATGTGAACCCACAATCCTTCGATGCGCGCTATTTCGGATTGATTGCGCGTGATCAGATTAGACAAGTTGTTCGTCCAGTTTTTACCTGGGGTCATTAATCAAAAATTAATAGGAGTCAAAGCCATGCATAGACCACCGACTGATGTTGAAACCGATAATCCTGACACAACAGAAATCGTTCAGGAGAAGCTACTCGATGCTGAGATACCCGGCTTCCAGGCTGAATTTGATCCCTTGGAGGCGGAAAGGCTGGGCGCATTCAAAGAAGATGCTTTGAGTGAACAAGATGCGCTGGATAGCACGATCGATCATGTAACGGAGGATGAACAATGAAAAAAGATAAGAAAGCTTTTCATGAACAAGTCGCCGAGAATCTGATTGAACAACTCAAAAAAGGTGTTGCGCCTTGGCAAAAGCCATGGGAACCAGGAGATTTGCTGGCAGCGTTACCTGTCAATCCAACAACTGGCAAGCGCTATCGGGGAATTAATAGCCTCAACTTGATGAGCCGTCCTTATACAGATCCACGTTGGCTAACGTACAAGCAAGCGGTAACTCTGGGCGCACAGGTACGTAAAGGTGAAAAAAGTACGCTCGTGCAATACTGGAAGTTTACTGAGGAATACATCAAAAAAGACGATAGCGGGAATCCTGTACTCAATAATGAGGGGCAGACTATTAAAGAACAGGTCAGGCTTGAGCGCCCCAGAGTGTTCTACGCATCCGTATTTAATGCTGAGCAAGTGGATAATCTGCCAGAACTCAGTATTAAAGCTCCTGACTGGGATCCATTGGAGCGGGCTGAGCACATATTGCAAGTATCCAATGCCATGATCCGTCATGGTGAGGTAGATCGTGCATTTTATCGACCATCAACAGACAGTATCCACTTGCCCCATAAGCATCAGTTTCCAACCCCCGATCGCTATTACGCGACCGCACTGCATGAACTGGGTCACTGGACTGGCCATGAATTGCGTTTAAATCGAGATCTCGCGCATCCATTTGGTAGTGAGGGTTATGCAAAAGAAGAATTGCGCGCCGAGATTGCTAGCATGTTGCTTGGCGGTGAATTGGGTATCGGTCATGATCCAGGACAGCATGTCGCTTATGTGAGCTCATGGATCAAAGCGCTGCAGGAAGATCCCACAGAAATTTTTCGTGCTGCTGCTGATGCTGAAAAAATCCAGGATTATGTACTGGCATTTTCGCAACAACAGGAAATTGGAAAAGAAATTGATACGCAGGAGGCAACCAAAATGGATCAAATCAAGCAAAACACTACCGCTTATTTACAAAATCTCTCCCCTGATTTAGCTACCATTGCATCTCGCAATATCAAACTGTTGAATGAGTTGACACAAGCTATGCCTATAAAGGATCAGAATGCCATCACCTTAATTGCCGATGCACTCAGGTTTTTGAGAGGCGGCGGGATTGATAACCTAGAGTTTGAAGAAATGACTCAAGACAAACTGGGCTTTAGCATTCCGGCTAACTGGAATGGACAAATCCAGGTGCGGGGTAACGTAATTCAAACCGATGAAAATGGCAAAAAATCTGTGGTATCCGGTCATTTACTGAATAGAGAACCGCAATTCTGGGGCGTAACTATGCAGCGAGATGATCAGACTTTCCAATGGGTGAAAGACTGCGAATCCAAACAAGAAGCGCAAGATTTAACTAAGCTACTTGCACTCATCGATGCCGCTGCAGAACAAAATGAACATGAAAAAGCCGTCAAGCTTTTCAACATCCATGAAAACCGCATTTCAAATGACCCACTGAGTATTGATGTATCGATATCACGAGCCAAGACTGATCAAAACGATGATAATGCTCGTCAATATTTGATTGTTCCTTATCATGATAAGGATTTGGCAAAGGCTGCTGGGGCTTGCTGGGACAAAGCGGCTCGCGCTTGGTATGTAGGGTCAGAAGCAGATATTCAGACATTGCAACGTTGGCTACCGGAGAATGTTTCCAATCAGCAGGAACCGGCTATCGATCCTGTAAGTGAATTTGCTGACTTGCTCCGCGCACAAGGTTGTTTGGTTGATGGCAATCATCCGGTGATGGATGGCGGTAAACACAGAATTAAAGTCGAAGGTGATAAATCGGGTGAGAAATCAGGTTTTTATGTGGCGCATCTGGATGGTCATCCTGCCGGGTATTTCAAGAATAATCGAACCGGTATAGAAATACGCTGGAAAGCCAAGGGGTATTCGTTAACGGATGCACAAAAAGCAGAATTGATAGCCCAGGCCGCTATCAAGCAGCAAGCGAGACAAGCCGAGCAACAGGTGCAGCAAATTAAAGTTGCTGATGCCCTTCAGAAATTGCTGGCAATCGCACCAGTTGCCGATTCCGAGCATCCTTACCTGAAGGATAAGCAGGTAAGACAAGGTGATCTGAGAATTGTGCCGCAGAATACGGATGATTTATCGATCGATTCAATCATCAAGATTGGTCAGAGCTGGCAGGAAGTCAAATTGCTGCGCGAAAAACACCCTGACAGCATTGTACTGACTGCCGGTGATTTATTGCTGTCTGCCCAGGATGTGCATGGACAGATCTGGAGTGTGCAAACGATACAGGCAAGTGGCGCAAAGCTTTTTGCGGCGGGTAGTAAGAAAGAAAATAACTTTCATATCGTGGGAAATAAGGGGCAGGGGTTGGATGCAACTATTAACACGCTACCAGCCATTGTGATTGCTGAAGGTTATGCCACCGCAGACACGCTATCTCAGGCGCTGGATTATCCTGTCATCGCTGCATTTGATGCGGGCAATTTGCCCAAAGTCGCGCAGGATTTGCATGACAGATACCCGCACAAGCCAATCATTATCGCGGGCGATGATGATCATCACCTGGAATCCACCCTTGGCAAAAACCCCGGTAAGGAAAAAGCATTAGAAGCTGCGGCATTGGTGAATGGTGTGGCGGTATTTCCGGTTTTTACGCGGGGTGAGCAAGACTCAAAGAAACTAAATGATTTTAATGATCTGGCCAATAAAAGCGTACTGGGTATTGATGCCGTCAAACGACAAGTTGGATCGGTTGTTGAGAAATTATCTCAGCAAGCTAAACAGGCCAGTTTATTGAGGTTACAAGCCCCTATTGAATCTAAGCAGCAGGAAATTAAGCAAAAACGGGCATTGATCAGGTAATCTTACGTATAAGGAGGCCGCAAGATGCGCGATAATATGCTGAAGATTTCAGGAATCCCATCCAATCCTGATGAAGTTTTGGATTAACAGTAAAACTTGCATCCATTGTTCCGGGTTTCAAGGGACATGTAGTTATCAATACCAGTCAATATAGCGTCATTGATAAAAATGGCCATATCGATTTTGTGGATTGGATGGGTGATCAGGCAGGCGGTTATGAGAATAATTACTATAAAAGTCATGAACTGCTTTTGGAGAAAATAGCCTCCCCGGAGGATTTGGCAAAGATAGGTCATGCTTTAAAAAAGCGAGATCAGTTTTTTAACTTGATAGGCATCAGTGCAACAGGTTTTGTATTGTCGTTAAGTGAATTACCCTTATCGGTACTGAATCGTCCTCAAAATCTGCTACTGGCACGACTGCAAAATTTTGCACGTAATTCTGGCGTCAATACCGTATTTGCCATCACGAATGCCAATGATTACGGACACCCGGTATTATCTAAAGCCTGTGAAGTTAGCATCTTAAAAGATGTGCTAACCGTAGAGAACTCTGATTATCGTTCATTGCGAGAAGAAGGATTGTTTGCGTCAATGTCAGGTGAAATAAGCGCCACTTTTAGGAAACCCAGAACCTTTGTGAAGGAAGATGGCGGATTGGGCAAACGTAAAAGTTGTACATACTGACAGTTATTCGATATTTATTCCAAATATAGTATATTATAGTAATCTTTATATGATTTAAAGTGTATCATAGTATTCATTATGTCTGTTAGATCATTTCGTGTTGAACAAATCCTGAAGAAACTCGGTGGTGATATTCGTGACGCAAGAAAGCGCCGGGGAATTACTGTGCAATTGATGGCTGAGCGCATGGGTGTGACACGAGTAACAGTTGCAAAAATTGAACGCGGCGAACCCAATACTAGTATGGGCAATTACGCGATGGCGTTATATATCCTCGGTAAAGCCGATGAACTCGAAATGCTGTTGGATCGAACCCATGATTCCCTCGGTCTGGATCTGATGGATGAAAAACTACCCAAACGAGTCAGGGTTTCTAAATGAGTGATACGCACCTGCTTGTTTCATTGGATTGGCAAGGACAATTGCATCGCATTGGTCACCTTGAAATCCATAGAAGTCGTGGTAGAGAAAATTACCGCTTTATCTATGAGCGTACTTGGGTCAAACATTCTAATCGCTTTGCCATAGACCCGGAACTCCCTTTACTGATTGATATGCCGTATTTGAGCAACCGTTTATGGGGCGCTTTCCAGGATATTTCACCAGATCGTTGGGGGAGATTGGTTCAGACACGCACAGTTGGTATCTTTTTAAGTGATAGTGACTATATGTTGGGCGTCAGTGATTACATGCGCATGGGCGGACTTCGCTTGAGTTACAGTCATACGCCGGACGTGTTTCTTGCAGCGCATACCAATATTCCAAAGCTGATTCATATGCGTCAACTTGAAACCGCAGTTAGGCATTTTGAGAACGGTACTGAGACTACCGCTGATCTTGCTGTGCTTGCACAGCCTGGCTCATCACTTGGTGGAGCGCGACCTAAAGCAGCGATTGAAGATGCAGGTGAGCTCTGGATTGCCAAGTTTGCTTCACAGAACGATACCGAGCGAGTCGGTCTATGGGAAACCGTTATGCTGGATCTTGCACAACAAGCCGAAATTGAGGTAACAGCATTCAAGGTTTTAAATGCAAAGAGTGATTCGCCGGTTCTGCTGGTCAAGCGATTTGACCGTGAGAAAACACAGCGTATCCCTTTTGTGTCCGCCATGACACTCTTAGGACGCAATGAAGATACCAAGGAAGGTGCGAGTTATCTGGAAATAGCGGATGCAATTAATCGTGAATCTGCGCAGCCTGCACAAGATCGTCTGGAATTATGGCGGCGCATGACATTCAACGCCATGACCGGCAATATTGATGATCATCTACGCAATCATGGTTTTCTGCGCACCCCTCAAGGATGGCGACTGGCACCTGCTTATGATTTAAACCCAACAACCCAGCTTTTTACCCAACGAGTGCACCAACTGGCGTTTAACCAAAGCGTTAAATCATCATTAGATACCTGTCTGGAGCTTGCAGAATATTTTGCATTAAATCAGTCAGTAATAGACCTGGCATTAAAAAAGATCGGGAAAAGTCTGGGTAATTGGCAATTGACCGCAAAACGTCATCAATTGCGTAGCGATGAGATCAAGCGCATGGCACCGTCCTTTGAGCATGAAGATAGTCAACGGCTCATTGCAATGACTAGATGAATCGCCCCGGGGCGATTCACCGTGGTCTCGTATCCGGGGCATTGGAGCATCCTGGGGGGTAGGTGAACAATCTCTTAGGAGATACCAAACAGATGGGGACAAAAAAGCAGAAAAAGATTTGGAGTTTCTCAAAGCGATCCGTCTACTCGATCCTTCCAGGTATTATTTGGTGCGTGAATTGCTCAACTATGCACAGGTACTGACTATCAAAACACCCAAAAGAACGGTTAGCTTTCCAACACTTGAGATCGGATCGCTTAATGTTTCAGCTGGTTGTATTTCCCGTTATTTTTTCTCATGAGTACAAAAAATAAAATAACCGAAAGGTTGATCGTCTCTTTCATCGGCAATACCGATCTCAGGTTTTTTCCGCCGCAGGGTAACGATTGCAGCCCTATTTTACGGCTTCTGCTCGGTCTGGAGCAGATTAAACCCAGCGCGATTCAATCTCGGTTGGCACAGAATGATTGATCGTCTTGGCCAAAGTATCACACCAACTCTCTGGTTCCAATTATCTCTTGGAAAAACAAGATAGTTTTAACAACTAATTACAGCATAGCCTTTCTTTACAGGAAAACACAATGAGCGAAACATGCATTCTGAGTTATTTTCTTTCTTCGAGAAGATCGGCAATGCGAGTCATAATCCATGCTTCGTTATGACCGACTGATTCAGCCTCGTTAAAAGTATTTCCAGATCGATCGATATAAACCGTACGAAAGATCTTCACTACTGAATGATTTTCTTCATTAGGAATTGGATCTATATAGATAACAAATCTATCTCTCCATCTAGCAGCTGGATGTCGTCTCTCCACAAATCCAGTTTCCAAGAAACCCAAATTTTTATCATTCTTTGTTACTGGATAATCAAGTGTGCTAAAGACATCAACTACTGCTGAGAAAACTGCTGTAGCATCAGCTGAATACTTGCGACAAAATGGAATAGTTTTTAATGAATACCTATTGAAAATTTCGCTCCAATCAGACTCAGGCGAAGACTGTAAGCGAGCTCTCATTTCTTCTTTATCTAAACCAATTTCAAGTAATCCCCCTACCAATTTGCCACCTGGTGATGTCTTATCTTGGTTTGCCACTTCTTGAACGCCTTCGAGAGCGCCTTCTTTCAATGCGGAGCTCCAAGTCGTCAGGTAAGAGTTTCTGTTAAATAGTCCAACTCGAACTTGACTAGAAACATTTTTGCATCCTGGAATCAACGGTCCTTCACCATCGTCCGGAGTTGCACGTATTAAAGGTGCGCCGGGGGCAGCACAACCAATAAGCGCTATTATGCTGAGAATTAAAAACAAAAATTTCTTTTCCATTACCCGGATTTCCCATTAGCAATTGATACTGGATTTTCTTGATAAGAATACTTGCGTACCGTTATGCACAAAAAATTTAAAAGCGTTAATTAACATAAATAACATGATGCCGCACTATGAAAATCTCAAAGAGTATTAGGCACCCCATGAACCATCAGATTTTTGACAAACTGGAACCAGTTCTTCGACTATTTGACCATCATCACGTTTAATGAGAACTTTACTGGACCTGCAAATTCTTGAGATTCTAACGTCAGCCTCTTTAGCTGATTTAACTACTCGAGAGGGGGCTTCTTTATTTTTTGGGAGAAATATTATGCTTTTTTCTTTTGGATTAGAATTGCTTTTTTTGGAATTTTCTTTATTTTTAGATGCTTGTAGATAGTAATCATCTACGTAGCCAACGGCTATGCCATTCTCTCCGATAAGGGACCAGCCATTGTCTGTTGTTCCGATAACACTGGTTTCCTTGCCTTCACGCAAAACAAATTTTATTGGATAAGATGTGCCTGGCCCGGTACGTACATTTACGTTAGCTGCGGCCCAGCGTTTTCCGCTAATATTTGTAAGCGTTTTCGATACAGTGGTGATATCAGATTCAGCTGGAATACTCATTGTACTCTCTATAGTACTGGGGGAATCCATGATGGAAATTGAAGCACATGTTCCAGAATGATCACTGCACCAGATAGTAGGTTTACTGTCAGGATTATTATTCGCTGCTTCATCTATCTTAGCTTTGAGCGAAGCCTTATCTCTTTCATCAAGCATATTCCCCAAAATGTATCCAGCCCCCCCTCCAAGAAGAGCACCGATTGCAGCACCTGCTGCGCGATTATCATCTATAAGTAATGCACCTGCGGTTGCGCCAGCAATAACCCCAACTGCCGCACCAATCTTTGATTTCTCAATATTCCCAGTTGTTGTGCACGAAGAGAGTAGAAATACTACTGCTGTAACTGCGATCGCATTTTTATGGATATTTTTTTTATACATAGTTGAGTAAATATAAGTCTGCTGTTTAAACATGTATTTATCAATCGGTTATAAAAATTGGCTGAAATGTCGCTTCGACTCCTTGTTTATTGAAGTATCCGTGCCAGACTCGCTCAACAGCTTGCTGAAAAGCTCTCGAATCAGATCTACGACGAATAACATAGGCAAAGACCTTTACATCACCTTTTACTGTAAGTGGATACTCGGCAATCAAATCATCATCCAGCGGTATGATATCGTAAAATCTAAAACGAGTACCATTTTCCGCAAAATCACTCACAATGTGTAGTTTATTAACTTCTGCTTTGGGAAATTGAGTCATCATACTTACAGTTTCTAATATAGGAGAAGAGGAGGCTTTTCCTGGTGCTACCAGTTGCTCCATCAGATTCTTAAAAGGCATTTCAAATACTTGTTTAAAAGTATGTTGAATTTTCTTACAATTCGCAAAAAATTCATTGCATTCAGTTTTACTACCGGGATTGCATTTGTCAAAAACCATATTAACACTAGTGGAATCTCGCCCTTCACCGGTAATGGTATAGACCTTCATTCTTCCCTGAGCAGAAACAGTACGAAAAACATCCATAATTACATTAGATACACGCGTGATATCATCCGCTTCCCATTTGTCGCTCTTGTCAATCAAGATGGAATCTAATTGTGTTTCACCACTCAATGGGCACATTGTCAGTTCGTCAAGCAGTGGTTTGTCTGAGGCCACACTCCACCATATAATTCCAAACAGGATAAGAAGACCAAATGTTCCGGCAATAATCTTACGGCCTAAAATATCTTGATCTTGCCTGCTTAATTTACGCGAATTCATTTTCTTCTATCTCTACTTTAAGTCCGCTTCCAATTTGAGTAACGTCTTCATTTGTCCATTTATCTAAAGTCTCGCTAAGTTCCTGAATTACAGAATCCTTGGTTTTGAAATATTTTTCTCGTATCTCTTCTAATTTATTAAGCTTGAGCTGTAAATTTTCCAAAACATTTTTTTCCATTTCTTCTGGGTCAAGCTGGTTTAAATCTTCTATAAGATTTTGATTTACAGGCAAGCAGCTGAGGTCGTTTCGGATTTCTTGCACTGTGTTACGAAATATAGTTAGTAGCGCAAATCCGCCTTGCCGCGCCTGTTCATGATAGGATTTTGCGCATGCCAATTGTGTTTGAATATCACTTTCTAATATTTTGAGTTCCTTCTCTAAAACATTAGGTTTGTCTAAAAATTCATCAACTTTACTAACAGCATTTTTGTAATCAACAAGTAATTTACTATTTTTTTCTTTGTTAATATCGGAAACGAGGTCATCGAGTTCTTTCCACTTTCTATAGACTTTACCAAAACCAGGATACGGATCATCAAAATTATAGCCTTTGTAGCATGCAAGGATGCTTATAGCAGTGCCAATGAGAATAAGAACCAGAGATTCCATGTCTTGCAATCCTCTTGGATCAAAACTCAAAGATTCCATAATGATAGTAGCATCCAATGCAGAAGAAATTTCCAAATATTTTTGTGCATTTTCGCGGTATTGAGCAACCGAACAATGCAATCCGAAAATTAATACTAAAGAAATAAGGAATCCTATCGCACTCAGTATTCTAAAAAACAAGTGCTTCGATCTATGCTCATGATTCGAAATATCATAGTTAATCCATCGAAGAAATCCCCATCCCACAAGAAAGCAAAATACAATGTTTGCCAAGGAAATACCGAAGGCTGTTACAAAACCACCTAATAGTCCCATATCATTTGGAAAAAAATAGGCATTTGCCCCTCCTTCTATCACAAGTGCAACGAAAAGAATGGCGAAATAAAGAGTGTTACTTTCAGCATAATATGCTTGGTGCCGATCTCTAAGTTTATTTTTTTGCTTAAAACTATTGAGCTCGCGGGTTGCTAGATCATGATTTTGTAAAAGTTTTTGTTTTTCATTTTTAAAATCATTAAAATGTCGGTGGGCATCTATTTTAAAATCATTCGATATTGCTTTTAAAGATTTGTCAGTATATATCTGCTCCCATGTTTCATTTATTTTGGCGTTCATATCGCCTGCAATTCGGTTATGCCAACTTTGCAATCCACTTATATGTTCATTAACGGTTTTTAATAAATTCCTTTCAATAGCAGTCAAATGCCCTTCAGGTGGGTCTTGATCGGTATTAGATGCTAAGGCGTAATCCCTTCCAAGCTTTTCTGGTATTAATTTACGAATTTCTGTATCTACATCAAATCGCGGATATTCTACCCACTCTAATGTACCGTCCTTTCTTTTTTTTGTTTGCCAATATGTCATAACTGATCCTTCGAATTATTTAAATAGGTTCTAGATTAATAGATTTTGTCTGCTAGACCAGATTTAACGTCCCAATAGGTTTGGTTTTTGGTAATTATTTGCTTAGGTTCTTTTGTTTTTCTGCACTTGAACTGTTAGATAAATGATAACCGTCTAGATTATAATTGAAGCTACAAACAGTTTCAGTAGAGTTTATATTGGTGAATCGCCCCGGGTTTTCTGGAGATAAAATGATTTGAGAGGAGGAGGAAGAGATGAAGAATCAAATCAGTTATTCACCGGAAGTACGAGAACGAGCAGTAAGATTGGTATTCGAGCAACAAAGAGAGCATGAATCGCAATGGTCAGCGATCAAATCGATCGCATCGAAGATTGGTTGCGCGGCAGAAACATTACGTACCTGGGTAAGAAGAGCGGAGACGGATCAGGGAATTCGAGGTGGTATGTCGACATCGGACCGGGAAAAGCTCAAGGAATTGGAACGGGAGAATCGTGAATTAAAGCGTGCCAACGAAATATTGCGTAAGGCATCGGCTTATTTCGCACAGGCGGAGCTCGACCGCCGGTCGAAATGATGATGTTATTTGTTGATAGAAACAAAGCGGAATATGGGGTCGAGCCGTTCTGTAGACAAGTACAGATTGCCCCGTCAAGTTATTATGAACACAAAAGACGCGAACGAGATCCGGATCGATTACCCGATCGTATTAAGCGCGACATGAAACTGGAACTCGAAATACAACGGATCTGGGAAGACAACTTCCGGGTTTATGGTGTTCGCAAAGTATGGCGGCAGTTGATACGTGAAGGTATGCGAGCTGCCCGTTGCACTATCGAGCGACTGATGAAGAAACTGGGAATACAAGGCATCAAGCGCGGCAAGAAGAGTTGGACAACTATTTCGGATGATTCGCTCTATCGGCCAACGG
>WBZQ01001202.1_pt1 | contig 18421 bp, 18 predicted proteins | sample 5204251 | NCBI WGS metagenome assembly WBZQ01 (sample SAMN12412402, study PRJNA552823) | activated sludge metagenome | isolation source: activated sludge from nitrification reactor of wastewater treatment plant... | place: USA: Virginia | collected 2017-09 | reverse complement strand
GTTGGCAGTCGGGTAAATTGATTCCATCTGTAGCGCGCCCTTCAGATCATCTGTTACCAAGGTGTGCACAATTTGCAGCCCCAGGCTCGTGCTCTGCTCGGGTTTAAAATTGGGCGGCAACCCGTTGCCATCATCTTCCACGATCAATTCTACAGCATTGCCCAAGTCATTTAAACGCATATCAATCCGCCCGCGGCTGCGATCAGCTAGACCATGCTCTACGGCATTGAGAAGCAATTCGTTGACCACCAGCGCAGCCGGCGTGGCTTGGCTGGCCGGTATCCGAATATTTGGGCCATGCACCTGAAACAGCGCTTCTTTTTCCGGGCTATTGGCCACTTGCACCACCTGATTGGCAATGCGTTGACAGACATCACGCAGGTTAATGGCCCGGTGTTCATCCTGGCTCAGAAATTCGTGAATCACCGACATACTCAAAACACGATTGACTGCGTCGACCAAATGTTGTTTGGCTTCCTCACTTTTACTACGCCTTGCCTGCATGCGCAAAATAGCAGCAATGTTTTGCAAGTTATTCTTGACGCGATGATGGACTTCCTGGATAATGGCGGATTTTACATTGAGCTCACGCTGCTTTTGCACGGCCTCGGTGGCATTGTGAACCATAACCAATACGGCGTCCACCGTTTCGCTTTTGCTATTGGGTAGGGCATTGTACCAGGCCCCTGAGAGCCACTGATGCAACCAATCTCCAGAGGCAGCCCGCACCGGGACAACCTTGCGTTCCCACACGCGGCCATCCGCATACTCATGGCGCACTTCCAGACAACTGCGTGTTTCAAAGGCTTGCTCCACCAATTCCGCATCAGCGCTTTCCAAAATCGACACCTGTTCCCCAACGGCGTCGATCACCACCCCAATGGTGCGAAAGAGGTTCGAGGCAATACCGCTCATGTAGACAATCGTCCGGTTGCGATTGACCTGATAGATGCCATCGTATTGGCCAAAACGACCTAGCTTCTCGGCCCCGGCCAACTCGCCAAGCACACTCATCTCCTGCAACCAACGCACCGCCCGCCGAAAATGTTGGTTGCGTCGCCGATGACGTTCGTGGGCGATCATATTCGTCTCTACGACCAGCGCCGCAATGACTTTGCCCGCCGTGTTGTGGATTGGGTAGACATCTTGGAAGACGGGCGCACCGCTTTGTAACACCTCGCGCTGACGTCGCCCGCCGCTGCCGCTGGTCAGGGCACGAAAGATCAGCGCATGTTCTTCCTCGGTCAAGGTGCGGCCGGCTGCACTCTGGCGATAAAGCGAGGGCGTAGATTGGGGCATGGCGTGGGCAACCACCAAAGCCTTATCAGCAGCCAAACGACAGCAGATCCAGACATCTGCCCGGCTGATATCAGCCGTCATGGGCAGACCCCGTTCAATCCGATGCAGCAATAGGCTGTCTTCGGCGCTCAGGCCGATGCTCTGTTGAATCTGACTATCCATAGGATTGGCTAGCATCATCGCTTAGCGAAGCTGGCTTGTGAAGCGCCAACAAACCCGACCAACTTCTTCCCGGTAAAAAGAAACGGCGTCCATGTCGTTGATCTTACAACCACGACACACCGCCGTCTGTCCCTGTGTACTGGCAAATACGAATTCATGTTCGGTTGGGTTCCAAGTGTAGCAGAACGGGCACAATTGTGCAAATTATAACAAATTTTGCTTGCTTCACGAGGATGTTCGCCGACCTCCTCGCACTTATGCTGTCTCAGGCCGACGTAGCATCAGCACGCTGCGCGTTAGTTCAATCACGACCACATCCGCTTGATTGCGCCCGATGTGTTGAAAACGAACGATCCCGCGGTCCGGTTTGGAGCGGGATATCCGTTTGTCGATAATTTTTGTGGTTACATAGAGCGTATCACCATGAAAAAGTGGGTGTGGGTAAGTCACCTGCTCGTAACTCAGATTGGCAACAATGGTCCCTTCTGTCAACTCTGGGATGGTCATCCCAACGGCTAGCCCCAGCGTGAAAATACCATTGACAATGCGCTGCTTGAACTCACTGTGCTTGCGGGCAAAATCCTCATTCAGGTGGAGCGGTTGCGTGTTCATGGTCAGCGATGAGAAGAGCACGTTATCCATTTCGGTCACAGTGCGGCCACGTGGATGTTGAATAATATCGCCGATTTTCAACTCTTCGAAATATTTGCCACCCATAGCTGCCACCTTTCTTTGCTGGAAAATTGCATCACCTATTACAGCAGCCGCCAATCGCTTCGGGTACAATCGGAGCCATGTAAACACCTGACTGGGATCGAATGAATGAAGCCAGTGGGTGAATCAGCAATGAAGCTGAAGCGATTTTACTACAACTTGCTTTTTGTTGCTGATCCTGGGCCCTGGCTGATGCTTGTCAGGGCTTTGTCTTTAATAAGCTACGATAAGAATACGATAAGAAAGGGAGTGATTTGACGATCACCGCTTGAAAATCAGCATCGCTTGAAAATAAGATCGCCAACATCGCTTCCCCTTTGAAGCGATGTTGGCGAGGCAGAAATTTTTGCGTAAGTGCCAAAACCTACTCCACCTGCTCTCAAGACGCAACCCGTTACTTGTCCCCATCCTCGGTTGGCGGAGAATGAGGACAAGTAATGTTCAAGAATAAGCAGTTACAGATCACGGAGCGCTTGTCGGGCAATGACCAGACGCAAGATTTCGCTGGTGCCCTCACCGATGGTCATCAGCCGGACATCCCGGTAAATGCGTTCCACTGGATACTCACGGCTATAGCCATAACCGCCATGGATCTGAATGGCCTCATAACAGATGCGTTCAGCTGCTTCCGAGGCAAAAAGTTTGGCCATTGCGGCCGCTTTGCCAAAAGGCCGCCCTTGATCTTTCAACGCTGCTGCCTGGTAAGTGAGCAGGCGGGCAGCCTCCAACTCCGTGGCCATATCGGCCAGCTTGATCTGAATCGCCTGAAAGTCAGCAATGGGATGCCCAAAGGCCTGGCGAGTTTTGGCGTAGGACAGGGCGGCTTCATAGGCAGAACGCGCCAACCCCAGTGCACAGGCAGCAATGCTGATCCGTCCGCCATCCAGGGTCTTCATAAATTGGACAAAGCCTTGATTCAATGTGCCTAACAAATTCTCGGCGGGGACACGACAATGATCAAAAAAGAGCTGGCTGGTCAACGAGCCACGCAATCCCATCTTTGCTTCATCTTTGCCGGGAGTAAAACCTGCCATACCTTTCTCAACAATAAAGTTAGAAATGCCATGCGCTCCTTTGGTGGCGTCGGTGACGGCGGCCACAATAAGCACATCCGCCAGCGAACCAGAGGTGATCCACATCTTCTGGCCCTGCAGCACCCAACTGTCGCCCTCACGCGTGGCTGTTGTGCGCAGCCTGGCCGCATCCGAGCCAGATTGCGGCTCACTAAGGGCGAAAGCGCCCAACCCTTGGCCCTGAGCCAGGTGAGTCAGATAGCGGCGCTTTTGAGATTCACTGCCAAACCAGAGCAGCGGCATACACGCCAGCGACGTATGGGCGGCATAGGTTAGCCCGGTGGAGCCACAGGCTGCCGCCAATTCTTCAACCGCCAGCGCATAGCTGATCGTGTCGGCGCCCACACCGCCATAGGTTTCGGGCACAGCCAGGCCGAGCAAACCGAGGCCAGCCATCTGGGCAAAGATCGCAGCCGGGAACTCACTCTGTTCATCGGTATGACGGGCTAGTGGTGCAACCTCCGCCTGGGCAAATTTGCGGACCATGTCGCGGATGGCGCGCTGCTCGTCGGTTAAGTCAAAGTTCATGCAAGACCTCCTTCGCTCTGCACCGTCATTGGTTAAAGCGTGTCAAAGCAGGTGTAGGGTATGGTTCGGTGAGGAATACCCGACCTGCCTGGTCTACACCCATCCAATGCAGGACTACGTTGTCGGGGCAAACTATACTATACTGTAGCTGACAGTGCAGTAACCTTTTTTGCAGACGGGGAAAGATGGACATTCTCAAATCGCACATCAATATTCACAGCGCCGAATTTCAGGCCAATGCGGCCTGTCATCGGGCATTGGCGGCAACCTTGCAGGAGCGCCTGGCTCAGGTGCGGCAAGGCGGCGGCGCACAAGCCCAACAACGTCATGCGGAACAGGGCAAACTCTTTGTACGTGACCGCATTGACCGATTGTTGGATGCTGGCTCGCCATTTTTGGAACTCTCGCCACTGGCTGCCTGGGAACTCTATGAAGGAGACGCGCCCGCCGCCGGCATTGTCACCGGCATTGGCAGCATCGCCCGGCGCGAGTGTATGATCATTGCCAACGATGCCACAGTGAAGGGTGGAACGTATTATCCCCTGACGGTTAAAAAGCATCTGCGCGCCCAGCAAGTGGCCTTGGAAAACCGCCTGCCTTGTATCTACCTGGTCGATTCAGGTGGGGCGTTTTTGCCCATGCAGGATGAAGTCTTTCCCGATGTAGATGACTTTGGCCGGATCTTTTACAATCAGGCGCGCATGAGTGCCGCGGCTATCCCGCAGATTGCTGCGGTGATGGGTTCATGTACGGCTGGCGGGGCTTATGTGCCGGCCATGAGCGACGAAACCGTCATTGTCCAGGGCACAGGCACCATCTTCCTAGGTGGGCCGCCGCTGGTCAAAGCCGCTACGGGTGAAGAGGTAAGCGCAGAAGCGTTGGGCGGAGCAGATGTTCATACACGGCGTTCTGGTGTGGCCGATCATTATGCTATAGATGACGAACATGCTTTGCAGACGGTGCGCGCCATTGTGGCGACGCTCAACATCCGCAAAGAGGTCAATCTGGAGCTCCAACCTCCAGAAGAACCGCTTTATGACCCCGCCGAGTTGTATGGCATCCTGCCCACGAGCTTCAAGGTGATGTACGATGTGCGCGAGGTGATTGCGCGCCTGGTGGATGGGAGCCGTCTGCGTGAGTTCAAGGCGCGCTATGGCGAGACGTTAGTTTGTGGGTTTGGCCACATCCATGGCTATCCTGTGGGCATCATTGCCAACAATGGCATTCTCTTTAGTGAATCGGCCTTGAAGGGCACCCACTTTATTGAATTATGTACGGCGCGGCGTATCCCCTTGCTCTTTTTGCAGAACATTACCGGGTTTATGGTTGGCCAAGCCTATGAAGTTGCTGGCATTGCCAAAGATGGCGCCAAGATGGTCCATGCTGTAGCCAACGCTCAGGTTCCCAAGCTTACCGTCGTGATCGGCGGTTCGTTTGGTGCTGGTAACTACGGTATGTGCGGGCGAGCCTATGATCCACGTTTTCTGTGGATGTGGCCCAACAGTCGCATCAGCGTGATGGGCGGCGAACAGGCTGCCAATGTATTGCTCACCGTGAAACAAGATCAGTTGGCCCGCCGCAGCCAATCCTTGTTGACTGTTGATGAACAGGCCGTGTTCAAACAGCCGATTCTGGACAAATATGAACGCGAGAGCAATCCCTACTACGCCACGGCCCGCCTCTGGGATGATGGCATTCTAGACCCAGTGGCAACTCGGCAAGTATTGGCATTGGCGCTCTCGGCCTGTCTCAATGCGCCGGTTGCAGCTTCCCAGTATGGGGTCTTTCGGATGTGATGACCATGTTTCAGAAAATCCTCATTGCCAATCGCGGCGAGATCGCGGTGCGCATTCTGCGTACCTGTCAAGAATTGGGCATCGCCACCGTGGCAGTCTATTCCGAAGCCGATACGCACGCCCTGCACGTCAGGCTGGCCGACGAGGCAGTGTTAATTGGCCCGCCCTCGCCTACTGCCTCTTATCTGCGCGGTGATCTGATCCTGGACGCCGCGCAGCAACTAGGCTGTGATGCCATTCATCCTGGCTATGGCTTTCTGGCTGAAAATGCTGATTTTGCCCAGGCTGTAGGCGAGGCTGGCCTATGTTTTATCGGGCCTGGCGCCGAGGCTATCCGTATGATGGGGTCCAAAACCGCAGCGCGCACGGCCATGGCCGCCGCTGGTGTCCCCATTATTCCCGGCTATCAAACCAGCGGTGCGGATACAGAATTGGTGGCCGCAGCAGACCGGCTTGGTTTTCCGCTCTTGGTCAAAGCCAGCGCTGGCGGTGGCGGCAAGGGGATGCGCCTGGTTCATCATCCAACAGAGTTAGCAGCGGCGCTGCAAGCCGCCCGTCGTGAGGCGCAGAATGCCTTTGGCGATGATCAGATCTACCTGGAAAAGGTGATTGAGCAGGCGCGCCACATTGAGTTTCAGATCGTAGGCGACCAGGCCGGCAACCTGGTTCATCTCTTTGAGCGCGATTGTTCTGTGCAGCGGCGGCGCCAAAAAATTGTCGAGGAAACGCCGGCGTCGGACCTGAGCGTTACGTTGCGCCAGCGGATGGGGGCGGCTGCGCTGGCTGCGGCCCGTGCGGTGAATTATGTCAATGCGGGCACGGTGGAATTTTTGGTCGATGGCCAGGAAAATTTTTACTTCCTGGAGATGAACACCCGCTTGCAGGTCGAGCATCCCATCACTGAGTTGGTGACCGGCATCGATCTGGTCAAATTGCAACTGCGCATGGCGGCTGGTGAACCCTTGCCTTTCCGCCAAGCGGAGCTAACCCAGCGCGGCCACGCCATTGAATGTCGCATTTATGCCGAGGATGCCGCCAATGACTTTTTGCCCAGCACCGGCACCCTGCTGCAAGTCGTAGAACCAGTCGGTCCCGGTGTGCGTGTGGATAGCGGCGTTGCCATTGGCGATGCGATCACCGTCCACTATGATCCACTGTTGGCCAAGTTGATTGTGCTGGGCGAAGATCGTCCGGCCGCCCTGGCAAAAATGGCTTGGGCGCTTCGGCACTACGTGATTCTGGGCGATTTAACCACGAATGTCACCTTTCTGCAAGATCTGCTGAATCATCCGCTGTTTTGTCAGGGCGCTGTCACCAATCGCTTTGTTGAGCAAGCCTTTGCCCAGTGGCAACCAGCAGCCATGCCACCTGATGATCCGGCCTGGATCACTGCGGCGCTGGCCCATGTGTTGCAAGAAGCCAACAAAACAGCCACCTCGCCTGCTAGCCCGAAGACAGGTGACCCCTATAATCCCTGGCGTAGTACCCACGGCTTTCGATTGGGGGAACGATGAACATTACGCTGCAAGATCAAGCCACCAAGGAAATCAAGAGCATCCAAGTGGAACGCCTAGGTGACATGTTCCAAGTGAGGATTGGCGGTCGCGTGTATCAGGTGCAAGTCGAGCACGCTTCCCAGGGTCGGTTGGATCTGACGATAGACGGTCGTGACCTTCATCCCTATGTTTTTCAGCAAGGCAGTCAATCGTCTGTGTGGTTGGCTGGCCGGGTCTGGACGTTGCAAAAGGTGACTAGCGATACACCTCGTCACCTACCTCCAGGTTCACAAGGTGGCAATGGCCAGGTTACGGCGAACATGCCGGGTCTGGTGCGGGCCGTCTCCGTGGCGCCCGGTGACCAGGTCACCCAAGGCGCGCCGCTGGTGATTCTCGAGGCTATGAAGATGGAGTTGCGCCTCACGGCTCCCTTTGACGGCAGAGTAGAGACGGTTCATTGTACTCCGGGTCAGGTGGTAGAACGCGGACAGTTACTCGTCACGCTGGTTTGAGCAGAGACAATACCCTATAAGAATATAGTCTTTGTTTTGTAAAGGTAAAGGCTACCCCTTATCGCCCTTGAAGGCAATTTTGGGTATAATGACAAATTGAGCATACTGGGATCGAACGCTCAGGCGCAATACGCTGGGGAAGTGCCTTATCATGTCGTTGTCCATTCTGCAAACCAAACTCTATGCATCTAGCCCTCAGCGACAAAAAAATGTTGTCCCTCGGCCTCACCTGCTTGATAAACTTACCGGTGGTTTGGCAGGCAAAGTCACCCTGATTTCTGCTCCAGCCGGCTTTGGTAAATCCACTCTGCTCAGTGAATGGCTTCACAATTTTGCGGTTTTGGGTTTTGGTGGGGATGTCCCCACCAAAACCCAAAACCGCAAACCGCAAGATCTGCAATTCTGTTGGCTTACCCTAGACAACGATGACAATGATCCAGTACGCTTTCTCATGTACCTCATTGCCAGCCTGCAAAAATTTGGCAAGACTGTCGGCGAAACAGCCTGGCCGTTGTTACAATCACCGCAGCCTCCAGCCATCAAAACTATTCTCACTATCCTGCTCAATGATTTAGGATTGCTGGCCGATGATGATCACGTGCATTCCTTCTATGTGTTGGTGCTGGAAGATTATCATGTGGTCACCACTGCATCGATCCACGAAGCGCTCACTTACTTGATTGATCACCTACCGCCCCAGATCCATGTGATCATTACAACCCGTGCCGATCCACCCTTGCCATTCTCCCGGTGGCGTGCGCGCGATCAATTGTCGGAGATTCGCGCAGCTGACTTGCGTTTTACCGCGGATGAAGCGGCGACATTTTTGAATGACCGTATGGGGCTACACCTATCTATTGCCGACGTGATGGCGTTAGAGACACGTACAGAAGGTTGGATCGCAGGTTTGCAATTGGTAGCACTCTCTCTGCAAGGGCACCCCAACAAAGCTAGCTTCTTGCAGACTTTCTCTGGTGGTCATCGTTATATTCTTAACTACCTGGTTGACGAAGTGCTTAATCAGCAGAGCAAAGCTGTGCAGGAATTTTTGTTGCGCACTTCTATTCTCGACCGCCTCTCTGGCCCTTTATGCGATGCGCTTATGCAGGTAGAGGAGCGGGAAAGCCCCAGTGAACAGGGAAATCCTTCCCTAGAGCCTTCCCCGCCGCTCCCGCTACAGAATAGCCAGCTAGTCTTAGAACAACTCTATAACGCCAACCTCTTCACCATTCCTTTGGATGATGAAGGCCAGTGGTATCGTTACCATCCGCTCTTTGCCGAAGCATTACAGCATCGCTTACATCAAACCCATCCAGAAACATGGCGCCGTCTGCATGATCAGGCCAGTCGATGGTATGAGCAAAAAGGTTTACTGGCTGATGCCATTTACCATGCGCTGCGATCCGCTGATTTTTCGCATATGGCTGAGCTGATTGAGCAGAGTTGGCCGGCGACCTGGAATCAGGGTTCAGTCGCCACATTGCTCAACTGGGTGCACCTGTTGCCTGCGCACATCTTATTTGGGCGTCCTAGCCTAGCCATTTCCCATGCTTGGGCCCTGGCTTTTGCCGGCCAAATTGAGGCGGCGGAAGTAGACTTACGACGGGTGGAGGCGTTGCTTCAGCAGGTTGGCATCGAATTTGAACCGCCGCCGCTCACACGCAATATACTGCTTGGTCGCATTGCGGCCCTACGTGCCATGCTCGCGGCACGTCAGGGGGCGCCGGCGCAAGCGGTTCAACTGGCCCAAAGCGCGCTTGATCTCATCCCTACAGATGCTGCCCAGTTGCGCGGCAATGCCTGTTACGCCCTTGGCCTGGCCCACCAACAGCGCGGATCATTGACAGAAGCGTTGGCTGCCTATCAAGCTGCGACCCAGCTTGGCCTGGCTGCAGACGATCACTTTCTGACGGTTACGGCCCGCTACCACGAAGGGCGGATCTGGATGGCCCAAGGGCAGCTCAAAATGGCAGCTATGACGTACCAACAAATTTTAGGTGAGGCTACCCAGCGCGAACGTTCATTGCCGGTTATTGGTCTTGCCCATGTTGGCTATGCAGAAATTCTTTATCAATGGAACGATCTCGCGTCCGCCATCCACCAAGTAGAAAACGGATTGGCTTTAAGCCCCAGTGGTAGCCTGACCTATACCGACGGACCACTTCATCGCTTTGTCACGCTAGCGCAGATTCGGCAAGCAAGTCAGGATCGCATAGGCGCCCTTGCTGCGGTGCAAGAGGCGATGGATACAGCCCGCCAAACCGGCATTACACTGGATGTTGAGCAAGCAACGGCGCTTCACGCCTTGATCCACCTGCGTCTCGGTCAATTAGAGATCGCGAGGGCATGGGCAGAACGCTATTCCCATTCGTTGCAAGAGCAAGATCACTTTACCTATGTCCACGAATTTGAGATGTTGGTCTTTGTGCAAGTTCTACTTGCCCAGCGGCGTGCCGCTGAGGCGCTAGCCCTCCTTGCTGACTGGTTGCCCGTGGCTGACGCTGACCAACGCCAGGGCAGTGTGGTTGAAATGTGGGTGCTACAAGCGCTGGCACTTCAAATAGCAGGTCAATCCGCAGCGGCTCAGCAGACATTGGGGCAGACACTGGTGTTAGCAGAACCCCAAGGCTATATACGCCTGTTTGTAGACCAAGGTGAGCCGATGTATTTGTTGCTTAGCGATTTGCGCATGACAATTGACAATGCCAATTTGCAGGTCTATATCAACAAATTGCTAGCTACCTTTGAAAACCCACCTATTGTGCCGCTAGAAGTAAAAATCGAAAACCTGAAACCTGAAATCCGCAACCTCATCGAACCGCTAACCGGTCGCGAGCTTGAGGTTTTGCACCTGATGGCTGCCGGTCTTTCCAACGCGGCCATTGCCGAGCAACTCGTGGTTTCAGTCGGCACTATCAAAACCCACCTCAAACATATTTATGGCAAACTTGCTGTAGAAAGCCGCACCCAAGCAGTGGCGCAGGCCCGTACGCTGGGCCTGTTATAACCACCATCATGCCTCTTTGGGGAGAGCGCAGAACATAGGCAATTCCTCCCTCTTTATGCCTCAAAATCCCTCTTTAGGAAGACGACATAGCCTTTACCTGCCTCTATAATGATAAGGCTGTACTACTTGCTCAGGCGCTGCATTGAGTACCATCATTAGCAGGGGAGAGGGTAGTCGTCAATAACATTTTTTGAATGGCTAAAACTGTTATTTATGGCAGAGCATTAGGATAACGTACCCCCGTAGAAGGCAAAGAAGTAACCGGTTGCAGGAGGACAATATGTCGGCAGAAGCAAATCAAGCGATTGTTCTATACCTAATGGAAGAATTCTTCAACAAAAAAGATGAAACAGTATGGGACAAACTGGTGGATGCCGAAATTGTCGTTTATAGCGTAAGTGGCATCTATCATGGCACAGCCGCAGCCAAAGCCTTCTACATGAATAACTGGTTTCGGGCATTCCCTGATCTCTATTTTGCAATTGACGATGTCATTACCCAGGAGGACAAGGTAGTCCTGCGCCTGATTGAATCCGGCACCATGACCGGTGGGCTGATGAATTTCCGCCCAACCGGGCGAAAGTTTACGCTGGATGCCGCGCAGATTTGTCGACTTGCCAGTGGTAAGCTCATCGAAATTCGCGATTTTCGTGACACCGCTTCACTATTGCGTCAATTAAAGGTGGCAACCACATTGACTCCTGCCCTGGCGTGAGTAGTGCAATGCGAATTAAATTTATGGCCAATCCTGGCTTCAACATTGAACAAAGAGAGACAGTGCGTGCAGACACAAGAATATTTCCGGGGTGCGTTTTTGGAATGGATTGACGCGATCAGGGCCAACAAAGCTTCCTGTCGCGATCGCGTCTTTATTGATGCCAACAATCAACAGTCGCCTACTGCTTACTTGATGGGTTTCTTGTCAAATAGCAAGGAAGCCCTACCGGAAGATCATGCCTGGATCGTCGTAAACTATCCTGAACTTATTGGCAAAAACGCCGAGCGAACATACCAAAATGCTGTGCGCGTGGTTAGTGCGCGCCGTCGGCAGTAACAAGATTCGATAAGGGGAAATTATGAAACTCGGCGACAAAGTGCGTGCAAGCTATCCCTATGGAGGCGTTCCGGCTTGTGAAGGCAAAATCATTAAGGAACTCGTCCTGGGTGATAAAATGACCCAGTTTTTGGTCAGCTTTGAAGTACGACCGAAAGTTTATAAAAATTTTTACCTGACTGCGCGTGAATTAACAACAACGGAAGCAAAAGCTCCATAAATGTAGTATTTGTGGCGCCAATAAATGATGATGTAAATGATGATGCCAAATATAAAACGCAAACAATTCACACTGACCGAAGCCAGGATCACCGGTGAGAAGCTGGGGATCGATTGGGATAAATTCGATGTCAAGCAATTCCAGATAGGCATGAATGCCGAACTTAAAGACGGCGCCTACAACCCCATTACAAATTTTGCTAGCAATGACCCGATCTTGATCGGAAAAGTAGTACGCGCCCACCTCAATGAAACGCCCGACTATTACACCCACTGGGCGCAAATGGAAAAAGCGGCCGAACTCGATCAGGCAACAAACACCCAAACGCCCAAAATCTAGCCCTCACTTAAAATCGTCGCCAGCAGATAGAAAATGTCTGCCGAATTTGTTGCCACTTTGGGGAGAGAACGCCAACTGGATACTCTGCTCACCCAGGTCGCGCCAATCCCTCTTTGGGGAGACGACAAGGGCCTTAGGGAATGATATACTCGATCTATGCAACAAACAAAGGTTCTTCACGCTCCACAGATGTATCAATTCCCAATTTAAACCTAACGCTGATTTTCGTTTATATCCAGTAATCCACATTCAGTAATAGACCAAGGAGCAGAACAATGGAACAGGAAAAAATCGGTTTCTCATCGGAGAAGCGTGCAGACAACGACAACCGCATGTCTCAATCCATGAAACCTCAGCCCAATGTGGTCCAACCAAAGCAGGCTAGCTTTGGTCAACGATGGGGCGAAGCCCGTCTGACCAAGACCGCAACTTTTTGGTATTGGCTAGCTTCGCTTGTGCTCGTTTTGGTTGTTGGTTTCAACTGGGGCGGCTGGATGACAACTGGGAGCGCTGCGAAATTGGCCACCACCGCGGCAAACGACGCAGTCGTACAGCGACTGGCTCCAATCTGTGTCATGCAGTTTCAGCAGGATCCGACAAAAGATCAAAAGCTGACCGAGTTGAAAGCGTTGAACAGCTATCAACAGAGTGATTATGTGGTAAAACAGGGTTGGGCGACGATGCCCGGCGAGACAAAGCCTGATGGCAAGGTTGCTTCCGCATGTCTCAAGCTGTTGACACAAATCAACTAATGCCAAAGGTTTGAACTGCTCGTTAGGAACACGTGCTTCTGTAGACAAAGCGCTATCACTATGACCCAAATCATTGATTCACCACCCAAAGGTTCCTTACAAACCCTGCGCAGTGCGCTGGAGCAAGCTGAGCGTCAAGCCGCGCGGCTTGACGGAACGAATATCGAAACATTTCTTGTTGGTCTTGATCGAATTGAGCAGATGTTTGTTGAATTTGCACCGGAGAAAAGCGCAGTGCGTTCCGAAGATGGGCGTTGGCAAGGTCTACTCAACCGGATCTTTGCCCATCCAGAACTTGTGGTCAATGCGGCAGGGCACGCTGGCGGGCTAATCAAACTACGTGCCAAACATGCACCGGCTGCCGGCCATTGGTGGCGTTTGGATGCCGATATTGCACGCCGCCGTGCCCAAACGTTCAAGCGCGCTGGCCTGATTGCGGGGGCGGTGGTTGTGCTGGCCATTGCCGTGTTCCTTGGCAACAATTATTTTACCGCATCCAACAGCGCAGCAGGCTCGCTGGCCGACACAAGTGCAGCCATTGAGCCTTTGGTGGCCACGCAAAAGTGGCCCGAAGCGCTGGCCGTGGTGGAGAAAGCGCGCCAGACCTTGCCCAATGAACCAGAGTTGTTGATCTGGGCAGCCGTGCTGGCCGAGCAGACCGGCGCCGCCTCGTCCGCTCAAACCAACCTGACCCAGGCTCAGCAAAAGTATACCGGCTCCCCTGCAGCCTTCTGGACACTGGTCGGCAATCACCGTTTGCAGGTCGGCAACTTGGCTGGCGCCGAACAGGCGGCGCAACAGGCGCTGACTAGCGCGCCGCAAGATGCCGAGGTCAACTTCCTCTTGGGCAATGTGGCCAACGCCCGTGGCGACACCATTCAGGCCAATGCGTTTTTTAGCAAAACCATTGCGCTGGCCGACGATGCCAATCCGTCCCTGGCTGCCCTGGTGCGGGTGCGTATGGGGTATGAGGTGCAGAAGGTGGCGCCAGCGCCCGCACCTATCCCTGCTCAGGCGATCACACAAACATTGACGCCGCAGTCGCCATAGCTGGCAAGCGTTACTTCTAGGCCGCTCCAGGTATAAACAAAAGCGACCAAGGCTAAGAATCTTGAAGTATTTACAATCGCATCACCAAGGAAAAATTATGAGTAAAGGTCAAAACAGTAAAAAAAATGACAAGAAAAAACCGGCAAAAACCAAGGATGAAAAAAGACAGGCCAAACGCGATAAGAAAGACAAAAAGGAGCATCCTGGCATTCTCAGTTCTTAAGCCTCAGCTTGTTATCCACCGCATCTCCTTATTCTGTGCATGACACTTATCGCGGGCTTCAAACCGTAGGGGTTTTTAGTTGCCTCTACGTTTCCTGCGCCCGCCTATGAGTGTCATGTACAACAGCAATGGACAACGCCTGTTCCCGTACCAACGGAGCCGGTCAACGTCATTGTGAAGCACCCCAAAACCCTGCAACTGCTTAGGTGATAACCTGCCCTGATGGCCGGGGCGTTTTAGGAACCTGGTGTATAATATAAATAATGAGGCGTTATAGAGGTGCTCTAGAGGGCCTCAGTAGCCTTCATCCATACAGGAGGCAAGTTATGAAAAAAGAACTTGGCTTGTGGCTTGATCATCGTGTGGCCGTCATCGTTACGGTTGCCGACCAGGGCGAAGCGATCAAACAAATCAGCTCAGAGGTCGAGAAGCATGACCGTTTTTCCGCCAACGCCCCAGAAGGATCACCTGAAGACCGGCGCGACCGGCGCTTTGGCGAACACCTTCACCACTATTATGCGGAGGTCATCGCAGCGATTCGCGATGCTGACTCGATTTTGATCCTTGGCCCCGGTGAAGCCAAGCATGAACTCGAAAAACGACTTGATCATGAAAAACTCAGTGGGCGGATCGTTGGCATTGAAACCGTGGACAAACTGACCGAGCCGCAGATTGTGGCCAAGGTGCGCCAGTACTTTCTAAGGTAGGTGCTAAAGTAGGCTAGCATTGGCTTTCCTAAATTCCCCCATTGCGCGTATTGCCACGGGGGCAAGACCATGCTTACTCGCGATGACAAATTGAATGGCTTTTGGAGCCAATCCCCTGACCAACTGCTGGCTGCGCTGAATGGCACCCCGAATGGCCTCAGCACAGCCGAAGCCGCTCGCCGTTTGCAACAGTATGGCCCCAATACGCTCAAAGCTGGGCAACAGGCAACGGCGCTGGGGCTTTTTCTCAATCAGTTCAAAAGCCCACTGGTCCTGATCCTGGTCTTTGCCGTCATTGTCTCAGCCTTTGCCCAAGAATGGACCGACGCGGCCATTATCCTGGTGATTATTCTGGGCAGTTCCATCCTGGGTTTTTGGCAGGAATATAGTGCCACCAATGCTGTGGCCAAATTGCGAGCGCGGGTGACACTCAAAGCAAGGGTGTTGCGGGCAGGAAAAGCCCAGACAATCCCCGCCGAAGCAGTTGTGCCCGGTGATATCGTCCTGCTTTCCGCTGGCAGTTTGATCCCCGCCGACGGCGTGTTGTTGGAAGCCAAAGATTTCTTTGTTAGCCAGGCCGTGCTAACTGGCGAGACTTTTCCCGTTGAGAAAAAAGTGGCAACCCAAAGTGGTGAGGTGGCGGCCAAGGCTGGCTTGGCGGAACGCACCAATTGCGTTTTTATGGGCACCAGTGTGCGCAGCGGCACGGCCCATGCCTTGATTGTGCAAACCGGCGCCGCCACGGCTTTTGGACAAATTGCCGAGCGGCTAAAATTGCGTCCCCCCGAAACTGAGTTTGAACATGGCATCCGGCGTTTTGGTTATTTGCTCACCCAGGTGATGCTGGCGCTTGTTGTGGCCACCTTTGCCATCAACGTGCTCTTACATCGCCCGCCGATAGAATCCTTGCTCTTTGCCATTGCGCTGGCGGTGGGCATGGCGCCCGAACTGCTGCCGGCCATTATCAGCATTAACCTGGCCAAAGGCGCTCAAATGATGGCCAAGAGCGGCGTGATCGTACGTCGGCTTAACGCCATTGAGAATCTGGGCAGCATGGATGTGCTCTGCACCGACAAGACCGGCACACTGACCGAAGGTGTTGTACGCCTGGATGGCGCTTTGGACATATTCGGGCAACCCTCTGCTGCCGTTCTGCGCGATGCCTATCTCAATGCCGTTTTCCAGACAGGCTTGGTCAACGCCTTGGATGAAGCCATTATCGCCAAAGCCGAAGCTGACAATCTCGCCACAGCGCCGGAAAGCAAAGTCAGCGAACTCCCCTACGACTTTGTGCGCAAACGGCTGAGCATTGCGGTTCAGGGAGTTGATGGCCAACAACGCTTGATCACCAAAGGCGCGCTGGACAACGTACTGGCTATTTGCACCCAGGTGCAAGCGCACAATGGCCCCGCCCCGCTTGATGCCACCCACAAAGCGCAGATTTATCAACACTATACAGAATGGAGCGGGAAAGGTTTCCGTGTCCTGGGCGTGGCAACCAAGCCTATCACCGCGGCTATCAATTTGACGCGCGACGACGAAAGCGCGCTGGTCTTTATCGGCTTCCTGCTCTTCTTCGACCCACCCAAACCGAGTGTGCAGAAGACACTGCTCGACCTGGCCACGCTAGGGGTGCAAGTGAAGATTATCACCGGCGACAATCGCCTGGTGGCGGCCCATGTGGCCGAAGTGATCGGCATGAAGGTCAATGGTTTGTTGACCGGCGATGAGATCGGCGATCTAAGTGATGAAGCCTTATGGCAACGGGCCAAGACCACCACGCTGTTCGTCGAGATCGATCCCAATGAAAAAGAGCGCATCATCCTGGCCTTACGCAAAATGGGCCACGTGGTCGGCTATATGGGTGACGGCATCAACGATGCGCCGGCCCTGCACGCCGCCGATGTGGGCATTTCGGTGGATACGGCAGTGGATGTAGCCAAGGATGCGGCGGACTTTGTCTTGCTCAAGCAGGATTTGGATGTACTGCGCCGCGGCATTGAAGAGGGGCGTGCGACCTTCGCCAATACCTTAAAATACGTTTTCACCACCACCAGTGCCAACTTTGGCAATATGTTTAGCATGGCGGGTGCATCGCTCTTTCTCTCCTTTTTGCCGTTGCTGGCCAAGCAGATTTTGCTCAACAACTTCCTCTCCGACTTTCCGTCGCTGACTATTGCAACAGACAACGTTGACCCGGAATTGGTCGAAAAACCACGGCGCTGGGATATCAAGTTTATTCGCGACATGATGGTGATCTTTGGCTTGATCAGTTCTGCCTTCGATTTTATCACCTTTGGCGTGCTCATCTTTATTGTCAAGGCTGCACCGGAAGAATTCCGCACCGGTTGGTTTGTCGAGTCCTTGATGACCGAGTTGTTGATTACTCTAGTCTTGCGCACACGCCGTTCGATCTTCAAAAGCAAGCCCAGCTTTTACCTCTGGTTCTCTACCCTGGCCGTTACCGTCGTGGCCGTGGTCATTCCCTACCTGCCCTTTGGCCCGTTATTGGGCTTCACCCCGCTACCGCCCCTTGCCCTCTTCCTTTTGCTCGTAATCACGGCCGTCTATGTGGTCGTATCCGAAGTGGCCAAGCTTCTCTATTACCAGCGTTTGAAACCAGCGTAGCTATGTCAAGTCAGTCTCCTCCTTTGGGGAGAGACCACGCCAGAGACAATTCACCCCATAACACCACCTAATCCCTCTTCTGGGAGACGACATTACCAACCACAACCGATATAGTTGGGGCATGCAATCATCTAATGCGTCGCAGCCTTTCCAAGTTTATCAACTCCGGGTGCGTGAGTATTTGGATGATGACATAGCCATGTGGTTGAGCCCATTTACTGTGAGCCATGAACCCAATGGGACAACCACATTGACAGGCCCTGTGCGCGATCAGGCTGAATTGCATGGCCTGCTGATGAAAATCCGCGACTTGAATTTGACGTTAATTCTTGTCATAATCAAGTGATTGATCGAAGGAGAAACAAGATGGCGAAAAAAGTAGCCCCGATCAAAGAAGACGAACATCCTTTCCTGGTTGGTAAACAATATCGGAATCGTGATGGTGAATATCAGGTGATCAGCATCAACAAACCCAATATGACCATTCGCTATATGGATGGCCGTACCATTGAGTCATCGATTATGTTACAGGCGCGCATCTGGGAAAATATTCAGGACAGCAGCGACGATGAGCTCACCCTTGAAGTTGAATAAAGCAGTTTAAACCACTGAAGCACTGCATCTCCTTTCGTGCCAGGCTTGACCAGGAAGGGAAAGCGAACTGTACAGATGGATCATGCGACAAAACGCGTTCTGATTATTTTGATTGTGGGATTTATCCTCCTTGGGCTTGTGGTCTCTTGGGGCCAGATCTAATCGCTACCAGCAGGCAGCGATACAGTAGGACAGTCACTGTCTCGCTGCCCTACGACTGGTTCATATGCAGCCTTGTATTTGCAAATTGATGCTCACGCCTAATCT
>WBZQ01001201.1_pt1 | contig 18441 bp, 30 predicted proteins | sample 5204251 | NCBI WGS metagenome assembly WBZQ01 (sample SAMN12412402, study PRJNA552823) | activated sludge metagenome | isolation source: activated sludge from nitrification reactor of wastewater treatment plant... | place: USA: Virginia | collected 2017-09 | reverse complement strand
CTTCCGGGCATTTGCATGCAGCAAAGCAAAATTTAGACCGGCCTAAAAATAGTTTACTGAAAACTCAAAAATGGACGAACTAACGCAATTCAAAGTCGACAAAATTTCCTTCAAAGGTTCGTCCGGGCCTGTCGTTGGCAAAAGCCGGTATATACGTCCTCCGAAGTGCAAGACCATACCTGAGCGGATGTTGAAATATAAATTTGCCGTTGACCTTGCAAAAGACATAAAGCCCGAAATCGGCATGAAGGTTTTTGCTTTTTTGGACGGCACGTTTATTGCGGGGGACTTTATTGAGGCGTGGTTTACGGAGCATAATATCCGGGTAAAGGAGTTGACCATTTCTACGTTAAGCCTTAACCCAAACAACGTGGACAGTTTGGCAAACCTGATGGAGTTCGAGTATGTTGAAAACTTGAATCTGATCGTATCGGACTACTTCTTTTCACATGAGCGGCGGACCATGATCCCGTACATCTACGAAAAACTGGACAAAGACAACCGTTTCCAACTGGCCGCCGCTGGCACTCACTGCAAGTTAACCACGTTTGAAACGCCGAAAGGAGCAAAGGTCGTAATTCATGGCAGCGCCAACCTTCGGAGTTCGTCAAATATCGAACATATAACCATCGAGGAAAACCCGGAACTTTACGACTTTATCCAGGAGGTCAACCGGACGATTTTGGATAAATATAAGACAATTAACAAATCTGTTAGATATAACAACATTTGGAAGTCATGAGCGACAAAAAAAGTGCAATTGCAGGATACTACAAAAACAAAGCCGCCGGGCGTAAATCGGCAATGGCGGCAAAAGCGAAGGCTACAAAATACGATGACGTTCCGTTTTGAGTAAGCCTGATTTAAAATCAATAACAAACGCGCTTCTCGATGAAAAGGTAGACATTGGAGAGGCGGACGCGCCGCGTATAGTGACAAAACGAGAAGCGCTATTGATGCGCATTGTTCAGGACGCCATTGGCGACGATGACCCCGCCATTAGGCAAAAGGCGTCTGTTTTGATTTTGAACCTGATCGACTTTGACGCCGAAAAGGCGGAACCTAAAAAATCCGCCATTATCAACAAAAAAGGAAAAGAGATATGAGAGGCGGACACAACATAAAGCCGGTATCGGAAAAAAAGATGCTTGGAACTTCTCAGCCGGTACGGGATAAAAACAGGCTGGAAAATTTCATAACCTCCGAAAAGAGCATCGAAGCGCCGCCCGGCTTATCAGCCAGGGCATTAGAAAAATGGAATTGGGTTTGCGATAAATTGGCGGCGCACGGGGTTTTAACCGACGCCGACCGGGACGCCATTCGGATTTATTCGGAAAACTGGGTATTGTATGAGGATTGCGCCGCCGATGTGCAGGAAAACGGTACGTATCTATGGGTTGAAACGTCGGCAGGCAAAAAGCCGATGACAAACCCGGCATTTCGACACATGAAAGATTGCGAGAGCATCCTACGCCAAATTTGGGATTTATTCGGGTTTACCCCACGCGCCCGGATGGGATTGAAAGTAGAAAAATCAGCCCCGAAAGAAAAGTCGTTCTTTGAAAAATTAATGGAGGAGGCCGCCGCCGATGCTTGACCGCGTTGCCCGATATATTGCCGACGTTAAATCGGGCCGGGTGTTATCCTGCAAATGGGTGCACCTGGCAATAAACCGGCATTTGAATGATTTGGAGCGGGCTAAAACGGACGCCTACCCGTATTTCTTCGATGAAAAACGGGCGCAATTGGTTTTGAACTTCATTACCTGTTTTCGCCACGTTTCCGGGGAATGGGCCGGGCAGCGGTTCGAGCCGGCAGATTTTCAGTGTTTCCGCTTCGCGGTGTTGTTCGGATGGAGGCACAAAGAGAGCAAGAAACGCCGGTTTCGCCGGGCATATTTGGAGGTGGCCCGTAAGCAGGGAAAGAGTTTTGAAGCGGCATTGGTGCAGATGATTGGCCTTATGATTGACAACGAAGCGCGGGCGGAAATATTCAGCGCCGCTACCACGCGGGACCAGGCTAAGATCGTTTTTGAAACGGCGCAAGACATGACGCGGCGATTTATAACGGACAACGACGGGTCAGGCCGAACATTAAAAGTAATGGCCCAAGCGATTGTCAACGATTCGACGGGGGGCAGAATAGCGGCACTTTCGAGCGATGCGCAAAAGTTAGACGGGCACAGCCCGCACATTGCCGTCATTGATGAGTACCACGAACACTCCACGAACAAGGTTTTAAAGGTCATGGAGACGGGCATGGGGGCAAGGTCGCAGCCACTTTCTTTCATTATCACGACAGCCGGGTTTAACATCGAAGGCCCATGTTTTAGGTTGCGCAAAACGGCGCAGCAGATTTTAGAGGGGCAAAAGGTAGATGAGACGTTTTTTACTTCGATTCATACGCTCGACGACGGCGACGACTGGAAAGACGAAAAAGTATGGATAAAGTCAAACCCAAATATCGGCGTTTCGCCATCGTGGGAGTTTATGCGGGCAGAATTTACAAAAGCGCTAAACGAAGGGTTCGAGGCGGAGGTGCAGTTCAAAACCAAGAACCTGAACATTTGGGTATCTGCCTCATCGACGTGGATACAGGATGAAAAGTGGATGAAGTGCCCAGAAATGCCGGATTTGACCGGGCGGAATAGTTGGGGAGGGCTTGACCTTGCGGAGATGTACGACTTTACCGCGTTTTGTGCATGCTTTCCGCCGCCGTCGCCCGATGGGGTGTATGCTTTCAAATGGTGGTTTTGGATTGCCGAGGAAAGCGCAAAGCAGATGAGTTCACGCGGGGTAAACGTGTACGATTGGGAGCGGGATGGGTGGATAACGATAACGCCGGGTAACGCTGTTGACCTTGACCGGGCCATTACTGACATATCAAAAATCGGCCCGGCAATTAACCTGCAAAGTATTGCCCGCGACCCTTGGGGGAGCGTAACAAACACCCTGAAAATGCTGGAGGTTGGGATGAAAATAACAGATTGCCGGCAAGGGTTCAGAACAATGTCCCCGCCGATGAAAGACTTTCAGAGGCTTGTGGCATTGGGGCAGGTGGCCCACGGGGGAAATCCGGTTGTGCGGTGGATGTTGTCTAATGTAGAGGTGGCCAGGGACCCGGCCGGAAATATTAAGCCTGACAGGAAAAGGAAGGAAAACAAGATTGACGGCATTGTGGCGGCTATTATGGCATTGGGCGAATCATTGACGCCCGTCACGCAGGGCAGTTATTTATTTGAACGCGAACCTTTAATTTTTTGAATGATAAAAATACTTGTACTCTACCCCCCGCAACTGGATAACGTCGGCTATTGGCGGCTGTTCCGGCCGTTGGACATAATGCGAACGCTTTACCCCGGCGTTTTCGACATTACCTACAAAGCCAAAGACCTGAACTTTGGCGACATTATAACAAGCGACGTAATTATCACCCGCCGCCCTGCCGGGCAATCCGCCGGATACCACGTTGAACTGTTGCAGACAGCCAGGCAGCCAGGAATTGAAAAGCCGGTAATATTCGACGAAGATGACGCGGTAATGATGTGTCCGCTCACCCATGAACTTTACGAAACGTTCGCTAAAAAGGAAACGCGGAAGCAGTACGTCGACGCGCTTAAATGTGCATCCACGTTTTGGTTTTCTACACCGGCATTTATGGAAAGCATACCGGCCATTTTGGGCGAAGCGCCGAACGTTCCGGGGTTTGTCATTCCGAACGCCATTCACCCGGACGACCTGCCCGACGAACCGGCACCCGACATAGGGTTATTTGGTTGGCAGGGCAAAAGCATCCAAGCCCATGACCTTAACCACGGATGGGACTGGTACGAAGCGAACAAGGAAAACCCGCTAATTAAACAATGGGCGTTTTTTGGGTGGACACCGCCGCTGAGGAACCTTGAAAGGGACGCCGTGCCGCCAATACCATACATGCCGAACGTTTATTCTTTCGTGGATTCATTCAAGAAAAAGCCTGAAATCGGGATGTTTGGCATTAATGCGATGTGGAAGCCGTTGATTGAATGCCCGTTCAATGACCACAAAAGCAATATCAACTACCTGGTGGCCAGCATTGGAGGCGGGTACTGCATTACCAACTACGCCGGCCGGCCGGGATGGGAGTTTGCATCTCCGGAGGTGTTGCCATACGCGGACGCTTGCGAACTTTGGCGGGCGGCAAAGCAGGACATTATCAGCAGGTACAATATTTTGGAAACGGCGCGAATGCGGGCAGAAAGTATTTTGTCTTTAGTGCCACAATTTTTAAGCAAATGAGCAAAGGGGAAATTAAAAAGGCCGCAATTAAGTTTGTTTTGTTCCATAGGGAAAGTGGTATTGAAATTGAAATGCCAGTTCTTAGTATTTGCGAAGAATATAGCACAATTTCTTTTTCATCAAATGATGATGCTTATAATGGAATAGGGCGACTGCCAACATATCCAGGCAATGATACGTCATACGAATATGACGTTTTTGTAGACATTAATGGAGTTAGGCACCTATATGCAGGAGAATTTTACAAAGCATAAAATATGAAAGTTTGCATGATCTACTCCGGTTGGCTTCGCACATGGGACCGCTGCCGGCAGAACCACGAAACGCACCTGCTACCAGCGCCGGCGCTGACGATTCATTACAGCGAACTGGACCACGACTTACGGCCATACGCCCGCGAAGACTGGGAGCATTACCGCGAAAACAAAGCCCCAGAAACGGAGCCGGAAAACACGATGAACATGTGGCACAACATGTACGAGGCATGGCGCATGGCCCCGCCGGGCCTTGATTGTTACGTTCGCAACAGGTACGACATAATTTTCCACGGAGTTATCAATTTTGCCGATTACGAAATGACGCCGAACCGGGTTTACATACCGACGGGGAGCGATTACCGGGAAGGGGTTAACGACCAATTTGCATTCGGGAGTTATACGGCGATGGAGGCCTATTTCGATGTTTATTACGACCACGAGCGGCACTTTGCCAAGGGGCGCATGTTTCACAGTGAATCATACCTACATTGGACCTTGAAAGACCGGGGAATTGAGATTGTCCGGATAGCGCAAACAAACGAAATAGTACGATGACGCAACTTGAAAAAGCATTAATATATTTTGCCGATTTTGTAACTGATTACGACGTTCCGATTGGATTTATCGTAACATCTTCAGGTAGATTCTTGGTAAGGCGTTCACTAAGCGAATCGAGCAAGTTTTACGACACACTTGACGGGGCCGCAAGCGCAATAGTAAGAGAGTATAGAAACCATGTTCTTTTATCAATGAAAAAGCGATAAATGCCGAAAAAAGCAGCAAAAACACCTGAAACGTTAGGCTTAACGGAAAGAATGACACAAAAAGAGGCTAAAAAATGGGTCGGGCTTGATTTTGCGACCAAACAGCCGCAATTCGAGCAAAAACACCTCACAGAATTTGCCTTTTGCAATTTCTACTCTTTTTATGAGGAAATTGCCCGTTGGATACCCGACGGAGGGACATGGGTAGAAATTGGCCTTGCATGGGGCGAATCTTTCCGATGGGGAGTTTGCGCATGCCTGAACGAAGGCAAAAACGTCCGCATGGTTGGCGTAGACGCCTTCCCGGACGCATGGCACCATAACGGGACGCCGATGGAGCAGATGTTTCACAACCACATGCAGCCCTTTGCCGGGCATTACGAAACGATCAGGGCAGAGAGCAGCGAGGCGGCCGCGAACTTTGTCGATGGCGCGGTTGATTTTGTGTTCATTGACGCAAACCATACCGCCGAATTTGTACGGCGCGATGTGCTGGCATGGTTGCCGAAGGTTAAAAATGGCGGCATCATTGCCGGGCATGACTACAATGCCCCGCACGAAGTGAAACAGGTGGTTGACGAAATATTCGGCATTAAAGTTGTGCCTATTCCGTCGGACGACTTCGACGCCGAACACCGGCCGTTTTATTCATGGAAAGTTCAACTTTAGAAAAATGGAAATCAGAAAAAGACGCACGACTATTTTTTCCGATACGTATATGTATCAAAAATACCCATACCAATTTACGGAATTAGAAAAAAATGTTTTTAATACATTCGAGTCAATTGTAAAAGAGGGTTGGGGGTTTTTTAATTTTGTAGTATATGTATCAAAAAAAGATCGTTTAGTTACGTTGCATTTTTGTAATATTGAAAATGTAGATTTTGGAATAGGTGGAATGGAGTTTCAGTTTGACACTTTTTTTAAGAGTGATGCTACTTCAGTTATCGCAAATGAAATACATAGGGCGGTATGCTCAGAACTGATAAAGCAAATAAAATCAAATGGAAAAGTACGAACACATTGAGCACACCATCGAGGGTTGGTTCAATTTCAAGAACCTTTACACGGAAATAGCCGAATGGATACCGGACGGCGGAACATGGGTAGAGGTTGGCGTTTACGCGGGCAAGTCGTTTTCATTCGGCCTAATCGAATGCCTGAACCGGGGTAAAAAAATTGACATGGTTGCAGTTGACATGTTCCCGGATGAGTGGATTTACGGGATGAGGGAAGACGGTTTAACCGTGTGGGACAAGTTCAACATAGGCATGGCCCCGCTCGACGGCCATTTCCGCATTATTCGCGGATTGTCTCACGAGGCGGCACACTCATTTAAGGATGGCACAGTTGATTTTGTTTTCATAGACGCTGCGCACGACTACAAAAGCGTTTCGCAGGACATTGAGGCATGGTTGCCGAAAGTTAAGCCAGGCGGGATAATGGCTGGGCACGATTACGATGAGTATTACAAATACGGCGTTGTCGCGGCTGTTGACGACGCATTTGGCGACCGCGTGCAGCGGGTTCAATCCGATGATGAGAAACATTTATTTTGCTGGAAAGTACAATTATGAACATACCAATTCCTGACCGCTACGACTTTGCGCACTTCGCAAAAAAGTATTTTCTCAAGACCGGCCATGCCGCCGAAATCGGGGTGTTTGAAGGGGAGTTTTCGGCGCATAACCTGAAAGAATGGATGCACCCGCATTGTAATTATTGGATGATTGACACATGGGCGCACAGGCCGGACGGCACGACCGACAAAAACGACGTTGACACGGATTACTGGCAATGCATAAAAAACAAGGCGGCTAAAAACACGGAGTTTGGTAGTGGATACCGCTCGATAGTACAGGGGGATTCTGTTAGTGTTGCGCGCGAGTTTACGAATGAAAATTTCGATTGGATTTTTATTGACGCCGGGCACGATTACCGGAACTGCATAAACGACCTTCGCGCATGGTGGCCGAAACTTCGCCCAGGCGGGTTGTTCAGCGGAGACGATTACGGAATAGGGGTAGAAGACGCCAAAATGGCCCCGCTTACGCCTGAACGGTTCGAGGCCAAATTTGGCGGCCTTGCAAAGGCGTACAATTGGGGCACGGCATCCGCCCTGCACGAATTTTGCCAGGAAACAGGCGCAAAACTAAATATCACATGGTTAAACGATAAACACGGCCCGGCATGGTACATAATGAAATAACGGTGGTCATCACCGCGCGCGGCGAAGGAACGCGAATGAAGGGCTTAAGCCCGCTGCCGAAACACATGCTCTACTTTGGCGGCAAGCGTATTATTGACTGTATCCGCGATTGTTTCGAGGGGTTTAATGTGGTCGTACTTGACGGGCCGCCGACCAAAAGTCGGGCAGAGACGTTGGAAGAATTGCGGGGAATGCAGAACGTTTTGATCGTTGATTGTGACATTATCCCGGACAAGAAAAAGATATGCTTTAGTGCTTTGTTGGAGCCGGAAGACTTAATATTTTTTTTCAAATCCCAAGAATCAAAATACGGCGGACTTTATATGGATGGCAATTCAAGGCTTTTAGAAGTCACCGAAAAAGGCGACGCCGCTACAAATTACCGTTCGTCTGGTGTTTATATTTTAAGAGACGTAGGCGCAACCATTGACCGCATGACCGACCCGAATAGCATAGCGTCCGGTATGATCGGGGCGCGAATGATTCGAGAGAACACATTTATCCGGGTAGGCGATACAGAGGACTATTTAAAAGCATTAAAATGAGCAGCAAAACAACAATTATACTAACAGCCGACAACGAACACATTTATTCTGATTGCAGCGAGCAGATAGAAACAATGGATGGAAGGCGTAAAGATGCCATAACCGTCGAAATCAGCCTTTCACATGCAAGGGTAGATTGTTTTGACGACTATGATCTTGTTTTTACGCTGACGGACCCCGATTCGGAGATATATGCCCTGTTTAATGGAATTGGCATGGCCAATAAACTACAAAAAGCGCTCGACCTTGCCATTGATCAAAATAATGCTATGAAAGCAATTGTTTCAGGCGTAATAGATAGTTTAGAAAACGGCGGGGACAGGAACGGCGCTATTAAAAACCTTGAATTTGCATTAAAATAAATACAAATATGCTAAAAGGTGAAATTTACTTTATATGCTCCATTCTATCGTTCGGCGGGGTGTTGTTTGGCCTTGGATTCGTCGGCGTGCATTGGTATGTCGCGTTACCTATTGCTTTAATCCCGTCGGTATATTTTGTCCGCAAGTCGGCAGAATGGGCGGAAAACCTTGGGAAAAAATGATAGTTGTTGTTGACTTCGATAATACACTCGCTTTGGGCAATTACAGCCACATTAGCCTGCTTGCGCCGAACCGGCCGTTAATCCAGCGGTTGCAGGAGTTACGGGCAAATCAGCCTATGACGGTTATTAAGATCGTAACGGCCAGGGGCGGCAAAGCCGGATTGTCGGACGACGAAAAAGAGGCCAGGTATGGCAAATTAATCCGGGATTGGTTGAAAAAATACGCGGTTCCGTTCGATACGTTGTCGTTCAAAAAGGAGTATGCAAATTTGTACATCGACGATCAAACAATCGGACCACACGACCATTTTTCGGGGGATGTGTCTACGTTCACTGGCAACCGTGTTATTTTCACGGATAAGACGGTAATTAAGTTTGCCCCGTCGGCACTGTTTGAGTTCGAGTGGCACAAAGAGGCGCGGTTGTTGGGGTTTGATGTTCCGGCCGTTTTATTTGCCAATGATGAGTGCATAATTACGGAGCGTATAACGGGGTGGGCAAAGCCATCTGCCCGACATTTTATTGACGTGCTTTTCGATTTTCAGTTTACGCCAAAACAGGACACGAATGAATACAAAACCTACCTTGACAATATCCCAAAAATTGAACAGTCAACGGTTAAAACGCTGGATTGTGTGGCGAAACTTGCGAGCATGGCGCACGACGCGACTTTTTTTCACGGCGACCTAAGCATGACAAATGTCCTTTGTGTTGGCGAAACGCCATACTTGATTGACCCGAACTGTAAACACATATTTGGGTCATATTTGACAGATGCCGGGAAAGCCGTATTTTCGTTGATCGGATATGAGGCGCAATACCAGGAGGCTAAAAAGATTGTTGACCACTTTGGGCCGGAGGTGTGGTATTTTGCGGTAGCAGAGGGATTGCGGGTTTGCAAGTATCAGCCGAAATATATTTCAATCGTTAATAATATTGCGGACTTAATCGAATAGCATGCTTCTGCCTAAAGACTTCTTTGCCGTGTACGGGGATAACCTAAGCGCAACGGGAAACCCGAAGGAGGCGTACGACCTTACGGAAAAAGAATTTTCACGGCGCTACAATGCGACCACGAGCGAGGATGTTGTTTTCAGACGGTTCAAGGATTACGAAAGTTTTACGGCCGCGCACCGGAGGTACAAGGTATCCGGTACGCCGGAGTTTGTAAAAATTAAAATCATTTTGGTAAACGGAATAAAATAATACCGAAACCGAAATCGGATAACGCCCACCTAAAACCCGCCATTTGGCCCGATAGTAGCCCAATTTTGCAAGGAAATGCAAATAGGCGGTTACGACATCGGGTTTTTTTATGCGCGCAAAGTAAAGCAGCCGCAACAACAGCGCGGGTTAAACCTCACAAACCCAGCCGTCGCCGCATCCTTGGGCCTGATTGAATATAGCCACAGCGGCACCATCGTTTCACAGGAAGAAATATTGGGCATTCCGCCGGCATGGTCGGCTATCCGCTACATTTCGGAGGGCATTGCCAGTTTGGGCAGGGGTGTTTTCACGCGGCAAGCCGACGGCGACGTTTTCCCAGACCACAATAGCCCCGTTTCCTATCTCATCGACGGGCGTCCCCATCCGCACTATTCCATGTTCGACTTTTTGCAGGCGCTCGTTTCAAACGCTTGCATGGGTAACGGCTACGCCCGCATCCACTTTGACCCGACCACGGCCAGGCCATACGCGCTGGAATTGATACCACAGGAAAACGTCGCCGTTGTCTACGCGAACGACGGGCAACTTTTCTACCATGTTTCCGGGGTTCTGGATAACCGGGCGATCAACGTCTACCTGCCGGAAACGGAAATGCTGCACATTAAAGGCGTGACGTTCACCGGGTTAATGGGCAAACGCCTTTCGCTGGTACACGCGGACGCCTTTTCAATTGGCGTAAACTCGCAGGAATACACAAAGGCGTATTTTGCAAAAGGCGCTACAGTTGGCGGGTTGATTACCTACCCCAATATGTTGAGCGATCAACAGTACGAGCGGGTAAAAAAGACGATGAGCGAAAACCACCTGGGCGGCAAAAATGCCGGTTCGGTTATGGTTCTTGACGCCGGGGCCGACTTCAAAGCCATGCAGGCAGGGCCGGAAAACTCCAAAGTAATCGACTTTCGCAACCTGTCCACTGTCGAGGTATCGCAGATTTTCAAAGTGCCCTTGCACCTTCTCTCCCAACTTGACCGCTCCACGTTCTCAAACATGGAGCAGCAAAACCAGGATTTTGTTGTGCACTGCCTACGCCCGTGGGCAAAGAAGATAGAAGAAGAAATCAACAGCAAACTTTTCACCACGTCAGAAGCGCGCACGCGCCGCCGCTTTTTCGCCTTTGACCTGGATGCGATGATGATGGGCGACATGCAGGCGCAAGCGGCGTTTTTTAGCAGCGCCATTCAAAATGGGTGGATGACGCCGAATGAAATCCGGGCAAAGAAAAACATGAACAAGATTGAAGGGGGCGACACCCTATTCATTCAACAAAATATGGCCCCGATGGACATGTTAGGGGAAATCCTACAAGGCAAAAACAATGGGCAAGAAAACACACAAACGCCGGAAGCTCAGCAACCAGCAACCACCGATGACACGGACACGCAAAGCAGCACAACAGCCACAGACGGCACCGCCGAACAGCCAGCAGCAAGCGCCTGAAAACCGGATAGGCTTGCAAATGCGGGCGGCATTCAAGCCAGGCAGCATTAACGCCGACGAGCGCACCGTTGAGGTGACATTCGGCAGTGACAAGCCCGTGCGTATGTACACATGGGAGTACGGGCCGATTAACGAGGAACTTTCGTTCGACGCGGCACACGTCCGCATGGACCGACTGAACAACGGCGCACCCGTCCTGGACAACCACGACGCCTACGGATCCGTGTTGGATACTGTTGTAGGGGTTGTGGAAAAGGCCTGGACTGACGGCAAAAAAGGATACGCAAAACTGCGTTTTGCAAAAACCGACAAGGGAGACAAAATGCTTGAAATGGCCCGCGACGGTATCCTTCAAAACGTTTCTGTGGGATACGCGGTGCATAAATACAGCCGCTCCAAAGCCAAAGAAGAAGGCAAGTTGGACAACTACCGCGCTATCGACTGGGAACCGCACGAAATAAGCATGGTAGCCGTTCCGGCTGATTTTGACGCGAAGGTACGCAGCCTGGCCGGGCCGGATAATTCCCTGACAATCGAAGACGAAACCGGCACGACCGAAACCCGCAGCGCCGACATGTACGGCATGGAGGTCGAAGAAAATAAGGGCCAGATCGAGGCCGCAACGGAGGCGATTAACGAACTGAACGAAGAAATCGAACATTGCAAAATGTGCTCGGAACAATACCCCGAAAATGCGGACTTATACCAGGCAGCAGCCGACGCGCATAAAACCGCCATTTCGGCCTATCTGGAAATAATCGCAGCCGTAAACGGGCAGCGATCAACAGACAAAGACATTATCAACCAGCGGCGTTTACAGGCGAAAGCCTTAATAGCCCGTTTTCCAAACAAATAACAAACAAACACTATGCAAACAGCACAAATGCTGAAAGCCAAACGCGAAGAACGGGCGGCGGCGCTGGACAAGGTAAAAGCGCTAAGCAGCAAAATCGAAAACCGCACATGGGCAGAAGACACCGACGGGCCGGCACTTGACGCCGCTCAAAAGGAACTGGAAGCCCTGGAAACAGAAGTTCGGCGACTGGAAAATCTGTTGGACATCGAAGCGCGCAGCGCCGGGTGGCAATCCAGCACGACCACATCCAGCCCCGTTACCGTCAACGTGATCGAAAAGCGCGGCGACAACGTGGAAGACGTGAAAAAGCGCTACCACTTTGCCGACGCAATCCGGGCGCTGCAAAGCGGCAAACTTGAGGGCTTGGTGAAAGAAATGCACGAAGAAGCAACAGCCGAAGCAAACACGGTTGGCTTGCGCGACTTCGGAAAAGGCATCATGATTCCGTCTTTCATCCAGCAGCGCGCAAGCGCCGGATTCCACAAACGGGACATGAGCACGACCACGACCGACGGCGGGTACACCATCGCCACGGAAACCGGGCAACTTATTCCGTACCTGGACCCGCAGGGCGTTCTTTCCCGCTTGGGTGTTCAATTCCTGCCGGGTTTGGTTGGAAACATCGACTTCCCGCGCAACGATGGAACGACGACCGCCGTGTGGGCCGCCGAACAGGCCGCTTCGACAGAGAGCAACCCGACTTTTGACCGCGTGCAAATGTCTCCGAACCGCCTGACCGCTTGGAGCGACTTTTCGACGCAGTTGATGCGCCAAAGCAATATCAACATCGAAAACTTTGTCCGTGACCGCCTGATGAAAGCCCGCGACAACGCCCTTGACGTTGCAGCCCTGACCGGCGGCGGCGGCACGACGCCTACCGGCATCACCGGCGTTTCCGGCGTGAACGTTATCACCGTCGCCGCTTCGCCCACATGGGCCAAGATTGTCGATTTTGAAACGCAGGTTGCCACGGATGACGCCCTGAATGACGGCAGCGTTGCCTACCTGACCACGCCTGGCGTTGCCGGTATCCTGAAAACCGTTAAGCGCGACGTAGCCGGTAACGGATTCATCTGGGAAGGTAACAACATTGGAACCGGGTCGATCAACGGATACCGTGCCATTACGTCTACCCTTGTCCCGACCGGCAGCGGCGGCCACTACATGTTTTTTGGCGATTGGAGCCGTTTGAAAGTCGGACAATGGGGCGGCAGCGAGTTGATGCTCGACCCGTATACCGGCCTGACCACGGCAACCCTTCGCGTAGTGCTGAACACCTGGCACGACATCGCCGTGGAGCAAGGTAAAGCCTTCGCCTATTCGGCAACCGTTCACCCGTCCTAATCAGAACGCGCAGCAATGACGATAGAGACAACAACGCAACCGGCCGCCGAGCCGCTGGACATCCAGGAAGTGAAAACTTTTCTGAATGTTACCAGTAATGACCACGACGCTATGATCGAGTTATTCGTGAAGATGGCGCGGGAATGGGCGGAGCATGTCACCGGGCAGGCGTTGTTGTCTCAAACCGTCAAGCAGTATTGGGACGAATGGCCGGATGGTGTTTTCGATTTGGGCAAAAGCCCGGCAACGTCGGTTACTTCAATTCAGTACATCGACGAAAACGGCGCTACGCAAGCTTGGGCGGCAACGAATTACACGGCAGACCTGAAAAGCACGCCGCCGCGAATCTTCCCGACCGAAAACGCCGACTACCCGGCATTAGGCAAGTATCCTAACGCTGTTATCTGCACTTACGTCACCGGGTACGCGGCACCGCTTAACGTGCCGGCTCGAATCAAGGCGGCAATGTTGCAGGTAATAGCCTTCTTGTACGAAAACAGGGAAGACATACCTGTTAACGGCGTTGGAAGTTCTTACCGGGTCCGTTCGGCCGAAGCGATGATTTTTAACAACCGTATCCGGATTGTGTAAATGGAAAACCTGTCTAAGATTCTGCCCGACATTGCCGCGCTGGATACGAAGGTTGAACTTCAATCCTTCACGACGGCAGCCGACGCTTACGGGGGATTGACAAAGACATGGACAACATACGCGACCGAATGGGCACGAATCGAATATAGCGCAACCGGCAGCGGGGAGGATTACGACGGACATATTAATCTGTCTGTTTTGCGGGTTCAGTTTACGATTCGGTGGCGCGATTCTGTTACGGTGAAACACCGGGTTTTGTATGACAGCGAGTACTACGACATTCGGAAAATAGAGGCATTGGGCCGCAGGCGGTTTTTGTTAATTACGGCAGATCGAAAATTGTAACACGATGGCAAATAAGAGTTTAGAACAAGAAATAGCGATACTTCAAAAAAAGTTATTCGCAATTTCCGACACGGCAAAAAAGCAGTCTCAAAACGCTTTCAAGCAGGCCTCGCCTATCCTTATTTCCGCCATTCAGGGCCGCGCAGCCGAAAGCGAAAAAGCGCACTATCGTTACAGCACGCCGAAAATAAACAACAAACTACGCGCCCCTAACGGAATGGGTCGCATTGTGGCAACGTACATGCCGGGGAATCTAAAGCGATCAATAAAAACGCTGATTTTCCGGCGTTCGGCGGCAATATTCGTAGGGCCTAAACTGGACAAGCAAGGCAGCGGAGGCACGTTTGCCGGGGGCCGTGTGGATGGGTACTACGCGCATTGGATGGAGTTTGGCGCACCGGAGGCGGGCATACGTCCTTCCCCGTTCGTGAAACCGGCCGTTGACGCGGTGGGTAACACGGTGCTAAAGTTTTCAGCCGAATTGCTAAAACGTGAAATTGAAAAAGCGGCAGTCAGATGAACGTATCCGGACCATTAAAAACACTGATCGGGGCCAACAGCCCGGCCAATACGATTATGGGCGGGCGGATATACCCGGCGGTGTTGGAGCAAGAAACGACATACCCGGCAGCGGCGATTAACACGCTGTCGATTCGGCCTACAAACAGCAAAACGGCCGCTTCGACATTTGACCGGGTAACGGTTCAAATAGACGTGTACGGGGAGACATACGCCACGACGGCGGCCGCAGCGGCGGCAATCCGCACGGCATTAGATTACAGTAGTTCCGGCAGTTTGGGACACATCGAATTTGAGGGACAAAGCGACATGTTTTCAGCAAAGCCGGAGATATTTCGCATAATGCAAACGTATTCAATCGGTTATAAATGAAGCGCATAAAGGTAAAGTTTCTGAAAAACGGCGGGCAGTATGGATACTCAACGAAAGCCGGCAAAACGGCACACGTTTTTGATTCTGACGTTGACTACCTCGTTGCAAACGGCGTGATCGAAGCCCCCGAACCGGAAATAGTTGAAACAGCGCAAGTATGGCCACATCTGCAAAAGCGCGGGTTTTTAGCAAAACTAAAGGACCTGTTCAAATGAGAAAAATACAACTGCTCCGCGACCTGAACGCCGGGACGTTATCGGAGAAAAAGGCTGGTTGGTGCGTGGAGTGCAGCGACGAAACGGCAGCCAGGTTGGTAGAATACGGAGACGCAAAGTATATGCCGGCCGACGCGCCGCTGAAAAAAGGAAACCTACAGTTCTACAATAATTGCACCCCACTAAGCCCCGAAAAAATAGCCGCGTTGAACTTGAAAAAAGCGGACGCGCCAACGGGTTAGAACAAACAAACACAAACACTATAAATAATAACAGGTATGACACCGGGCACAATTAATTCAAAACTAATCAAATTGCAGGTCGCAAACGACGGCGCTACGCCCGTAACGATTACCTGCCAAACAAACGCCGAACTGACGATCAACAATGAAATGTTCGACGTCACCTGTAAAGATTCCGGGCAATGGAAAGAGGTTTTGCCGGGTATGACATCGGCATCCATTTCCGGGGAATTGTTCGTCGCATACGACGCAACGAATGGCCATGACGAAATTTTGACCCAGGCAATCGCCCAAACGCGTGTTAACTGGATTTTCGGCACCGGCGTATCGGGCGACACGAAACTATCCGGCGATGGGTATTTCACATCGGTAGGCATCACCTCCAGCGGCCAAAACGAGGGCGTAACAATGTCCTACGAAATCGAGGTCACCGGCGCAATCACGCAGGGCACATTCTCTTAATAATATGAAACAATATGACCACATGGGTAAATTTGGGCGGCATTGAGCGCCCGTTGTCATTCGGCTATGCCGTCGCCTACGCTTACGAATCGCAGACAGGCGGCAATTACAACGAACTTCTTTTCAAGGTGGCCGGGGAGATGGACCAAGCCGGCCAGGCCGTTGCCGATAACGACATGGTACGGGTAGCAACTGCCATGCACGTCAAGCCGCTAACCGACCTTGTTTATTTCGGATTGAAGTACGCACACCGCAAAGAAGGCGTAGATGTTGACTTTGAAGTTGAGGATGTAGCCGAATGGCTTTTCTCCGATCAGGCGGCCATGACGGCATGTATTACGGCGCTATTCGATTCCCTGCCAAAGCCGACGGGCGAAGATGCGGCAAAAAAAAAGGCATTGGCGACCACGACAGCCCGCCCCGGATCGACTGGCAAAGCCTTATCGAAACGGCGGCCATAATCGGCATGACCGAACGGGAATTTTGGGACAGTACGCCGCGCTGGTTCGATGCAAAGGTGACGGCACACGACAACAGGATGAAGTACGATTTTGAGCGCTTGCGGGTATCTACATTTCTAATCTGCTCCCCTAATTTGAAGAAAAACGCCACGTTAGACCGCTTTTGGCCGTCCCCCTGGAGGGAGAAAAAGGTTATCGAATGGCAGCCGGTAGACCCGGCCGTATTGGCGAATTTTAACGCGCATGCAGACGCCGATTTTGAGCAGATGCGGCAAAGAAAGAATTAAAAGCGCATGGCAACGATTAGCGAACTTAATGTAAGGCTCGGACTTCTTTACAAGGACTTCGACAGCAGCCTTAAAAAGGTAGAGCGCGATTTAGAGCGTTCGGGCCGTAAGTTTTCGCAGTTGGGCAATGATCTTGCGCTGTCAATTTCTTTGCCGTTGGCGGCATTGGGGGCATCGGCAATAAAGCAAGCCGGGGAAATCGAATCTCTTAAACTTGCGATGACGTCCACATTTGCAGCGGCCGGGCGAAGTGCATCGGACGCTACAAAAGAGGTAGAGGCGCTACGCCAGGCGGCGATGGCACCGGGCTTGGATTTTGAGCAGGCGGTACGCGGGTCCGTTCGCCTACAAAACGTCGGATTTTCAGCCGAACAATCGAGGGAGACGCTGGTGCAATTGGCAAATGCCATAGCCCTAACAGGCGGAACAGCGCAAGAACTTGACGGCGTTACCCGACAATTTGCGCAGATCGTTTCTAAGGGCCGGATATTGCAGGAAGATATTACGATTCTTTCTGAAAACATGCCTAAAATTTCGTCTTTGATGAAAGACGCTTTTGGCACGGCTAACGTGGAGCGGTTACGGGAGATGGGCGTCACCGGGGAGGAGTTTGTGCAGAAAATAACGGCGGCAGCGGCGGTTCTTCCCCGTGTCGAAGGCGGCATCAAAAACGCGCTTGTAAACGCGGCTGCCGAGGCGCGCAATTCGCTTGCCACGTTGGGTGAAACCATCGTCAACACGTTCGACGTAAAAGGCAAGTTAGACACGTTTACAAAGGCGCTACAAAGCGCCGTTTCTTGGTTCGCCAGCCTTTCGGACGCCACTAAAAGCGCGATTATTCAGGCCGGACTTTTTTTAGTGGCGCTAGGGCCGGCCGTAAAAGTGATGGGCGCGCTTTACGGCGCATCGGCGCAAGTGGTTAGCATATTCGGCGCGCTGGCAAAATCTACACAGGGTTTGGCCCTATTTTTCGGCGGGATGACGCAAAGCACAAAGAGCCTTACCGAGTACATAAAAGGCTTTGGTACGGCCATGCTTGGGGTAGAGGGCGCGGCCGTTCGTATGCGGGTTGCCGTCATTGCCGCTACGGCCGGTTTGGCCACTATTGTATTAGGCATTGCCGCTGCCGTCTACCTAATGTCGGAGCGGTTCGATGCGGCCGCGTTTGCGGCAAAGACGTTCGAGGACGCCGGGAAAGGCGTAAGGCAGGAAGCGGCGGCCGAAATCGGCGTTCTGAACAAGAATATCGACGCGCTTAAAGATGTGCGTACCAGCACCGAAGACCGCAAGAAAGCGGCGGACGCGCTGTTATCGGCATACCCTGACTACCTATCAGGTATCAACCTGGAAAAGGCAAGTTTGGCGCAATTAAACAAGGTTCAGAAAGACCTTAATTTGAGCATCTTGCAAGGGGTTGCCGAACGGAAGAAGGCGCAGGCGGTTAATACGATATACGAAAAGCAGGCCGATATACTGCTAAGGAT
>WBZQ01001200.1_pt1 | contig 18443 bp, 9 predicted proteins | sample 5204251 | NCBI WGS metagenome assembly WBZQ01 (sample SAMN12412402, study PRJNA552823) | activated sludge metagenome | isolation source: activated sludge from nitrification reactor of wastewater treatment plant... | place: USA: Virginia | collected 2017-09 | reverse complement strand
CGCCCAGACGCCGCAGTCCCGGGCGCGTGAGCTTGAAGGCTTCGCGCTCGGCTGGATCGCGCAGCGCCTCGTCGTCCGCGACGGGCGCGGGCCGGGCGGCCGAGTCGGCGCGGCGCGCGTGCACCGCGCGCGCCAGGGCCGCGGGCGTGGGCTCGTCGTAGAGCGCGCGCAGTTCGGGACGCACGCCGCACTCGCGTTCGACCTGGTTCAGCAGCCGGATCAGGTCGACCGACGTCGCGCCGAGCGCCAGCAGGTCGCTCTCGGGCTTCAGTTCCGGCTGCCCCAGGACGGCCGCGGCCAACTCGGCCAGACGCGCTTCGAGCGCGCCGCTCGGGGCAGGCGCGGCGGGCGCGGCGGCGGACGCGCCCGGCAGCGGCAGAGCCGCGCGGTCGAGCTTGCCGTTGGCGCTGCGCGGCAGGGCCCGCAGCGCGACCAGGGCCGACGGCAGCATGTAGGCGGGCAGGCGGGCCGCGAGCGTCTGGCGCAGCTCGGCCTCGTCCGGTGGCGCCTGCGCGTCGCGCGGCACCACGTAGGCCACGAGCCGGCGCGACTCACGCGGTCCGACGGCGCAGGCCACGGCCGCGGACAGGCCGGCATGGCAGAGCAGGGCCGCTTCGATCTCGCCCAACTCGATGCGATGGCCTTGGATCTTGACCTGCGCGTCTTCGCGTCCCAGGAACTCGAGCACGCCACCCGGCAGATAGCGCCCCAGGTCTCCGGTGCGGTACAGCCGCTCGCCGCTCACGGGGTGCGTGATGAAGCTGCGCTGCGTGCGCTCCTGGTCGCCCCAGTAGCAGAGCGCCAGACCCACGCCAGCGATGTACAGCTCGCCCGGCACCCAGGTGGGGCGCGGGTCGAGACGCTCGTCGAGCACGTGGAAACGCTGGTTGGCGAGCGGCCGGCCGTAGGGGATGCTGGTCCACTCGGGCGGCACGTCGTCGATCTCGTGCGCGATCGACCAGATCGAAGCTTCGGTCGCGCCGCCCAGACTCACCACCTGGCAGCCCGGGAAGGACGCACGCGCCTGCTGGGGCAGGCGCACGGGAATCCAGTCGCCGCTCAGGAGCGCCAGGCGCAACGGCGCGCGCGCGGGCGTGGCGCGGCTCGCCAGCGTCTCGAGCGCCAGTTGCAGCAGCGCGGGCACCGAGTTCCAGAGCGTCGCCTGATGTCGTTCGGCGAGCGTCAGCCAGGCGGCCGGGTCACGCCCTTCGCCGGCCTCCGGCAGGATCAGGCAGGCGCCGGCGGCCAGCGTGCCGAACACGTCGTAGACCGAGAGGTCGAAGGTCAGCGACGAGAGCCCGAGCACGCGGTCGTCCGGTCCGACGTCGAAACGCGCGTTGACGTCGAGCAGCGTGTTGACGGCCCCGCGGTGAGTGATGGCCACGCCCTTGGGCATGCCGGTCGAGCCGGAGGTGAAGATCACGTAGGCGAGCTCGTCGGGACCGCGGCGGACGGGCTCTTCGGGCGCCTGCGTCGCGTCGCCGTCGGCCTCGACCACCAGCGGCCGCACGCCCGCCGGCCAGCTCACGCGCTCGACCAGGAAGGGCTGGGTGAGCGTGTGCTCGACGCAGCCCTGCTCGAAGATCGCGGCCAGGCGTGCCGCGGGATGGCTGGGGTCGACCGGCACGTACACGCCGCCCGCGTGCAGCACGCCGAGGACCGCGGCGATCTGCTCCCAACCCTTGTCCATGGCGACGGCCACGTGCGCGCCGGGGCGCAGGCCGGCCGCACGCAGCCGGGCCGACACGCGCCGCGCCTCGCCCGCGAGCTCCGCATAGCTCGCGCTGCGGCGCGACGAGACCAGCGCGGGGCGCTCGCCCTGCGTGCGCGCGCGGGCGGCGAACAGCTCGTAGAGCGTGGACTCGCAGAGCGGCGCGTCGGTGGCGTTGGCGGCCGCGCGCTCGGCCGCCTGCCAGGCGGGCAACGGACAGGCGCGCGCCGCGCCCCAGGCCCCGTCGTCGTGCGCGAGACGCTCGAGCAGCGCGCGGTAGGCTGCGAACAGGTCGTCGAGCAGGCCGGCCGGGAACAGCCCCTCGACCGCGTCCCAGTTGAAGCGCAGCTCGCCCGCGCGCTCGCCCACCTGATGATCGAGCCAGACCTGGGGCGTCTGCGTGCGTCCCGCGCGCAACTCGCCGAGGCTCTGCAGCCCGGCCCCGGCCGCGTCTCCGTCGCGGCCCAGCGAGAGCGTGCTGGTGAAGACCACGGGCATGGCCACCGCGGCCGTCCCGCGCCGGCGCGCCAGCTCGCGCAGCACCTGCACGCCGCTGACCGCGCGCTGGTCGAGGTCGTCCCACAGCCGGCGTTGCAGCAGCCGGGCGCGCGCCTCGAAGCTCTCCCCACCCCAGGCGTCGACCTCCAGCAGGTTGAGGGACGTGAAGTCGCCCACGAGGCGCTCGACCTGCGCGTGCAACGGCAGGCGATTGAAGAGCGTCAGGTTGAGCGTGAAGCGCGGCTCGCGGCTCCAGGCCGCCAACGTCTCGGAGAAGGCCTGCAACAGCGTGGCCGACGGCGTCAGGCCGGCGCGGCGCGCGCGGCGTTTGAGCCTGGTCCAATCCTCGGCCGGCAACGTCGCGCTGCGGCGCGTGAACGTCGGCCGGCGCAGCTCGCCGGGAGCGCAGCGCAGCGGCAGAGCAGGCGCGTCCGGCAGGCTGTCGAGCCGCGCGCGCCAGTAGGCCAGGGCCTGCGCGAAGCGCGCTCCGGCGCGCAGCTCGCGCTCCGCCAGCACGTAGTCGCGGAAGCTGAACTGCAGCTCCGGCAGCGGGCGCCCGTGACGCAGCGCGTCGAGGTCGGCGAACAACACGTGCAGGCTCCAGGCGTCGGCCAGCAGCGCGTCGAAACTGAAGTGCAGCCGCACACGATCGGCCCCCAGGCGCGCGGCCACGAGCTCCCAGAGCGGATAGCGCGACGGTTCGAAGACCTGCGTCTCGAGCCGCGCGCGCAGGCGCCCCAGGGCGTCCTCGCGCGCGCCCTCGTCGAGCTCGCGGAGTTCGACGATCTCGAGCGCGAAAGGCTGCGGGGCGGGCAGCACGCGCTGTTCGGCGTCGGCCGTGAAGACCGCCCGCAACATGTCGTGGCGCGCGATCAGCGCGCGCCAGGCGCTCTCGAACGCGGCCAGGTCGAGCCCGACGCAGTCGACCTCGAAGTAGAGGTGCGTGCCCACCTGGCCGAGGTCGAAGTCGGCGCTGCGCCCGATCCAGTAGGCCTGCTGCACGTCGGTCAACGGGAACGGCTCGTGGCGCTCGGCTGGGCGCGGTTCGGCCTGCGCCAACGGCTCGGGCGCCGCGCGCCCGGCGGCCGCGCGCACCTGCGCGGCGAAGCTCGCGACCGTCGGGGCGTCGAACAGCAGACGCAGCGCGACCTCCACGCCGCAGGCCTGACGCACGCGCGCGATCACGCGCGTGGCCATCAGCGAATGACCGCCCGCTTCGAAGAAGTCGTCGTGCAGGCCGAGCGTCTCGCGCCCGAGCTCGTCGGACCAGATGGCGAGCAACGCCTCCTCGAGCGCGTCGCGCGGCGCCTCGTGCGCAGCCACAACCCCGTCGCGCGCGTCGGCCAGGCCCAGGAGTGCGCCGCGGTCGACCTTGCCGTTGGGAGTCAGCGGGAAAGCGTCGAGCGCGACGATCGTGCTCGGCAGCATGTAGCCGGGCAGACTGCGGCGCAGCCCCGCGCGCAGCTCGTCCTCCGAGAGCCCCGCGGGCGTCACGAAAGCCAGCAGCCGACGCGTGCCGTCCGGCCCGACGGGCGCCGTCGCCAGCGCCTGTTCGACGCCGGGCAGGCGCGCCAGCAGCGCTTCGATCTCCCCCAACTCGATGCGGAACCCACGCACCTTGACCTGCTGATCGAGGCGGCCCAGGAACTCGACGACGCCGTCGGCGCGGCGCCGAGCCTGGTCGCCGGTGCGGTACAGCCGCGCGCCCGGGGCTCCGTACGGGTCGGGCACGAAGCGCTCGGCGGTCAGCTCGGGCCGGCCCACGTAGCCGTGTGCCAGCCCGTCGCCGCCCACGCACAACTCGCCCGGCACGCCGACCGGGAGCAGCTCCAGGCCGCGATCGAGCACGTGCGCGCTGCTGTTGGCGATCGGCCGGCCGATCGGCGCGCTGCCCGCTTCGAGCTCCGCCAGCGTGAAGAGGTGCCAGATGCTGAAGGTCGTGTTCTCGGTCGGCCCGTAGCCGTTGACCAGCCGGCCGGGCGGCCCCGCGCGCAACACATCCGCCGCGCGCGCGGGGTCGATCTGGTCGCCACCCACGATCAGCGTGCGCAGCGTGGCGAAGGCCGCGGGCGCCACGCGCGCCGTCTGGTGGAAGAGCGCCGCGGTCAGAAACATCGCGGTCGCGCCGCTCTCGCGCAGCGCGCGCGCGAGCGCGCCCGGCTCCAGGATCTCGTCGCGCTCCAGCGGCACCAGGCAGGCGCCGTTCAGGAGCGCGCCCCAGATCTCGAACGTGGCGGCGTCGAAGGCCGGGTTCGAGACCTGCGCCACCACGTCGTCGGGCCCGAGCTGGCAGAAGTCGGTGCCGAGCACGAGACGCGCCACCGCACGCTGCGGCACGGCCACGCCCTTGGGCACGCCCGTGGAACCCGACGTGTACATGACGTAGGCCACGTCGTGCGGCCCGGCGCCCGTCTCCAGCGGCGGCGCCTCGCCGCCCTCCCATTCGAGCGCGTCAAGCAGCACGAGTTGCAGGTCGAGCCCCAGCAGCGGCGCGGCCCAGACCTGCCGGGTGAGCGCGAGCGACAGCCCGGCGTCGCGCGCCAGGAGCGCCAGCCGTTCCGCCGGGGCGGCGCCGTCGAGCGGGACGTAGGCGGCCCCGAGCTCGACGACCGCGAGTTGCGCCAGCGCCAGATCGAGGGAGCGTTCCAGGCGTAGGCCGACGCGCGTGCCGCGCCGCACGCCGCGCGCGCGCAGGTGCGCGGCCAGGCGACCCGCGCGACGGCGCAGCGCGTCGTAGGTGAGCGTCACGGCCGGCGTCACGAGCGCGGCCGCGTCGGGCGTGCGTCGCGCCTGGGCCTCGAACAACTCGCCGAGCGTGGCCTCGCGCTGGTAGTCGCGCCGGCAGGCCGCCCCCTCGGCCAGGGCCTGGCGCCGCTCGCCGGCCGTCAGCAGCGGCAACGCGGAGAGGGGCGTGGCCGGACGCTCCACGGCCGCCGTCAGCAGCGTCTCGAAGTGGCCCACCAGACGCTCGATGCCGGCCTGCGTGAAGAGATCGGTGTTGTATTCCAGCAGTCCCGCCAGACCGTCCGGGCGCTGCTCGAACTGCAGCGCCCAGTCGAACTTGGCGGCGCAGGTGTCGAGCGGCACGGGTTCGACCGTCACGCCGGGCAGGTCGAGCACGGGCGTGGGCGTCGTGCGCAGCGTGACGAGCACCTGGAAGAAGGGGTTGCGGGCGGCGTCGCGCTGCGGGAGCAGTTCCGCGACGAGCTGCTCGAGCGGCACCTCCTGGTGCGCCAGGGCCGCCAGGACCACGTCGCGCGCGTGGCTCACCATGTCGCGGAAGCTGGGCTCTCCCGCCGGGCGGAAACGCAGCGGCAGCGTGTTCACGAACAGGCCGACGAGGCCCTCGAGCTCCGCGTGACTGCGACCGGCCACGGCCGTGCCGATGGCGAAATCGCGCTGGCCCGTGGAGCGCCGCAACAACGCGGCGCTGCCCGCCGCCAGCGTGGTGAAGAGCGTCACGCCTGCGGCCCGACTGAAGTCGACCAGCGCCTGTTGCAACCTGGCCGGCAGGCGGAAGGCGAAGTGCGCGCCGCGCGCGCCGCGCTGTGCGCCGCGCGCGAGGTCGCTCTGCAGCTCCAGGGCCGGCAGGTCGCGCAACGCCTCGCGCCAGTAGGCCACGTCGGCGGCGTAGGCGCCGCTCTCGACCCGCGCGCGCTGCCAGGCGGCGTAGTCGGAGTACTGCAGCGGCAGCTCCGGCAGTCGCGCCTCACGCCCGGCCACGGCCGCCGCGTAGGTCTGCGACAGCTCGCGCCAGACGATCTCCTGCGACCAACCGTCGCTGACGGCGTGATGGAAGGCGAGCAGCAGCGCGGCGTCGTCGGGCGCGAGGCGCAGCAGCGTCGCGCGCAACAGCGGCCCGTGTTCGAGGTCGAAGGCTTGGCGCGCGGCCGCCTGCGCGCGCGCGGCCACTTCGGCCTCGCGCTGGGCGGGCGCGAGCGCGGTCAGGTCGACTTCTTCCAGCACGCGCTCGGGCGGCGCCTGAATCTGCAAGCTCGGCTGGCCGGCCACCGTCGGGAAAGCGCAGCGCAGGACCTCGTGGCGTCGCACCAGGGCGACCAGCGCCTGTTCGAGCGCGCGCGCCTGCAACGGACCGCGCAGTCGCAGCGCCGCGGGCAGGTTGTAGGCCGCGCCCGGTTCGAGTTGCTCGAGCAACCACAGACGCCACTGCGCGGGCGCCAGCGGAGCCGGACCCGAGGCCTCCCGGCGCGGGATGGCGCGCGCGCTCGGCGCGCGGCGCAAGGCCACGCGCAGGCGCTCCTCGACCTGCGCGCGCAGGCGCTCCTCAGCCGTCATGCTGTCCGGGCGCGTGGCCATAACCCCTCATGGCTCGAAGCGCCGCTCCCGCCGGCGGGCGAAACGTCAGGCGTCTGGCGCTGATCCCGTGGCTTCGGCGGCCGCTTTCTCCTCGTGGCTCTTGTGGATCGGCTGGCCGAAGATCACGACGTAGCCGTCGCGGTCTGCGACCTCCAGTTCGCGCATGCGGTGGATCATGTCTTCCGGCCCGCGCAGGATGCGTGCCCCGCGCTCGCGGAACTCGCTCTCGAGCGCCGCCAGGTCGTGCACGAACACGTAGACGTCCCAGGCGTCGGCCACGTGCGCGCGATTCGACGGGCTGTGGCCGGAGGGCGCGCGCTTCAACTGCACCCAGTGCCCCTCGCGTCCGACCATGGCGAAGTAGGGCGGCCCGTCCTTGACCTCGCGCGCGTACGGGCCGACCGTGAAGCCCAGCTTGTCGCGATAGTGCTCGGCGCTGGCGACGACGTCGTCGACCAACAGGCAGGGCGCCACGATGAACACGTTCGGGGCGGGCTGGGCGTCGTTGGCCGGCGTGTCGGGTTCGGACATTCAGGCTCCTCGCACGCGACGGGGGTGCAGATTCATGGGCAGGCCGCCGCGCGGCCGCAGCACCAGCCGCGCCTGCGGCACGATCGGCGTTGCGGACGCGGTCTGCAGCCGGAAGGCGCGCAACACGGCGCACAACACGAGCGACATCTCGACCAACGCGAACTGGCTCGCGATGCAGGCCCGCTCGCCGGCCCCGAACGGCAGATAGGCCGCGCGGCCCGCGCCGGCCCGGGCCGGATCGAAGCGCTCCGGATCGAAGCGCTGCGGGTCTTCCCAGAAGTCGGCGCGGCGGTGCAGCAGGTAGGGGCTGAAGATCACCGTGGCACGCGCCGGGATGCGGTAGCCGCCCAAGCTGTCGTCTTCGAGGGCGATGCGTCCCACCAGCCAGGTGGGCGGATACAGGCGCAGCGACTCCTCGATGACCTGGCGCAGATAGACGAGCTGCGGCAGGTCGTCGAGCGTGGGCGGGCGCTCGCCGAGCACGCGCTCGAGCTCGTCGGCCAGCCGCGCGTCGACCGCGGGAGTCTGGCTCAGGAGATGCAGCGTCCAACTGAGCGCGGCCGCGCTGGTCTTGTGCCCGAGCAGCGACAGCATGGTGATCTCGTCGTGCACCGCGCGCGCGTCGAGCGCCTGGCCGCTCTCGTCGCGCGCCTGCAACAACAGTCCGAGCAGGTCGCCGCTCTCGTGCCCGGCCTGGGCCGCGGCGCGGTGCGCGTCCGTGGCGCCGGTGACGAAGGCCTCGAGCCCGCCCAGCGCGCGCGCGAAACGCCGCTGGCGCGGCGTGCCCAGCCAAGCGGGCAGGCGCAGCAGCCCGCGTGTGCGGCGCTCGAAGCCCTCGTGCACCTCGCCCACCAGCGCGGCCACGCGCCGCACTTCGTCGGACCCGCCCAGACTGTCGCCGAACAGCGAGAGCACGAGCACGTCGAGGACGAGCGTCAACATCTCGCGTTCGACGTCGAGCGCGCGCCCGGCCGACGCGGCCTCACGCCAGCGCGCGACGAGTTCGACCGCCGCGCGGTTGACGCGCTCGGCCAGGGCCGCCTGTGGCCGGCGCGCGAAGATCGGCTGCACCAACCGGCGCTGGCGGCGCCAGTGCTCGCCCTCGCTGAGAGCCACGCTGGACAAGCCCAGGAAACGCGGGTCGCGCCCGGAGCGGCCCGCGCCCCGCGCCGCCGCCCGCAGACGGTTCTTGCTGTAGATCTCGCGTCGGCCGCGCAACATGCGGTCGACGTGCTCGGGATGGTTGACGAGGTACAGCCGCCGCGGGCTCAGGCACACCACGTCGCCGAACTCGGCCGCGCTGGCCGTCAGAAACCCGAGCGGATCACGGCGCAGCCTCGGCAGATTGCCGAGCAGCGGGTATCCGCGCGGGCCAGGCGCGCTGGCGAGCTGCTCCACAGACATGCGCGTTGCCTCGGGACAATAGGGAAACGCCGCGCTCTCGGATTCTGTCCGAGACGCAAGCGACCCGATCGAAAGTCAATCGCGACATTGAATTATCGGATTCATCGACAAGTGAGTCAAGCCCGCAAGCCATTGTGGGTTTGAGTTTGCGGTTTGTAACACCTCAGGCGGACGTGATGTCACATCTATACGGTAGATACCTTCCCTTCGGTCACTCGAGTGGTCATCCTGCTCGGCACAGGTTGCGATATGCTGGCGCACGGTGCCTCTCTCCGCAGACGTTCAGCGTTGCCACGCTTGGCTTTGCGAGCATGGACCGGCCTTCGTGCAGGCGGCGCTCGCGCAGCCCGCCTGGCGCCGGGCCGAGGCCTTCGACGCCCTGCAGCACCGCGAGCGCCTGACGGGCTACGCGGTGCAGAACTGGCCGGTGCTGGTCGACGCGGCCCGCATGCGCGCCATGGGCGCCGTCGCCGTCGCCCTCGAGCGCCTGTTGCAGGACGTACCGGCGCGCTTCTTCGGCCGCGACCCGCGCAGACTGGCCGAGTTCTACGGCCTGCGCGAGGACATCGCGCTGGCAGCGGCAGCGGCCCGCCCCGCGGAGAGCGCCCTCACGCGCGCCGACTTCCTGCTCGATGCGCACGGCCTGAAGCTGCTCGAATTCAACTGCGGGGGTTTCCTGGGCGGCTGGTACTTCCCCATGCTGGCGCCGCTGTTCCTGGAGCATCCCCTGCTGCGCGGCTTCCTGGAGACGCACGGCCTGCGCGCGCGCTGCCCGCCGACGCCTGAGCTGCTGTTCGGCCACCTGGCCGAACGCGCGCTGGCCGATGGCTTGGCGCGCGACGGCGAGGTCAACGTGGCGCTGGCCCTGCGCTTCTCCGAGCCCGACTCGGAGTACGCGCGTCGGCTCGCGCCGCGCCTGGCGTGGATCCAGCAGGTCTTCGGCGACGCGGCCGGCTTCGAAGCCTGCCTGCGCGCGGCGCTGCCGGTCGGGCTGCGCGGCCACCTGAGCCCCTGCGCTCACGCCGACTTCGAGGCACGCGAGGCCGGGCTCTTCCTGGCTGGCCGCCGCCAGCACGCGATCCTGGAGTACGTCGGTCAGGCCACGCCGGCCGTCAAGGCCGCCGCCGCCGCGGGGCTCGTGCACCATTACGCCGGCACGATCGGCGCCGTGCTCAATGACAAGCGCAACCTGGCGCTGCTCTCCGAAGCCGGGCAGCACGGACTGTGCGACGACGCCGAGCGGGCCCTGATCGACGCGCACGTGCCGTGGTCGCGGCGCCTGCGCGCGGGCACCACGCGCTGGCGCGGCGCCAGCGTGGACCTGCCTGAGCTGGTGACGCGCGAGCGCGAGCGGCTCGTGCTCAAGCAGGGACTGAGCTACGGCGGTCACGACGTGCACCTGGGCCGGGCCACCCCGGCCGCGGAATGGGACGCGCTGGCGCGGCGCGCGCTCGCACAGGGCACCTGGCTGGTGCAGGAGTTCGTCGAGGGCCTGCCGCTCCTCGCCCAGTCCGGCGCGGACGGCGCCTGCGAGCACGACGCCGTGTGGGGTCTCTACGTCTTCGGAGGCCAGTTCGGCGGCGTCTTCCTGCGCCTGCAGCCGCGCGACGCCGACGGCGCCGTGGTCAACCTGGCGCAGGGCGCGGCGGCCGCGTTGACCTTCGAGGTCGAGCCCGCGCGCGCCTGAGTCGAGCGGGTCGCAGGCGCAGTCGGCGAACGCCGGCAGGCACGGCCCTGTAACATGGCCCGCCATGCTCCCCCGCCGGCCCTCTCGCTCGCGCGCCACTCGGGCTTGGCTGCTGGTGCTGCTCGCCGTCACGATCTGGAACGTCTCGTCGCGCTCGCCCGCGACGCGCACGCGGCCGCGCGACGTCGTGCTGATCCTCATCGACACGCTGCGCGCCGACCATGTCGGCCTGTACGGCTACGACGTCGACACGACGCCGGGCCTCGACCGCTTCGGGCGGCGCGGCGCCTTCTTCGCCGAGGCCTGGTCGAACGCGCCCTGGACGCCGCCCAGCGTCATGTCGCTGCTGACCTCGCTCGAACCGGGCGTGCACGGCCTCGACGCGGACGCCAGCCAGTACGCGACACGCATGCCCGCCCTGCCCGCGGCCGCTCGCACCTGGGCCGAAGTGCTTCGCGAGCGGGGCTACGTCACCTGGGCCGTGACGGCCGGCGGCGGCGTGGGCAGCCGCTACGGCTTCGCGCGCGGCTTTCAGCGCTTCTACGAGCCCACTCCCACGCCGCCCGAGGACGTGCGCGCGGGCGTGGAGCGCGCCCTGGCCTGGCTGGCCGAAGCGCCGCGCGAGACGCCGCTCTTCCTGTTCTTCCACACCTACGAAGTGCACGGCCCGCCGACGCACGGCCACGCCGTCGCGGGCGACGACGCCGCCGCGGCCGCGCGCCGCGCCTACGACGCCGACCTGGCGTTCGCCGACGGCGAACTGGCCCGACTGCTGGCGGCCGTGGAGACGCGCCTGCCGGGCGCGGTCGTCGTGATCACCGCCGACCACGGCGAGAACCTGCACGACCGCGCCCTCTCCGCGCCGCCGGTCGGTCACGGCCATCACCTCTACCAGGAGCTGTTGCGCGTGCCGCTGATCGTCGTCGCGCCGGGCCTCGTGCGGGCCGGACAGCGCGTGGAGTGCGCGGCGCAACTGACGGACGTCATGCCGACCACGCTGGCGCTGGCGGGCGTCGAGCGCGGCGGCCTGACGTGGCAGGGCCGCGATCTGAGCGCGACGCTGCGCGGCGCGGCCGACTGCCCCGCGCCCGTCGCCCTGTTCGCCGCCGCCCCGCTGCAGGGTGCGAGCTGGAGCGCCGTGCGCACGCCGGCGCTGACGGCCATGCTGACGCCGCCCGTGCGCGGCGACCAGTGGTGGCAACGCGTGCGCCTGCCGGCGCAATCGCTCTTCGACCGCTTACGCGATCCGGCCGAGACGGCCGACCTGGCGCAAGGCGACGCTGCGCGGCTCGAACCGCTGCTGCGCCTGCTGCGGCAGCGACAGGCGCACAACGCCGCGCTGCGAGGCCGGCTGGGCCCCGTCGGCTCGGCCCCGGCCAGCGACGCGGCCGAAGCCCTGCGCGCGCTCGGCTACCTGGATGCCGCCGGTGCTCCCGCGCCCGCGGATGAGCCCTGCGCGCCCGGGCATGGGGTCGAGTATGCTGCGCCATGCCCGCGGGCGAACTGACCCAACTGCTGCATGCCTGGAGCGACGGTGACGCCGGGGCGCGCACGCGCCTGATCGAGTTGGTCTACGCCCAACTGCGCGCGCTGGCCCAGGCGCAACTGCGCCGCGAGTACGGCGCGCGCACGCTCAGCGCTACGGGCCTGGTGCACGAGGCCTATCTGCGCCTGTGCGAGCAGCAGGGCCTGAGCTTCCAGGACCGCGCGCATTTCTACGGCATCGCGGCCGTCACCATGCGGCGCGTGCTGGTCGAGGCCGCGCGGCGGCGTGGGGCCCAGAAACGCGGCGGCGACTGGCGCCGGGTGACGCTGGGGGCCGAGATCGGCGCCCTGGAGGCGCGCGGCGTCGACCTGCTCGACCTCGACCGGGCGCTGTCCACGCTGGCCACGCTCGACGAGCGCCAGGCGCGCATCGTCGAGCTGCGCTTCTTCGCCGAGCTGAGCGTCGAGGAGACGGCCGAGGTGCTGGGCCTCTCGGCCGCCACGATCAAGCGCGAATGGAGCGTCGCGCGGGCCTGGCTCTTCCGCCAGCTCGACCGTCAACGCGCGGCCGAGTCGGGCGCGTGAGCGCGCCCGGCATGCGCGCGCGCCGGCTGCTGGCGCTGCTCGTGCTCGCGGGCGCGACGGGCTTCGCCTGCGCGCAGACGGTCGAGCACAGCACCAGCGCCGGCCCGTTGCTGAACGTGGGCTTCCTGGCACTGCCGGGCCTGCGCGCCGCGGAGCTCGCCGCGCCGTACGACGTGCTGCAGCGCCTGCGCCAGCACGTCAAGGGCGCGCCCGACGTCTTCACGGTTGCGCCGCGTGCCGCTCCGCTCACGAGCGCGGAAGGACTTGTCCTGACGCCGGCGCACGCCTTCGCCGACGCGCCGCCCATCGACCTGCTGGTGGTGCCCTCGGCCGCGCGCGACGACGACCTGCGCGACGAGACGCTGATCGATTGGGTACGGACCGTCGGCCAGCGCGCCAAGCTGCTGCTGGCGCTGGGCGACGGCGTCGTGCTGCTGGCCCAGGCCGGCCTGCTCGACGGCCTCGAAGCCACCACTTCGGCGGCCGAGCAGGAGCGCCTCGCGGCCCGCTTCGCGCGCGTCAGGGTGCGCCGCGACGCGCTGCTCGTGCACGACGGCAAGGCGCTCACGAGCGTGGGCGGAGCGCGCGGCTTCGAGGCGGCCCTGTACCTCGTCGAGCGCGTCTACGGAGCCGAGGCCGCGCGCCGCGTGGCGCGCGAGCTGGCGCTCGGCTGGGACGTCGGCCGGATCGGCCTACGGCGCGCCCGCGGCGCGCGCGAGCCGTGAACCACGCGTGTTCTGGCGCACGATCCGGGCTAGCATCACGGCCAGTCCGTTCTCGACGGTGACCCGCGCGCTCGTCGCGCCACGCGCAACCGAAAGAGCCCAGGAGGCCCAGTCGTGAACTATCCCCTGCAACTGTCGTTCAAGGCGCTGGCGCTCGGCCAGAAGGTCTCCGTCACCGATGCCGGCGGACAGTTGATCTTCTTCGTCAAGCAGAAGGCGCTCAAGCTCAAGGAAGACGTGGCCGTGTGCGCCGACGAGTCGCTCTCACGCACGCTCTACCGCATCAAGGCCGATCGCGTGCTCGACTTCTCCGCGCGCTACACCATCACCGACGAGACCGGCGGCCCGGTGGGCGCCCTCAAGCGCCAGGGCATGCGCTCGCTGTGGCGCTCGCGCTACGACGTCTTCGACGGGGATCGGGTCGTCATGACGATCGCCGAGGACAACCCGTGGGTCAAGGTGGCCGACGCGGTCTTCTCGGGCATTCCGCTCGTGGGCCTCTTCAGCGGCTACGTCTTCCACCCGCGCTTCACGGTCACGCGCGCGGACGGCGCGGCCGTGATGGCCCTCGAGAAGTTGCCGGCCTTCCTCGAGGGCAAGTTCAAGGTCGAGCGCCTGGGCGAGATGAGCCTCGACGAAGAGTGCATCGCGCTGTTGAGCCTGCTCATGATGGTGCTCCTGGAGCGCCAGCGCGGCTGAGGACGCGAACAGCGCGGGCGCCCCACCCGGAGCGCCCGCGCCGCCACGGAACGCCGGCTGTCGCACGATCCTCACGTCGTCGACGGCCGCCTCCAGCAGGTTGTCGAGCCCGAAGTCGCCGGCGTCGAACGCTCTGCCCAGCGCGGGCCGGCGCATCGACTCGGCCCTGGCGTATCTCGCGCCCGCGCGCAGCGTGGTTCAGCGCGGCGGCGGCGACAGGCGGCTGAGCGCGGCCCCGACGGCCAGCACGCACAGCGCGCCGACCACGTTGTACCAGAGGAAATGGATGCTCGTGAAGACGCTCACGAGCAGCACGGCGGCCTCGCCGGCGAGCAGCCCGTAGAAGGCCGCCACGCCGCGCGCGCGCCGCACCAGCACGGCCAGCAGGAACACGCCCAGGATCGGCCCGTACACGAGCGAGCCCAGGCGATTGACGACTTCGATGGCCGAGCCGAGCTGGCCCGCGCGCAAGGCCACGAGGCACGCGAAGCCGCCCCAGGCGGCCGTGAACAGGCGCGAGACCAGCAGGTCGTGGGCGTCGCCGCCGTCGCTGCGCACGTAGCGGCGGTAGAAGTCGATCATGCTGGCCGTGGCGAGCGAGTTGAACTCGCCCGAGAGGGTCGACATGGCGGCCGCGAAGATGACGGCGATGACGAGCCCAGCCAGGCCCTTCGGCACGTACGTGAGCACGTAGGTGGGAAAGACGTAGTTGGCGTCGTTGTAGGGCTTGCCCGTCAGCTCCTGGACGCGCGTGCGGGCCCGCGCGCGGGCCGCCTCGACCGCGTGTTGGGCATCGCGATAGCTGGCAGCGGCACGGGGCTCGCGCTGAGACTGCCACTGGGCGCGCCCGCGCGCCGCCGCTAACCTGCGCGCCTCGGCAACGTCGAGCCCCGGGCCCCACTGGCGCGGGTCCGGCGCGCCGTCACGCCTCGCGTCGTACTCGCGTGGGGGCGTGGCCGGCTCGGACCTGCTGGCACGTCGCGCCGCAACGAGCTCCAGCGCCGCTGATCGCCGCCAGGTTTCGGCCGCCTCGAGCGTCGCGCGCAGCTCCTGCACCTCGCCGGGCGTGGCGCGCGCCTCGAGCGTGGCCTGCGCGCTCGCGTTCCAGAGCAGCGGCTGCGGCTGGAAGTGGTAGAACACGAACACCAGCACGCCCGTCAACAGGATCAGGAACTGCATCGGGATCTTGAGGAAGGCGTTGAAGAGCAGCGACAGGCGGCTCTGCGTCAGGCTGCTGCCCGCCAGATAGCGCTGCACCTGGCTCTGGTCGGTGCCGAAGTAGGCCAGCATCAGGAACGTGCCGCCCAGCAGGCCGCTCCACAGCGTGTAGGGCTTGCTCGGGCTCGGGTCGAGGTCGATCACGTGGAGCCGCCCGCTGCTCTGCGCCAGGGCCAGCGCGTCGCGCAGCGCGAAGCCCTCGGGCAGTTGATAGAGCGCCACGCCCAGGCACAGGAAGATGCCGAACCAGATGATGGCCATCTGCACCACGTCGGTCCAGATCACCGAGCGGTTGCCGCCGTAGAGCACGTACGCGATGGTCGAGCCGCCCATCAGCAGGATCGTGGCGCCCTCGCTCCAGCCCAGGATGACCGACATCACGAGCGCCGGCGCGTACAACGTGACGCCCACCGACAGCCCGCGTCCCAGCAGGAACAACAGGCTGGTGAGCGTGCGCGTGCGGCCGTCGAAGCGTCGCTCCAGGTATTCGTAGGCCGTGTAGACGCGCGCCTCGTAGAAGAACGGCACCAGCGTCAGGCACAGGATCACCATGGCGATCGGCAGGCCGAAGTAGACCACCAGGAAGCGCATGCCGTCGTTGAACGCCTGCCCGGTGGTGCCCACGAAGGTGATGGCGCTGATCTGCGTGGCCATCACCGACAGGCCCACGGCCCACCAGCGCATCTCGCGTCCGGCCAGGAAGAAGTCGTCGAGCTTGGTGTTGCCGCGGCCGGCCCACACGCCGACGCACACGATGGCCACCAGGTAGGCGACCAGCACGCCCCAGTCGAGCGCCGTCATCGGGCGCGCCTCACCAGCGCCACAGCGAGAAGAGCGCGATGAGCGCCACGCTGAGCGCTTCGGCGAGCAGCACGGCGACGTACATGCGCGGCCAGGTGCCGAAGATCGGCACCGGCTCGTCGGACTGGCCCGGCTCGTGCGCCATCGCGCGCCCTCCCGTCGCCCCTTTGCCCGCAGCCAAGCCTACCGCGAGTCACGGTAGCGGGTCAGTTGGCACACCGCCCGCGCCACCAGGGCCGCCGGCAGCATTCCAGCGCGCCGAGCGGACCGCCGCTGAACAAACCCGCCCGCCGGCGTGTCTGGAGCCGACAGAACCTGCGGCGCGCGTCTCCGTCTCGATGTTGCCCGATTGCTGTATTCTCGGACGCTCAGGTCTGTCGCCATGGCATTGACGCGCGTCTTCATCAGCTACAGTCACGACTCGCCCGAACACCATCAGCGCATCCTCGCCTTCGCCGATCGGTTGACTCGCGACGGGCTCGACGTGCGGCTCGACCAGTACGAGCAGCACCCCCCGGCGAATTGGGCGCTGTGGTGCGAAAACGAGGCCCGCGAGGCTGACTTCGTCCTCGTGGTCTGCACCGAAACGTACGAACGCCGGTTCTATGGTCGCGAGGATGCCGGCCGGGGACTGGGCGTCCGTCACGAAGGCACCGTCATCACACAGCTCCTCTACGAGCGGCTGAATTCGGCGTGGCACAACTTCGTGCCGGTGGTCTTCGCGCAAGCCGATCTGCAGTATGTGCCCACGTCGCTCGCCGGGACGAGCCGGTTCGTGGCGTCGACCGACGACGGCTACACGAGCCTGCTGCGCCTGCTCACGGGTCAGCCGGCCACACCGAGGCCCGCGCGAGGAGCGGTCCCCCACCTGCCGCCCGATGAGCGACGGGAGTGGCCGCTGGCGCCCAGCCCGACGACGACGCGCCGGCCGAGCAATCTGCCGTACGACTCGCTGGGGACGCTGTTCAAGGGACGCGCAGGCTTTCTCGACGAGCTGCACGCGCGCTTGCGGCGCGAGAAGACGCACGCCGCGGCGATCGTCTCGAAGCAGGCCATCCACGGCCTCGGCGGCGTGGGCAAGACGCGCCTGGCGGTCGAGTACGCGTTGCGCCACGAGGCCGAGTATGCGGCCCTGCTGTTCCTCGCGGCCGCGTCGCCCGCGGACCTGCGCCGCAACCTGGCCGCGCTGTGCGACCCGTTGGTCCTCGACCTGCCCGAGCACCAGGCCAAGGACGACGAAGTCCGCGTCACGGCCGCGCTGCGCTGGCTGAGCGAGCACAGCGGCTGGTTGTTGATCCTCGACAACGTGGACACGGACGAGGCCGCAGAGGAGGTCGAGGGGCTGCTGGGCCGGTTGCGCAGCGGGCACGTGCTGGTCACGTCGCGCCGCACCAACTGGAGCGCCGGCGTCGAGCGGCTGCCGCTCGACGTGCTCGGCGAAGACGACGCCGTGGCGTTCCTGCTGGAGCGTACCGACGGCGGGCGGGCGACGACAGCGCGCGACGAGGCCGACGCCCGCGAGCTGGCGCGCGAGCTAGGCGGCCTGGCGCTGGCGATCGAGCAGGCCGGGGCCTTCATCGCCGAGAAGCACGAATCGCTGGGCGGCTACCTGCGCCGTTGGCGCGAGCGCGAGGCGAAGGTGCGCGAGTGGCACGACGAGACGCGCATGCACTACCCGCGCGCGCGGGCGGTCACCTGGGACACGAGCGTGGCGCAGCTCGACGCCGGGGCGCTGGCGCTGCTGCGCCTGCTGTGCTGGCTGGCACCCGAGCCGATCCCGCGCGCGCTGCTGGAGACGGACGAGGCCAAGCAGGCGCTGGCGCAGGCCGCCGGCGCGCTGGTCGAGGCCGGTGAGCGGCCAGCCGGCGGCGCGGTGAGCGCGGACGTCGAGGATGCCCTGGCGGGCCTTGCGGGCCTGTCGCTGGTGACGTGGGAGAGCGGCCAGGCAGTGCGCCTGCACCGGCTGGTTGGCGAGATCACGCGCGAGCGCGTACCGGAGGCCGAGCGCAAGGTCTGGCTGACTGCGGTGCTGGGAATCGTCAACGCCTACCTGCCGGACGATCCGCCCCCGTGGGACGTGCGCTCGTGGCCGCGTTGGGAGCCGATGCGGGCGCACGTGGCGGTCGTCGGAGCAGCAGCCGACGCGGCCGGTATCACTCAGCCGACCAGCCGGCTCATGGACATGCTGGGCGGCCTGCTCCAGGCCAAGGGCGTGTGGGGCGACAGCGAGGCGCTGAGGCGGCGCGCCCTCGCGATCGACGAGGCCAGCTACGGACCCGACCACCCCGAGGTCGCCATCCGCCTCAACAACCTGGCGCAGTTGCTCCAGGCCACGAACCGGCTGAGCGAGGCCGGCCCGCTCATGCGCCGCGCCCTCGCGATCGGCGAGGCCAGCTACGGCCACGATCGCCCCGAGGTCGCCATCCGCCTCAACAACCTGGCGCAGTTGCTCCAGGCCACGAACCGGCTGAGCGAGGCTGAACCGCTCATGCGCCGCGCCCTCACGATCGACGAGGCCAGCTACGGCCCCGACCACTCCGAGGTCGCCATCCGCCTCAACAACCTGGCGCTGTTGCTCAAGGCCACGAACCGGCTGAGCGAGGCAGAACCGCTCATGCGCCGCGCGGCACAGATCTGGGAGAAGAGCCTCGGCCGTGAGCATCCCAACGTCGCGTCTGCCCTCAACAACCTGGCGCTGTTGCTCCAGAGCACGAACCGGCTGAGCGAGGCCGAACCGCTCATGCGCCGCGCCCTCGCGATCGACGAGGCCAGCTACGGAGCC
>WBZQ01001133.1_pt2 | contig 18457 bp, 19 predicted proteins | sample 5204251 | NCBI WGS metagenome assembly WBZQ01 (sample SAMN12412402, study PRJNA552823) | activated sludge metagenome | isolation source: activated sludge from nitrification reactor of wastewater treatment plant... | place: USA: Virginia | collected 2017-09 | reverse complement strand
CCGGTGCCGCCCCAGATCGGCGCGATCGGTACGTAATTGAAGGCGTAGGGCTCAAAGTTCATGTTGGTGAACTCACGAGCTAGCACCCCGTTGACCCAGTAACGGAAGATCCCATCGCGTGAGGTGGTCGTGGTGCTGCGCTTCACGTACAGCTCCAGCTTCGCCCATTGCCCCAGCGTCACAAACTCCCCGCCTCCGATGTCAAAGGTGCCGATGGTGCCAGGGAATCCGGAAATGTGGCTGTTATCGATGGTCCCGTTCTGGTACTGCATCCCGATCCTCACGGATGGGCCAGATCCAGACATATAGAAAAAGATCGGATTCGTCTGCGTCGTGCTGAGGAACAGAATCTTGGTGAGTACTGGATGGTTTTCAAACCCCGCGCTGGGCTTCCACCAAAATCCTACATAGGCTTCGCTTGCCGGAGCCGGGAACGTGAAGGAATCACCAGCCGGCGAGATCCCAGCGGGCATGCCCGTATAGAACACCTGCTGGTAGACGTTTGAGGGCGACTGTGGCGCCGTGCCATCGCTCGCAATGAGATGATTGCCGCGATCGTCCTGCCAGCCATTCCCGGCCAGCGAACTGAACGGCCAATCGGAAATGACACTCAGGCCTGAGGGCTGATTGGCCCATTGTGCGTGGGCTGGACTCGCGACGACGAGCATCGTGGCCAGCGCGAGTAGAAGACGAGACCTCATAGTAAATCCTCCTCAAGATCGAAGGTAAACGGACTCGCCACGGCAGACCCAGGCGGCGGTGGTGGTGGCGGTGGCGGAGGCGCGGGCGCCGCAGCACACACCGGATCGGTAAACCCGTTTGTGCCGCCGGCGTTGGTGGCCTCGACGCGGTAACAGTCGCCGGTCTGCGTGCCGATATTGTTGGCATACGAGACGGTGTTTGGCGGAAGGCAGGCGTTGAGGTCCACCCAGTTCGGCAGGCTTTGATCGGTCTGCCATTGCAGATGAAAACACGCCTCGTTGTCGCTGTTGTCGTTCCAGCTGATCACCCGCTGGGTCCCCGGTGTGCTCCCTCCACCGCCCCCACCGCTCACGGGCTTGATCGGCACCCCGACCATCGCCCACGGTGGCGTGCTCACGATCGACCAGGCCATGACGGTCGACGGGGTCCCCGCCAGCACACTGCTGGCGCTATGGATATGGCCTGCGGTCCCAAAATCGCTCCAGTTCAACGTCTGCCCCGAGGCCACAGACGGCGCTGCGCCGAAGGCGAGCGAGGCGAGACAATCAAGGGCGAGTTCTCCGCTTGCACTGGTCACGGTGACGCTGGCGGGTGAGCCGGCCCCAGTGGTCGCCACCGCCGTGCCCAGCGGGGCCGAGGCATCGACGCCGGTGAATGAAATCGTTCCCACCATGGCCGAGCTGGGCGTACTCGAAAAGTCGATGCTGGTGTTCGCCGTGGTGGCCGGAGGATTGGCCAGGACATAGAGCGCGGCCTTGCATTGGTCGCCGCAGCTGGCATTACTGGCCGTGAGTACGTGGGTCAGCGGAAGGCCATTCCAGGTCGCCGACGTGATGGTCGGCGTCGAGAGGTAGTGCCACCAGCTCACGCAGACCGCGAGGAACGGATTGCTGCCGGCTGGCGCATGCGTATCGGTGCAGGGGTAGGAGCCACACTGCGTATAGGTCGCGCTGTTGCGCGCTACATCCGCCTGTGCTGGCCAGGGCAGCCCAAGCAGCAGCGCCAGAAGAACACCCCCCACACCTATGAGCCGCAGGTGGTGCATCAGTGTTTCCAGACATCGGCGCGCAGGGTGCCGCTCGCGGCATCGATCGCGCCCCCCGAGTGATTCTTGAGCACCACGCGGACGGTATCGGCCGCGCTGACATAACAGGCGATCTGCCAGAGATCGGCGGTGATGGTGCTGTGTCCGCAGTTCGCCACATCCCCCACGGCGGCCCCCGTGACGGTGATCGTCGTGCTGGTTTGCGAGCCGCTGGTGACATTTGGAGGGTCATAGGTCGCCGTCGCGCTGAGGTGTTTCGCTACGGGTGTGCCGATCACATCAGAGCCAGAGACGGTGCCCCGGTTTTCCCAAAAGGCGACACTGGTCAGCCCGTTTGTGTTGATCCAGTCGGCGGTGTTGGCGTTGGTGCCGATGTTGCCGCTCACGGTGCTGTTGTCGAGCTTCAGCGTGTCAAAGACGAAGTTCATTGTGCGCGAGCCGCCCGATCGCGTATCCCCGCCCAGGTTGCCGAGGAAGCTCACGCGCTGTGAATTAGGCGGCGTGCTGCCGGTCGTGATCGCGGTCGTGAACTGATACCCGCGCCCGTTGGCGCCAGTGAGGCCATTGTCCCAGGACTGGTTCGCCTGGATCGTGGCATCCTGCAGCGAGCGAAAGACGAAGCCGTATTCTTGATTCCTGTGCGCCTGGTTGCCTTGAATGACGCAGCGCACGCAGTTGATCACATACCCGTGGTCCCCCGAGCCTTCCGAGTAGTTGTTCGCGATCGTGATTTCCTCGACGCCCCCGATGGTGGGAAACTGGCTGTAGTCGTCGAGCTGGATGGAGACGTTGTCGAGCGTGTTATTCCGGAAAATATTGTTCGCAATGATCGACCGCCGGCCATAGCCCCACTTGCCGGCGGTCTCTCCGGTATTGCCCGCATAGCGAATGCGCAGGCCGCGCCCTGAATTCGAATGGATATTGGTGCCGATGATCTGGACGCGATCCCCACCGAATTCGACATCGATGCCATGCGCGGCGTTGCTGTAGTAATAGCCGCCGAGCACTTGCACATCGCGCGCGAAGGATTCGATGAGCAGCCCGGCGCCGACGTTGCTCCCATGCGCTCGCACGTTCGTCAGCGTGGCCCTGGTCACCTGTGGATCAGACGGCGCAGAGGCAAACCCGAGATAGGCTCCATAGCCGCACCCCGAGAGATCCACATTCGCCAGGACGAGATCGGTGGAGTTGTTCCCCGCCCAGACGCAGGCATAGAGCCCGTCGGCAAGCATGGAACTGACGCGCGTGTTGACGCCCCCGATGATCAGTACCCCCACCGACAACTTCGTGGTGTTGACGGTGTTCGTCCCGGTCAGCCGCCCGCCCACCACACGCTGATTTGACCCAGTCAGAACAATCGCCCCCAGCACATTCTGCGAGCCGTGAATCGAGGTGCGGCCCGTGCCCGTCATGCCGGTCATGTCGAGCGTGGCCCCGATCATGCGGATCAGCAGCCCGTTCGTGGCGCTGACTAATTCGCTGTTCCACGTATAGCTGCCGGCCAGGATTTCCAGGACGGCGGCATTCGCTCCACTGGGCAGACTGTCGTGGCATTTCTGCGCCGCGACACTGTCGTCGAGCCCATCGTTCGGAATGGCCCCGCACCAGCCGATGGAGACCGTGCCGGGATTGCCGAAGGCCAGCGCCGCCGTGCCGGTGAAGGTGAAGATCTGCGCGCGCGGGTTGCACTTGAACTGCTCCGGCGAATGGCCGGTGAGCGTGACGCCCGTGGCGAGCTGGAAGACCCCCGAGCCGGTACATTCGACGGTGATGTTCTGCGGAATGGTCAGATTGCTCGCGACCGGCTGCGCGTTGGAGATCCGGAGCGTCTTGACAGATGCCCCGATCGCCGTGACGGCGTCGTTGCAGGAGGCGTAGGAGGCGCAATCGACCACATCGGTGATCCCGCCCCCGACCCCGTTGATGGTGGTCTGGATGCGGTCCCACATGCCTTTGGTCAAGTTGAGTTCGAAGCAGTAGGTTTTTCCGGCCGTGTTGTGCGTGACGGCGCTGGTGCCCTCTTGCCCGCGCGAGATGGTGAAGGTGTCGCCGGAGCGGTTGGTGACGGTGACGATTTCGACGTTCGGGTCGGCGCTGGCGCGGTTGTAATCGGTGCAGTTCCACCAGACCAAGGGGTACGTATAGCTGCTGGGAAATTTCGAGCCTGTTCCGGCCGCCACGATGACTGATGTCGCCGCCGCGTCGTAGCCGGTCGACATGGTCGTTTCAGCAAAGTTCGTGATCGGATCGAGCGCCGCGAAGGCCAGCACGTTGCCGAGGCTGAGCCACAGGCAGAGGGTCAAGAGCAGGTCTCGTGTCGTTCGTCGCATGGCGTTCCTTCTAGTAATCAATGACCGTAACTCCGCTTTGCCCTGATGTACCGGCCACCCCGTTGCCCGTTGGGCCTCCCCCTGCTCCACCAGTGCCACCAGACCGCCCGCCCCCATGGCTCAACACATCAGCGGTACCGCTGGACTGCGTCGCCGTGCCTGGATTCGGTCTGTAAGACGCATTGCTTCCGGCTGGTCCGCCTGATGGCGCGCCTTTTCCTGCTGGCCCGCCTGGGCCGCCATTGGCTGAAAAATTGAACCCCGTGCCAGAGACCGATGAGTTGCCCCCGGCTGTTCCGGCCGTTCCATCGCCGCCACCGGAGACATTGAACGCCCCACCGGCCCCACCTGGGCCCAATGCTCCATTGACGATGGTGACCGTGGCGCCAGGTGTGACGGAGACAACCGCCTCGACATAGCCCCCTCGCTCACCCGCCACGCCTGCCCCGCCGCCGAATGAGCCTTCCCCACCGCCCCCGCCACCTCCACCGCCACCTGGCGCCCATTGCCGGATGCGAATCTTTGTGACGTTGGCCGGGACGGGCCAGTTCGTGGTGCCGGATGCTGAGATCACATCGCGGCGGACGCGGGTTGAAAACAGGCGCTGGTCGGTCGAGCCGGTGATGGTGCTGCCACCAGTCACCACTGTGCCCAGCTTGATCGAATCAGCCGGAGCGGTCCCGCTGGTGTTGTCCTCGATCTGCACATTGCTCACGAGTCCGGACGAGAAGATCAGCTTCACGAAAATGTGACTGGTGGAACTTGCGGGAAGGGTGACGTTCGTCGCGGCCCATGTGACGTAGTAGCCCGAGATGTACGCGACCCCCGCCGGCACGATCAGGATGAGATTCGCCGCGCTCGTGGGCAGCAGTCCCCCGGAGACGATATAGCTTTCAGGATTGATGGCCTTGTGCAGCTCGCGGATGTATTTTTCCAGCGCGCGCTTGCCGTCATTCGCCACGCCGCCGTTGAGGTCGTTTTGACTGGGCTGCACCAGGGGCGTCGTGATGTTCGTACTGCTCATGCGAGATCCACCTGCCAGCTCACGGAAATGATGACGCTGGTGCTTTTGACAATAGGGTTGATGGCGACCCGTGCGAACAGGCGCCACTGACTGGCGAAGACCCCTGTCACGAGCGCCGCTTCCTGATAGGTGAAGCCGTTCCCGGTCGTGCTGCCCATGAAACCGCCGATGATGACCTGCTTGTCGCCCTTGGCTCGGGCGATGATGTCGGTGCGGACCTTTTCGTCGAACAAGCCCACGTCGGAGAGCTGCGGCGCAGTGCCGTTCGTGCCCCAGGCCACATGCGTGGGCGGCGGTGGCACTTCGGCAGCGAGCCAATCGCGCATGAGGTTGAGGCCGTTGCCGAATCCGGCGACCGAGTTGGCAACGATCTTGTTCTTGCGCCAGGGATCGATGCGGAGGACGTGTCGGCGGTACTGCTCCGGATGAAAGACGCGCTGCGGGTCATCAAGCAGCCAGCGCTCCATCTCGGCGTACCACGCGACGGCCTGCACGCGGCCCGTGGTGGCCGGGCGTTCTCTAAAGATCAGCCCCATTCCATGGCCCCCCAGATGTCTGTGCCCCATTCGCCGGTGTGCGCGACGCCGGTGGTGACGGTGACGAGATCAGTTGCGGTGAGCAGATCGTTGGCGACGGCCACTTCGTTGATGATGTCGTCGGGTGAAATCGTGCGGGCCGCGCCTCCCGAGAAGAACGCGGCGAAAAACTCTTGATAGGTGCCCTTCAGCTCTCCGGACACGGCCGTGACGCGATGCCGCCGCTGCTCGATGCCGAACAGGCTGGTTTCCATGCCGGTGATCAGCATCGAGGCCCCTTGCACATCGAGCGCGGGCAGATCGACGATGACGGTTTGCCCGAGGCCCAGGCCGATCAGGTCGGTTTCGAACTCGACCTGATCGTCAAGCGCCCCGAACCGCCGCAGATCGCCGCGGGCTTTCGCGACGGTGACGTCGAGACCATCCAGCGAGGCGTCTTGATCGACGGCCTCATAGCGTCCGCTGCCGCCTTCGATGGCCTGCCGTTCGGTAATCCCCGGCGCGTTCACCAGCTTGGTGGTGACCGGTCCATAGAACCCGGTGTAGGTGATCGCGAGGCGATCGGCCGGGGTGGTCGCGGTTTTGGCCTTTAGGAGCGGCTGGCTGGGATCTTGGTTGATGCCCTGCTGGTTCGCATTCCAGAACCATTGTTTGCTGCCGGCATCGTCCACCGAGCGAATGCCGTAGGTCTGCGCGGCGCCGTTCACGGTCACTCCGAGCAGTTGCGCCAGGGGATAGGCGGTCGGAAACGTGCGGGCGATGTCGTCGCCTTCGAAGAACTCGGTGATGGGGAGCGTGATGCCTTGGCCGCCGATGGCGTATTGCACATTGCGATAGTCGGCCAGGCTCTTGGAGACGCGCGCATCGCGGAAGGCGGCGGTCGTTTGATTGATATCGAACGGCGCCAGGGAGGCGAACTTCGGGAAGTACTGCATGACGGAGAACTGGTCGATAAACCAGTGATAGCCGGTGAGTCGGCAGATCTCCTTCAGGCAATCCGATGCGGGCTTGCGAGCAAAGACGACTTTTTGCAAACTCGGGCCATCGTGCACACCCCCGTCGGTGATGCCGTCCGCGGCCAGGTATTTGCTGATAATGTGCCGGATGATCTCGCCGGCGGTTTTGTTCTGATAGACCTCATTGACGGTGATGCGGTCGGCCAGCGCCGAGAGATCAACCCCCCGCACCACGATCTCCACATAGTCGTTGCGCTTTTGGGCGGTATAGGACAGGTCAATGTCATGGACGATTCCCGCCCACATGCGCACGTTGCCGAAGAGGGCGACGATGCGCTCCCCCCGGTGCGGCACATACCCGTCGGAGACGACCAGCGGGAGCGTGCAGGTATCACGGCCGTTTAGCTCCTGCTCAACCGTCCAGGCGTTGGCCCGCATGTACTTCGTGACATCCGCCGAGCCGATTCTGACGAGAAACTGTGCGGCCCCAGACACCGCCCCCGCTCGGCGTGCGCCGGTGGCAAAGGGTGAGGTCGCAAATGGGCCAGTCCCGAACGGCATTAGAGGCCCCTCGCGTGCAGTTTGTAGGCTCCCGGGAGCGCCGGCAGAAGGGCCTCCCCGATTTTCTTGCTATCGATCCGCATCTCGACATGGATGTTTCCGCCCGCGCCCCCAAGCCCCATGGTTTTCTGCATGAACGCCGCGCCCCGATCGTTGAGCGGGATGGCCGCTTCCGGTGAACCGGCTTCGCCCATGAGTCCCAGCGTTGGGCCGGTCACAATGCCGCCACTGGCGAAGGCACCCATGGCCACGGCAGCGGTAATGCCTGCCACCGCCGCCAGCAGAACCCCGGCAGCAAAGATGCCCCCGACGTTGCCGAAGAGCGCCGAGAGCCCGAGAGCTGAGGCGATGGCTTCCAGCACGCCGACGACGGAGGTGGCAAACTCCACGATCATCGGCCAGAGGGTTTCGACGAAGAACGCCTTGACGGCGGTTCCGAGCAGTTCGATGGCGCCCATCACCGAGGCGAAACTCGCGCCCCAGATGGTGGCGCTGGCGGACGCGGCGGTGGTGTTGCTCGCGACAATGGCGGCGTCTGCGGTGGCATTCGAGGCGACCCGCGACGTATCGCCGGTGACCTTGAGGGCTGTCTTGGCGGCTTCCTGGGTTTTGATCAGTCCCAGCTCACGGAGTTGGGCGAGCGCCAGTTGCGCGAGCCATTGCTCTGTGGCCTGCAGGGTGCTCTGAATCAGGGTTGTCTGGGTCTGCTGAATAAAGTCATCGAACGTGCCCTTGCCCTGGATCCACATCGCCGTGGCCTGGTTAAAGCTGCTCATGATCGACGAGATCGAAAAGGCGTTACTCGCGACGATGGCTTGGAGCTGTTGCTCCCAGAACGTGGGGAACTGTTGGATGATCTGCCGGCGCTTGGCGTTCAGATCGACATCGAGCGCGAGGATGGCGACGTTTTTCCGGTCTTCATCGAAAATGGTTTCCTCGATCATTTGCCGCCGGAGATCGTTTTCCGCCAGCAGGAGATCAAAGCCCTTCTCTCTTGCTAATTCGGCCTGTCCGATGAGCCCCGGAGCCTGTTGGTACCAGGACTGCTGCTGCTGGAAGTCCGCGCGGGCGTATTCGACCCCCAGTTCGAGTTCCTTGTTGCGATCCTTATAGGCGGCGGTCGCTGACACGATCGCGTCGTGCGCGACCTGCTGGTTGAGCAGAACCTGGAGGGCGGCCTCGTGGTGGTTCAATTCCGGCATGAGCCGGATGAGGTTCTCGACGGCGGCCTCGTGCGCTTTCATGCCATCGCTGAGCGTGGCCGGCGCAAATTGCAGATTGTTGACCTCTTCCTGCTGCTGCAGTTCACGCGCAAACGCCGCGTTCCGTTCCTTGCGGTCGGCCTCGGCAATGGCGTTCACGTTCCGCCCCAGCTGCTCCTGGGCCTTCATCTCGGCGGTGATCGCGCGCCACTTGGTGAGGTTGTCGACCAGGATCCGCTTGCCCATGTCCTCTTGGACTCGGCCTTCGGCTTCGAGCTTGGCGATCATCTCGTCGTGGAGCTGCTTGGTCGCCTCCCCGAACGCGGCCATGTCCTTGGCCTGCTTTTCCATCGCCTCGACGTTGAACCCAGGCCCCCCCATTTTTTGGATAAGCGGGTTCAGGGTCTTCAAAAACTGGATGGTGTTTTCCCCGCCCTTACTGCCCTCGTTGAGCGCCCCGAAGAAGGTGGCGACAACCCCGATGCCTTTGGTAAGCGATTCGGTCACGGCGGTGACGGCGGGCGCCATGAGCCCGGCGAGTTGATTCGATGCGGCTTTGGTCGCGACTCCGAGGGTGTCGAAGGCGTCATCTGCTGTAGAGAGGGCCTTGACCGTCTCTGTTGAGAGGACCGCGCCGAGCGCTTTGGATTGCTCCATACTTTCGCGGAAACCGGCCGAGCCACGGTTGAGGATGGGAATCAGGTCTTGCCCGGCCTTGCCGAATAGCTCGACGGCGATGCGGGTCTTGTCGGCCCCATCGGGCATCATGTCGAACCGATCCGCGAGCTGTTCCAGCACGCCGTCGACGGAGGTGGCCGTTAGCCCCAGCTCGGCGAATTTCTCGGCGGCTTGGCTATTCGGGTTGCGCGATTGCACGATCTGATCGGAGAGGGTTTTGACGCCGCGGGTGAGGCTGTCCATGCCCAGCCCGCTTTGGGCCATGGCGACCGTCCAGCTTTGCAGCGTGGTCACGGCGATGCCGGTCTTTTGGCTGGTCTGCTCGAGAACCTCCGCCTGGCGCCCCGCGCTTTCGACGAGGGCCGTCGCCGCACCGGCGGCCGCCAAGACGCCACCAGCTAAAATGCCAGCCGCGACCGCGCCGCCTTTGGCGAGGCCCATGAAATTATCGAGCGCCCGATTGACCCCGCCCCCGAGTGACTGGCCGGCGGTTTCTGACGCACGGATGAAACTGTTCAGCGACTTCTGGGACTGCTCCAGCGCCTTCAGGAGATTATTCGAGTCGGCGATGAGTTCGAGGACGAGCTTATTGGCCACGGCGGCGCTCCTGGGCGTCTCGCGCGGCGAGCAAGGCCTGGGCGTTGCGTTGGCCCAGGGTCTCGTCGTCGAGCATGGGCTCGGCGGTCATTTCCTTCGGCAAGTAGTCGGCGGCGTGGGCCACGGGCTGCGACTCCTTCGTGCGGTTCACGTTGTAAATCTGGCTCGCGACGATGCCGGACCGGATAAACTCTGCCGGCGGACCGAACGGCTCGATGGTATAAAACGCCATCCACTCGGCCAGCAGGCGGGCTGGCATCTCCCGTGCCAGCCGATCGGGATTCGCACAGCCCAGACTCAGGGCGAGACGGAAGAGGAATCGTCGCTCTGGCTGGGCTCTGAATTTTTTACGAGATCCTCGACTTCTTTCTTCGTCATGCCCGAGAGGCGGTTGGCCGCCTCGACGATCAGCTCCAATGCCGCCGCGCTCTTGGTGCCCAGCTTTTCAATGTCGCGCTCGGTAAAAATCCGCTGCCGGTCATGATTCACGACCGTGAGCGCCACGAGCTTGGCGGTGGAGTTCTCCAGGCGTAGCTTCTGGGTGCCGCCCTTCATTTCGACCAGGGATTGCTGATACTGGTTCTTCGCGGCGGCGCTGAGCCCGCACACGAGGACGGTGCGGTTGTTCCACATCGGAATGGTCACCTCTTCCACGAGGATGTCTTCCATTCCGAAGATCTCGTCCCGCGTGAGCGGGCTGGCGTTCCCGTTTTGCATGCGACTCCTTACAGATTGATGATCGCGAACAGCACCGAGGCGTTGCTCGCTTCGAGGTACAGAAATCCGTCCGCTTGCTGCCAGCCTTCGGCGTTGTCGATTTTGAAGGCCATGACGTCGCCCGCTTCGAGCGAATAGGTCGTGATGTCGCCCGTGCGGTTGCGCCCGTCGGCCTTGCTGGTGAGGGTGACGGTAAACGGCGATGAGGCGTGACTGTTCCGCGCCAGGATCAGCTTCGGCCCGTTGAAGGAAATCTGGTTCTTGTTCGCCACGTCGGCAGCGGTCCAGGCCAGATCCAGGGCATTCGCCGCCACCGGCAACGTGGGATAGGAACCGACCGGCGTGATGGGTGTGAGGGTTGTCCGTGCCATGTGTGCGCTCCTTTATGGTCAAACGTCGGTGGTCTGGTCGCTCTCCGGTTTAGGCAAACGTCGGCAGCCCCGTGAGCATGATCTTGATCTTGGCGTTGATGGAGTCCGCCACCGGGAAGGTGACCGGCAGGCTCATGATGTAGCCCGAGCAGCTGATCAACGATCCGTAGGGATCCAGCACCTGGAAATTTTTCTTGGTCTGGTTAATCCAGGCGTTTCGGACGGCCACATGGGTGGCATCGTTCGCGAGGTAGTTGATTTCGATCTCCAGGCTGCCGGGATCGATAAGCCCCGGAATCTTTTCTTTCGCGCGGCCGTTGACCGCGTTGTTGTGCGTGGTAATTTCGATCTCGTCTGATTCCAGCCCTGAAAAGGAAATATCGCCCCGCACTTCTGCGATGGCGGTGAACGTCTCGGGCGCCCCCCCATCTCCCATTTTGACGAGCGTTCCGTAGCCGAATCGTGCTTGACTCCCCATGTGTCATCCTCCTTGTTGAACGCTCACCACGAGACCGGGCGGCGTGTGTGGGCGGTCCACCGCATCACGGCTTGGGCAAATGGCTTGGCAATGGTGGTGCCTTCGTCGGTTTCGATGCTGTCGAGCTGCAGTTGCGAGACGATCGGGCGGAGGCTTTGCGCCACGCGGAGCGTGTCCCATACGTCGTCCATCGCGGCATCCAGGGTGGCGCGCAGATCGCCTTCTGACCGCACGTAGACGACCACCAGGACGGTCATGCGCGAATCGATCGCTTGCTGAGTCTGTAACGTGAGATCTTCGTTCGTGACGACCACGCAGTAGGTGGGAGATTTCTTCACTTCCTCGACCGTGCAGAACTGTGTCAGGATCTGCGCGCCCGGCACGCGGGCGGATGGCGAGTCGGCAATTTGCCTCAAGGCGCTGACGACGGCGTCTCTGACTTGCGTGCGCATGGACAAGGCCCCACTCATTTCCCCACCTCGGCGAGTACGGCGCTGAATTCCTTGTCGGCGGCCCCTTCCATCGTGGTGGAGGCCGGTGCAATCACCGGACGCGGGCGCAGAATCCCCCGGCCGTAGGCCAAGGTTGCCCCGTTCTCGAAAATGTTCAGCAGGCGCGGGAGTGGCGAGATCTGGCCCTTGACCTCTGAGGCGCGCACGGTGACGCGGGTCTGCATCTTTCGCGCATCGGCCTTGAGTCGCCCGGTTCTGACCTGGAACTGGGACGCGATCTGCCGGCGGGCATCGGTGCGTCCTGCGTTGAGCACTTTGCTCATCGCCTTCTTGACGCGCTTGAACGCCTCCTTGCCTTCCTTCGCGTAGTCCAGCAGCCCACGCCCGTTGACCTTGAGTTGGATGGTCGCCATCACGCCACCCCCGTCTTGAGCCGGTACTTACCGACGATGCTTTCGAGATCCAGCGGCCACGCCAGATTGAGGAACTGTGTGCTGCCGTCGGCGACTGAACGCGAGCGCACCCCGACGAGGCTGTGCTCGCCTTTCATGCGGGCGGCCCAGACCATTTCGATCGCGGCTTCTTCCAGATCCTTCGGCGTTTCGGCAAAGCCCCCGACGTAGGTGATTTTGATGTTGCGGAGGCCCTTCTGAAACGTGATGCCATCGAGCCGGATCACCCCGGCCTCGGCGTCGTCGATCACATAGAGAGTGCTGGCCAGCGGTGTCGCGTAGACGCGAAGCGGATCGTCCCAGATGTTGGTGATGCTGATGATGGGCGGCGCGGCGACGAGCAGGCGATCTTGCCACTCGGTGCCGCTGTAATATTCGGTGACCGTGCCCTGGGCGAACGTGCGCCCGCACTCCTTCACGAGAAAGGCCTCGACGGCCGTGATGAGCCGTCCCAGCTCTTCATCGTGCTCGCTATTCTCGGCGTCGATGTCCCGAAAGGCTTTGCAGTTGGCGACGGTGGTGATGGGCATGGGTCGGCCTTACTTCTCCTTGACGATGGCGCCGAGCCCGGCGTCCTGCCGTGCCTTGGCGGTGACTTCGTCCAGATCGAGGACGTCGCCCGGTGCATAGGAGAAATTGACGCCCGCCCAGCTCACGGAATTGTGAAAGCGCACTTTTTTGCTCTCGGCCATGGTGTCTCCCTCGCGGATGAATCAGTCCGGGAGAGGCGAGCCCCTCCCGGCTGGTGGTGCCTGCGTGCGCGCCGATTAGGTGGCGCTATTGGCGTAGTACTTGACCGGGTTGGTCCCGGCATCGATCAGGTTGCCGTCGACACGGGCGAAGGCGAAGAATCCGACCTGCAAGGCGTCGGCATAGCGTTCATTGAGGCGCATGAGCGTCATGCCACGCACCCGGCGCACTTTGTACTTGTTCATTGCCCCGAAGAGGATGGACTTAGCGTTCGCCGCCATCACGGCGACGTCGTTATTCGTGACCACGGGATAGCCGAGCAAGGTGTCCGGCTGACCGGCTTGCACCGACGGCTCCCACAAGGGCCGGTTCTGAGAGTCTTTCAATTTGCGCACGACCTTGATCGAGGCATCGTTCGCCATCCACTTCGATCCACGGCGATACGCCGGGTCGATGCTGTGAATGAGGTCGATCAGGTCGTCGTAGATGACGCTGGTGGTTTGCCCCGTCGTGCCGACCTTACCCGAGGCCGACGCGGTCACAATGCCGTTCGGCTGCCCGCTGCCGGTGCCGGTGGTGAAATGCGTATTAAAGATGCGCCCCAGCCGCTCGCCTGCGATGTCGGCGATCAGGTTCTCCATATTGAAGAACGAGTCCTGCATGAGCTGCAGGGACACGGCGATCAGCTTCGACGTGTACATATACGCCTTGAGGGTGACGCTGGCGAAGGTCACGTCTTGCGCCGAAATGGTCGCGTTTTCCGCCAGGATTGCGCCCACCTGCGTGGTGTCGTTGACCGTGGGCCACGGCATATCCGCACCACTGTCGGTCTCGATCACTTCGGCATTCTCCATCACGCCGCTGTGATACTTGAGGGCGATTTCCAGCCGATCACTGAAGGACTGCGGCACGAGGAATCCGCCCGCCGTCGTGGTCCCGACGCTCTGCGCGGCCTGAATAACTGGTGCGGCCCGGCGCTGCATGACGCGGCGCTCCTGGTCGTTCAAGTCCTGCATGCCGCCCAGCAGCCACTTTTTAAAAATGGTGCCTTCCTGCTCGTCCTGATTCTTGGCATCGGCAATGCTGATGTTGTCGCGCCCGGCGCGTTGTTCCACGCGCTGGCCGAGTTCGTGCTCGGCGGCCATCACCTTTTCGAGACGGTCGATATTGGCCTTGATGGTGTCGGCGTCGGCCATCATCTTGTCGAAACGCGCTTCGTCTTCCTTGCTGATCTGCTCGGCCTTGACGAGAATGGCCTGGGCATCCGCGACGAGCTTGGCCCGTTCCTCCCGCAATGCTTTGACTTTGACTAAGGACATGAACCCCTCCTTGGTTTATCGGGACTGCTCGCCGCGCTCCACCAGCGCCAGTCGTCGGCGCATGAGCGCAGCCCGTCGCACACTGTCTGCATCCGGTTGCGTTTCTTGAGAGGGCGCGGGCGGGATTTCCGTCAGCGCCTTCGGTGTCTTGGTGTACCCGGAGAGATCGAACCGGCCCCCAGCCTTCACGCCTGCTTGCACGGCATCCGCCAGTCCTGCGGCTTTCGCTTCCTCGGCGGTAAACCAGGTCTCGGCATTCATCCAGCCTTGTGCCGTCTCCGTCGAGACCTTTGCCCGGCTGGCATAGATCCCCGCCAGGCTGGCGCCGATCTTGTCGAGCGTGGCGGCCATCTCGCGCATGTCGGCAGCGTTGCCGATGGTCACGGCCCACGGGTTGTGAATCATCATGAACGCGGATTCGCCCATGGTGATCTGATCTCCGGCCATGGCGATGATCGAGCCGATGCTGGCCGCGATCCCATCCACGGTGACGTGAATGGCGGCCCCGTGCGCCTTGAGGCTGTTGAAGATCGCCAGGCCGTCGAACACATCGCCGCCCGGCGTGTTGATCCGCACATTGATGGTCTTGGCCGTCACGGCCTTGAGTTCTTTGGCGAAGTCTGCGGCGGTGACGCCGCCCCAGCCGATATAGTCATAGATCAGCACATCGGCCAGGTCGGACTCGGCTTTCGCTTGAATCGAAAACCAGGTGCGTGCCTGCATTCCGGCAAGGGCGGCCTTGCATGCTCCCATCGATGTCAGCGGCATGGCCCCTCCCCTGTGACGCTAGACTCCCCCATCGGCCTCGTTGCGTGGCTTGGACGCGCGGGCGGCCCCGCCTTGATGAGCTGCTCCATGGGCGCGAGGTTGGTCTGCACAAAGAGCGTGTCACCACCCGGTACCGGCGGGAGGTCTTCGGACTTGCGGATTTCGTTCGTGGTGAGCCAGCCGTTTTGATGGCCGCTGGCGTAGTACTCGGCGCGGGCCTTGGAATCGCCCCGCATCAGTCCCTGGTGCTTGAACTGTGCATAGAAAGGCGAGCGCGGGAACAGCTTGCGGTTGAACTCCTGTTCAAACCGCGTGAGCCAGGGAATAATCGTGAAAATGAGAAAGCCGAGCGTGGTCTGCTCCACCCCGGTACCCCAGCTGGTCTGCTTGTCGGTGTGTCCGATCATGTGCGGCGGCACGCCGAAGAAACGGGCGACATCTTCCACCTGGAAGCGTCGGGTTTCGAGGAATTGGGCGTCCTCGCTGGTCATAGTGATGTTGCTGACGTCGATGCCCTCTTCGAGCACGAGCGTCTTGTAGGCGTTCGGTAGGCCCGCGTGCTGCGCCTCGAACTGCTGCTTGAGCCGCGCCTGCGCGTCTTTCGACAGGGTCTTCGGATGACGGAGCACCACGCCGAGCTTCGCCCCGTTGGAAAAGAGGCGCGAGCCGTGCGACTCGGTGGCGAGCGACAGACCCACGGCTTGCCGGGCGGCCCAGGTGATAACGGAAATTCCCTTGAGCCCGTCGAACGCGAGCCCCGGAATGTGCAATATGTCGGACTGGTCGAGGGTCTCTGTCCCGCCGCCATCGATTTTCACGATGTATCGGTTCCGGCCGTTCACCCGCTCCGGCGTGACGGCGGTATGCGGGATCGGGAATAGATCGATGACTTGATTCGCCTGGTTCCGGCCGATGGCCGCGTAAGCGTTGCCCCCGAGCAGGATGCTAGCGGTGAGAAATTCGCGCCACACGCACGAAGTCATGGCCGGATTCGGCTCATCATGCAGCAGGTAGTAGGGCACGCTGTCAGGTACTTCGACGGCTTCTCCGTTAGGCTTGCGCCGGTAGACCTTCAGCGGCAGGGAGCCGATCGTTTTTGCGATGAGCGTGACGCAGGCATAGACTGCGCTGGTCTTCATGGCCGTCTGTTCGCTGACGACGACCCCGGAATCGGTGGGCCCTCCACCGAACCAGTCAATGAGCCACTGCGCAGGGCTGCTGAGCGAAGTGCTCGGATTTTCAGGTGAGGCGTTTTGAATCTCTGGCTGCTGGCGCTGCCAAAACTTCCAGTTCATGGCGTGGTGGTATCAGGACGCCACGCCCATGGCTAGGGGACTTTAGGTAGGTTTGAGTAGGTTTAGGAGTCTATCGCCTCCATCACAAGTATTTTTTGACCGATTCCACGAGCACGCGCCGGTGCCCCCCAGGTGTGCGCACGCTTGAGAGCTTGCCTTCGTCGATCCATCGGCGCACGCTGTTTTCGTGCACGTCGAGCACCGCCGCCGCCTCATCGACACGGAGCCTGGTTTTCTTCAGCAACACGTTCGGATCATACATCTGTCCCGCCTTCCGTTTCTGGCGTTTCGCCATGCGCGTCACCTCCCACGGTGAGAAATCCCCGAGTTTCATAGACCGATGCCGTCGTTTGATGCCGCATATCCCGATCGAGCGCCAGCAGCAGCGCGACGATGCCGTCGATCTTCCCTTGTGACTGCGCCTTGTCCGGCTTCTTGTTCCCGGCCGGATCCTGTTTCACGGCGACGTTGTTCGCCATCCACCGCAGCACCGGGTTTCCCCCGTGCCGCAATCCTTTCGACAGCAGCCGCCGTTCCAGTTCGGCCGTGGGCCCGGCCATGCTCATGAAGCCCATGCCGCATGCGGCCACGGTGAGGCCTTCCTCGGCGAGCTGCATCGACATCTGGTAGCCCTGAAAGAGCCGGTCGACCGCGAGTTCCTGGATCTGAAACGTCGACGCATCCTTGAGCACCTGGGCCTTCACGGCTTCATAGTCGATGGCGTTCCCTGGTGTGGTGGTGATGAGCCCCTCGCGCGCCCAGGCTTCGTACTGATCGCGGTAGCGGTTATGCTCGTCGCTGAGCCGCGCCTCCGGACACCAGAAGCGGCAGAGGACGCTGGCCACGCCAGATGCGGGATCCCGAAAGAGCAACACGAAGGCCGTGAGGTCGGACACGGACGAGAGATCGAGACCGGCATAGCAGGGTTTTCCGTGCAGCTCGGATTCGTCGATCGGTGCGCCGGCGTTCTTGTCCCACAGGCCGAGGTCAATCCAGCGCGTGACCTGCTGCGTCCACTGGTTGAGGTCGAGCCGCAGAAAGGTGTTGAGTTTCGACGGCATGTTCTTGGCCTTGAGGGCCTGGTCGCGCATGTAATCGAGCTTTTTCGACACGCCCAGATTCGGGTTCGCCTTATGCCAGTTCCGCTCGTCCTGCCAGTCGTCTTTTTCATCCATGTTGCAGATGAAGCCGAAGTAGGTGTCATCCTCGATGACGCCCCGCAGGATCTGCTCTACATAGACGTGCTGCTCCCAGCAGATGGAGGCCTCGGTCTGATCGGTTCCGGCGGTGGTGATGGCAAAGAGCAGCGGCTGCCGGCGGGCGCTGGTGCCGGTTTCCATCAGGTCATAGACCCCGCGGGTCTTGTGCGCGTGCAGCTCGTCGACGATGGCGGCATGGACGTTGAGGCCGTCGAGGGTGTCTTCGTCGGCCCCCAGCGGTTCATACTTCTGGGCCTTGTCGATCCGCGTGAGGCTGTTCTTGTAGACCTGGATCACATCGATCAGATCGGGCGATGCCTTGACCATGCGCGTAGCTTCGCCGTGGACGATGATCGCCTGGTCCTTTTTGGTGGCGGCGCTGTAGACCTCGGCGCCTGGCTCGTCGTCGGCGAATGCGAGCTTGAGGCCGATCCCCGCCCCGAGCGTGCTCTTGCCATTCTTGCGCGGGACTTCCAGATAGCCGGTTTTGAATCGGCGCGTTCCGTCCTTTTTCACCCAGCCGAACAGCACCCAGACGATGAACTTCTGCCATGGTTCGAGCGTGAAGGACTGGCCGGCCCATTCGCCCTTGGAGTGTTTCAGGTAGGAAAAGAACTCGATCGCATCGCTGGCCTTCTGCTCATCGAACCGCAGCCCCCGCTTTTTCCCCTTTTGGAGATCCAGCAGGTGGCGCTTGACGGCCAGGCGGATCAGCTGCCCGGCGATGACCTTGCCGTTGAGCACGCCCTCGATGTAGCGATCGACGGCCAGCGCGGTCGGTGACAGCTTCGCCTTCGTGGGCGCCCGGCGGCCGCGTCGTCTTGGTGTACGCTTCGGTGTCCCCACAGTCGTCGGCATCACCTACCCCAGCAACCGCTTCACGCCGGATTCATTGTCTTTCGCTGGAATCGCCTTGACCTTCGACCTGGATGCTGGTGTAAGCCCGAACTCCTGCAGCAATTTGTGCATGTGCTCGAATGCCTTATTGGAGATCGGGAGCCATGGGTTTTGAATTGGGAACCCGTTGGGAGACTTCACGAGGATTCCTGTCTTTTTGATGTTCTCTTCAGCCTCGACCCAGCGGC
>WBZQ01001020.1_pt1 | contig 18466 bp, 19 predicted proteins | sample 5204251 | NCBI WGS metagenome assembly WBZQ01 (sample SAMN12412402, study PRJNA552823) | activated sludge metagenome | isolation source: activated sludge from nitrification reactor of wastewater treatment plant... | place: USA: Virginia | collected 2017-09 | reverse complement strand
GCGCCTCCTCTCCGAGCACCAGCCTCAAAGGTTCAAGTAATCCATGACCTCCGAAGCCAACATCCACGATCCACGCGGCGTTGCCCACTGTGACCATCAACAATTGATGACTTCTCGGCCTCACGCCTTCCGCCCCGGACGACACGCGGGCAGCCAGCCTCGTGACGGCAAACCCTACGTCTTCCAAAAGCAGGGAAAACAGTCCATTGAGCTCAAAACAGTATCCGCCGCGTCGATCGACGACGATCTTTCGAAACAGGTCGGCAGGGTCCAGCGAGATCGCCCGCCCGAGATGAATATCCAGATTTTCGAACGGCACGGTCATCACATGGGCCCGGTGCAGACCCCGTAGGGTCTCGATGGACGGAGTCAGCGCCCCCTCATATCCGATTCGCGCAAGATACGCATCACGACCGACCATGCCGCCTCCTTTCCGGGAGTGTCATTATACGAATCCGGCCCACAGGATCACAGACGCCCCTCACCCGACGCGAACGCTCATCGTTGCGGTCGCCTCCTGCACTTGCTACGATGATCGGTCATTCTTCGAGAGGAGCGCTTCAGCGTGGCACCCCGTACCCCCCCGACTCACTCAGCCGACGAACTAATCATTGAAGGGGCCCGTCAGAACAATCTCAAAAACATCTCGCTCCGCATCCCGCACAACAAGGTCACCGCAATTACCGGGCTCTCGGGATCGGGCAAATCCTCCCTTGCCTTCGATACCCTGTTCGCCGAAGGGCAGTGGCGATATGTGGAATCGCTCTCGACGTATGCGCGGATGTTTCTCGACAAGGTGAATCGCCCCGACGTCGACCGCCTCATCAACATCCGCCCGGCAATTGCCATCGAACAAAAGAATCCCATCCGCACCGCGCGCTCCACCGTCGGGACAGCGACCGAGGTCGCCGATCTCTTGCGGCTCCTCTTCGCCAAAATCGGCAAACCCGTCTGCCCCGATTGCCGGCAGGAAGCCCGCGGCTATCATCCCGGCTCCCTGGCTGAAGAGGTGCTCGCGCAATTCCCCGACGCACGGGCCATGGTGATGTTCCCCGTCAAAGATCTGGGCCCCGGGCACGACCGGTCGTTGATGGACGCGCTCATGAAACGCGGCTTCACCCGGTTGCGTTGTGGTGACGAGACCGTAGATCTTCATGAGGAGACTACCCTACCCGAAACCCGCACCTCCGGGATTCAGGTCATTGTGGATCGCCTGGTGCTTCGACCGGACAACCGCCATCGCCTCATCGAGGCCATCGAGGTTGCCTTCCAGGAAGCGGAAGGCATCTGCCACGTCGAGGTCATCGGCCAGGGACTCCGGACCTACAGCACGCATTTTCGCTGCCAGGGTTGCGGACGCATGTTCGAGCCCCTGCGCCCCCTGCTGTTTTCGTTCAACCATCCCCTCGGCGCCTGCCCCGAATGCAAGGGCTTCGGCAACATCCTTAGGTATGACCGGGACCTCGTCATCCCCGATCGCAGCAAGTCGCTCGCTGACGGCGCCATCGAGCCCTGGAGCAAGCCGGGATCGGACTGGTGGCAGAAACAACTCTTGCTTGCCATGAAGAAGCTGGATGTCGATTTGACCATGCCCTTCCAGGATCTCCCCCCAGAGGTGCAACACCTCATTTGGGAGGGCAGCGAGCAGGTAGAGGGCGTGCGGCAATATTTCGACTATCTGGAGACCAAACGCTACAAACTCCACGTGCGCGTGCTGCTGAGCCGCTACCGCAGTCCCGCCACCTGCCACATCTGCGAGGGCAGTCGCCTGAAACCGGCTGCGCGATTCGTGAAGGTGACCGGCTATGACTTCGTCCAGCTCAACGAGCTGACCATCGACGCCGCGGCGGCCTGGTTTGCGCGACTCGCCCTGCCGGCGTTCGATGCGGAAGTGGCCAAGGACATCCTGCGCCAACTGCAGGCCAAACTGAACTTCATGCTGCGTGTGGGACTCGGGTACCTGACGCTCTCCCGTCAGACCAAAACGCTCTCCGGCGGGGAAGCGCAACGAATCGCCTTGGCCAATCAACTCGGATCCCGCCTGGTGGGCACGTTGTATGTGCTGGATGAACCCACGATCGGGCTCCATGCGCGCGACACCGACACGCTGGCCGGCATCCTGCGTGACCTGGCCAATGAGGGCAATACCGTCGTGGTCGTCGAGCACGATCCACTGATGATTCAGGCCGCCGACCATATCGTCGAAATGGGGCCAGCCTCAGGCGAGCAGGGAGGACAGGTTGTCTGTGCGGCGCCGCGCGCACAATTCGTTTCAGACCCCACCGCCATCACCGCCCGATACCTGCGGGGCGAAGATCGTATCCCAATGCCGAAGACGCGCCGGTCCGGCAACGGCAAAGTGCTCAGCATCGCCGGCGCGGCCGAGCACAATCTCAAGAACCTGCTGGTCAGAATTCCGCTGCACATGCTCGTCTGCATCACCGGCGTTTCAGGCTCCGGCAAGAGCACGCTCATCGAGGAAACGCTCTATCGCGCCGCCGCCCGGGCCTTCCGCATCGAATCGCTCCCGATGGGAAAATTCCAGGCGATCAAGGGACTGGAGTACCTCAAAGGCGTCCGCCTCATCGACCAGCAGCCGATCGGCCGGACCCCCCGCTCGAATCCGATCACCTACCTCAAGGCCTTCGACGAGATCCGCCAGCTGTTCGCCTCCGAGCGGGATGCCCTGCGGCAGGGCCTCACCCCCGGGCACTTCTCCTTCAACGCGGCCGGCGGCCGCTGCGAACGCTGCGAGGGAAACGGCTATCAAAAGTTGGAGATGTATTTCTTCGAAGACATCTATGCGACCTGCGAGGAGTGCAACGGCCGGCGCTTTAAGCCGGAGATTCTCGGCATCAAGTATCGCGGCAAGACCATCCACGATGTGCTGAACCTCACCGTCACCGATGCGCAGGCCTTCTTCTCCGGTTCGCCTAAGCTGACGGAGAAACTCTATCTGCTCTCATCGATCGGGCTGGGCTATCTCCGGCTTGGCCAAGCAGCCAATACGCTCTCCGGAGGGGAAGCACAACGGCTGAAAATCGCCGCCGAGCTTAAAGATCCATCAGCGCACAACCAGCTCTACATTCTGGATGAACCGACGACGGGACTGCATCTCGATGACATTAAAAAGTTGCTGGCCGTGCTCCACAAACTGGTGGATGCGGGAAACACGCTGGTGGTGGTGGAGCACAATCTGGACGTCATCAAAACGGCGGATTGGGTCATCGACCTAGGCCCAGAGGGCGGGGCAGCTGGCGGACAGATCGTCGCGGAAGGGCGGCCGGAACAGGTGGCGAAGGTGGCACAGTCGCATACGGGGAGATTCTTGGCGAACGTGCTGGGAAGTCAGGTATCTCGGGGAGCGTGAAGCGCCTGTCGTGAAGGAGTGGAGAGCCGCAGGGATGAAGCGACACGGGCCAGCGCTCGGAGCACCTGCTCAGTTTGAGGAGGGATCGAACGGCATATCGGCGTAGTGACGGGATGGCTCGCCGAGGGTCACGAAAATCTCAGGCCAAATACGCGTCGGATCTTTCTCAAAGACAATCGACGGGTCGGCGGGCAATGTGATCCATGAACCGCTTTGCATTTCCGACTCCAGCTGCCCCGGTCCCCACCCTGAATACCCGAGGTAGGCTCGGAACGATTCCTTTCCCGGCTGCTCCATCAGAATGCGTTCCATGATTTCCAAATCCCCGCCGAGGCAGACGCCATCCAGGACCTGATGCGAATTCTCAGGCGTGTCGTTGATGCGATAGAGCATCATGACCTGATTGGTCTGCACGGGGCCGCCGGAATACAGCACATGCGGCTGCCCTTCGAGAATCGGAACCTGAGGCAACGCCTCGGAAATAGACATCGCGGTCGGCCGATTCACGATCACTCCCAAAGCGCCTTCCGGACCATGCTCACAGAGCAGCACGACCGACTGCCTGAAATTGGGATCGTTCAACGCCGGCGCAGCGACGAGCAAAATACCTTTACCGAGTGGAGTAGTCATGAGTCATCCTACCGTGAGGTTCCGAGCGACGCAAGTTGAGTCAGGAAATGGAAACGGCCGGCCATCATGTGCGGTACAGCGCGGGCCGGCGATCACGCAGCAGATCGTTGTAGACGTTCAATCCCTTGGTGCGAGCCTCCGCCGGATCGATCTCGACGAGGGCCAACTCCTCAGACTCCCGCGGGGCTCGATGCAGGATACGACCACGCGGGCTGACGACCTCGCTGAGTCCGATAAACGTCAGGGGGTCTTTCCCCCCGCGCGCCTCGCAGCCGATCCGGTTCGCCGTCACACTGAACACGCGATTCTCCAGACAGCGGGTCACCATGGAATCCGGGCAATTGGGCAAGACCAGATTCGACGGATGCGCGATGATCTCCGCGCCTTGCAATGCGAGCGTGCGCGCCGACTCCGGATAATACCAGTCGAAACAAATCATCACGCCCATCTTCGCCGGGCCAATGTCCCACACATGAAACCCGCTGTCGCCAGGGGTAAAGAACAGCGTCTCCTCAAAGAAGAGATGCGTCTTCCGGTAGCAGCCGATGAATCCCTTCGGCCCAACCACCACTGCCGAGTTGAAACAGTGCGAACCGGCCCGTTCCGCCAATCCGGCGACAATCGTCATCCCGCGACGGGCCGCGATCTCCGCGAGCCGTCTCGTGGTCTGCCCGTCAGGCACCGGCTCGGCAAGATTCATCACCTCCGCCTGCGAGACAAACTGATAGCCGGTGGCGAACAGTTCCGGCAACACCATTAGGTCGGCCTCGACCTGCTCAAGATGCGCCGTCACCACATCGAGATTGCGCGCGACGTCGCCGAAGGTCGGAGCAAATTGAAGATAGCCAATGCGCATGAGCGTGCCTTTCCGCACAAACAAAAACGGGCAGGGATGCCCCTGCCCGTTTTATCGCACCCGTGTCGGACGCGCAAGAACCGCTTACATACCTTCCGACAAATGGGGCAGCGCGTTCTCGACCGCTTTGGTCGCCACATCCGCATGACCCGCCTTGCCGTGTTCGATTCCGTCTTTCAGACCCTTGATCGCCTCGCCGACATGAGGATTCTTGGTTTCAGCCATGGCACCTTCCGCATGCTTCAACGCCGCTTCCGCGTGCTTCACTAATGCGTCCGCATGCCCTTGCTTTCCATGCGCTACCGCTTCCTTGGCATGCTCGACGGCCTCGGCCTGATGCTTATTGCCTGCCGCGAAGGCCACGCTCGACACCAATGGCGCGCCAACAAGCGCCATCATGATTCCGGCCACCACGACTCCCCGCCATATAGCAGTCTGCATGAAACGCCTCCTCTGTAAGTATGTGCACTGCATAAGACAATAATCGTACTATTTCAGCATAAAGAGGGCCTGGTATCCTGTCAAGACGGACGCATGCCGGTGGGCACCTGCGACTCCGACAAGCCAAGGAGCTTCTGCAACGCCAGGAGATCCTTCTCCACCGGACAGGCGAAATCCCGGCTCCACTCCCACCAAGAGCCGGGATAGTTGCGTAGACGTCCATACCCGGCCAGGCGCAACACAAAGTAGAGCCATCCCGAACGCACGCCGCCCGTGCAGTAACAGACCGTTTCCTGTTCAGGCTTCAGCCCTTTGAGTTCCAGCTGCGCGTGAATGGCCGCCAGATCCTTCACCGTGGCATCCGCATTGAGGAAACCGCTCCACGCCACGTGGACCGCTCCGGGAATGTGGCCGGGACGCGGGATACCCGACACTTCCTTGCCCAAATATTCCTCCAGGCTTCGGGCATCTACGATGGTCGTCGTCGGATGCGGCATACGCACGAGCGCCTTGAGTTCATCTTTCAGAATGATCGCCGAGTCGACGGGCGACACGGTGAAGTTGCCCGGCTTGGGCCGGACCGCACCGTGCTCGAACGGACGGCGCTCGTGAATCCATTTCACCCACCCGCCGTCCAGCACCTTGAGGTTTTTGTGCCCCAGGTACTCCAGCATCCAGAACATGCGGCCTTCGTCGCCCCAGTTATCGAACGGATTGGAGTAGATGACGACTTCGCTGTCCTGGTTGATGCCCAGCGCCTGCAGCCGTGCCTCGATCCGTTTCAGGTTCGGATCTAACAGTCCCTTTGCAATCGCGTCAGGATCACTATATTCATGCCACGTCGAATGGACGGCGCCCGGGATGTGGCCGCCGAATTCGTAGGTCGAGCGTCCTCGTACATCGAGGATGACGAGACCGGGCTGACCTAACCGTGTCTGGAGCGTTTCACAGTCGATGAGTAATGGGTGTTGCATGGGTTCCTCGATCTCGGTCGGTGGATACTTATCCTTGTGGTGCTGCTGATGGACTCGTACAGGCCATGGGCGGCGGTTCTGGCAACGGATCGGCAAACGCGGAGGCGAGGGCGCCGTTCAACGGCACTTCCCGCTCGTACACGGTGAAAGCATAGGGATCATCCGCCATCAGCCCATACTTGGTCTTCAGCATGTCGTGCTGCCCATCTGTCAAAATGTGGTACCGAACGCGGGCCTGCAGCGTCAACCCCTTCGAGGCCTCCGGCATCCGGTACGCGAACTCATACTCCCGGCTGGCCAACGGAAGCAAGCGGTTATCGTACAACTCCACGATGGCCGGTTGCCACATAATCCAGCGCCCCATGGTATGGCGCTTTTCGGCCAGGACCTGCTGCCCGTCCTTCACCGCGAACTCGACCGTAAAGTGCCGGTCGGGATCTCCGGTGGGGATCTTATGCCCGGCGCCGGCATTGGTGAGCGTGAGGGCGACTTTCATTTGCTCGCCCGGCTTTGGCGCGGGGGGATCGACCTTGACCTGAATGGCCACGGCCCGTTTGACCATGTCGGGATCATGCCCGCCGCGCCAGAGATGTCGACGGCCTCGTCTGATCGGCCCGTTCTCGGCCACGGGACGGTCAACGTCCGGCATGTGACAACTCTGGCAGATGAAGCCCCGCTCCTGCATGAAATATTTGCCTTCATATTCGGCGTAGGTGCCACAGGGCCCCACATTGTAAAACTGCGCCGGCCCCGAGACGACATTGTGGCAACGCGAACAGAATTGCGCCGTGCGGAAGCTCGGATCGAACTTCGTCGGATGCGGCGCGGCTGAATCGTCAAACGGCCCCAGAATCACCCCGTCGCGCACGTGGCAGGCGGCACACGTGATCGACTCCTTTTGCAGCGCGGCATCGAAGTGGGGATTCGGCTCCTGCGCCGCCTTCTCCACCCGTCCACGCGGAATCTCCTTCACGATCGTCGGCTGTTGATTTTCCAGCGGCGTATGACAATTCAAACAGACCCAAATCTGTTTATCTTTCTTCCAGTAGGCCTGAAAAAACGGATCCTCATACGCGTGGGCATGGATACTGGATTTCCACTCATCATAGATCTCGCGATGACATTGCCCGCACGACTCGGCCTTCAGGCTCGTCAGCCCTTCAGGAATCTTCTGGAAGGGAATGGCATGGGCGTATTCGGGACGAAGCCCAAAAATCACCACCGGCCTCACCTCCGTGTAATAGAGGTAGACGGCCCCCGCGAGCACGGCCATCCCCAGCAGCCATTTGAGCCAGCGTGTCATGACTCCACCAACGCCTGCACGTGCCGCTCCACCGAAGCGGCCAGAGCCTTGAGGTTGTAGCCTCCCTCTAACGAGGACAGCAGCCGCCCCTGACAGTGTTGCTTGGCGATACCGGCCACGATGGCCGTCAGCTCCGCATACCCTTCTTCCGTCAGCCCCATACTCGCCAGCGGATCATCCCGATGGGCATCGAACCCGGCGGAGACGATCACCAGTTCCGGCTTAAAGGCATCGGCGGCGGGAACCAGGACTTTCTGAAACACCGCCCGATAGTCGTCGTCACCTTCCCCCGCCTCCATCGGCACATTGATCGTGAAGCCATCACCCGCATCGATGCCGGACTCTGTCGCGCGACCGGTTCCAGGGTAATGGGGATATTGATGGGTACTGAAGAACAGCACCGAGGGGTCCCGTTCAAAACTATGCTGAGTCCCATTACCATGGTGCACATCCCAATCGACGATCAGAACCCGCTGCAGGCCGTAGCGTTTCTGCGCATAACGCGCGGCGATGGCGACATTGTTGAAGAGGCAGAAGCCCATGGCCCTGCCGGCCTCGGCATGGTGCCCCGGCGGACGCACTGCGCAGAACACATGGTCTACCTGACCGGCTACTAGCGCATCCACTCCGGCCAGCGCCCCGCCGGCGGCTAGATAGGCAGCCGTCAAGGAGCCGGGAGACATGGAGGTATCCGCATCCAATGACACCCGCCCGCTGGTCGGAGCCTCTTGCCTGAGACGGGCGACATAGCCGGGCGTATGCACCAAGGTTACCCATTCGTCCTCGGCGGGCCTCGGGTCGATCCTGGTCAGCTTGGCGGCCAGCCCACTCTGTTCCAACCGTTGCATGATCGCCCGCAGCCGGTTGGGCGATTCCGGATGGCCCTGGCCCATATCATGGTCGAGATAGCGAGGATCGTAAACGAGACCGGTTCTTCCCATGCATGACCCGTAAGGCGAACGTCGTCAGCCACATTGCCGACGACGAGACATCTTGTGAGGTTATCACGCGTCAAACTGCGTAGACAACGCGCAGAGAACGCTGCTATCGTCACCGTGAGGGAGGAATCGATGCCGAATCCGAGAATTGAACCGCTGAAACGGGTGCTCGCGATGGAACCGGACGACGATGTCGCCTGGTTCGGGCTGGGAAAAGCCTATATGGACGATGCCAACTTCGAGGAGGCCGCGAAGGCCTTGAGGCAGTGTATCACTGTCAAACCGACCTATTCCGCCGCCTATTATGCCCTGGCGCAGTCGCTGCTGAAACTGAACCGGATCGACGAATGTCGTCAGGTGTCGGACCAAGGCATCGAGGTATCCACGAAGAACGGGGATGCGATGGTCACAAAAAACCTCGAGGCGTTGAAGAGCAGCCTTCCCGGCTGAGCGCCCGTTCGTCCGTGACGCGTCCCTCGTGAAACGTCGTTCGTAGGAGACGCCTAATATCAGGAGGGCCCGGTCACCAACGACGGGCGTCGTCCAACCAACACTTACGCTGTTGCTGCGCCTGGCTCGTCGTCATCCCCGGCAGCCTCCTGCGACTGCCGTTGCTCGGCGAGGGTCGTCGCCACCTCGTCGAGCCAACGCCCCGCGCCATCCAACACTTCGCGCACGAGCGGCTCAGGATGGCCCGTACGTTTCATGGCCCACTGACACAGATAGCCCAGCAAATCCTCCCGCTCGAAGCGTCGACTCGATTGCGCCGAAAGCTGCGATAGTTCTGACAGGCCCGTCCGGAGAATCTCCTCGACCGTGTCACGCCCATAGGACGTGGCCGCGGTCACATACTGAATCGCACGATTGATTTCTTGCTCGGTCATGTCCCCACCATGCGGCGGATTGTAACATCCGAGCCACGCCTGTCAACGGGGCGTCGCTGGCCCACCGGTCTGCCCTCAAAGAATCTACACGCCCCAACCCGCTGACGATGGTATGATTCCGTTCATCATTCACTTAGTAGGAGCCTCGACCATGGCCGTTTCGCGCAAGACCGCCCCCTCTCGCACAACCCGTCGTGCGACCACGTCCCATGAGTTTGCCGACCATTGGGAACTCTCCGACCTGGTCAGCGACCCGGTGAAACAATTTGACCGTTATCTGAAAGATCTGAGCGCGAAAGTCACTCGATTCGAATCGGCGCGCGCGGAACTCGCTCCCACCATGCCGGAACAGGCATTTCTGAATCTCCTGACGCTCTCGGAACAGATCGCGCGGGAGTCCGGCCGGTTGAGTGCCTATGCGTACCTGTGGTTTTCCGAAGACACCAAACATTTGCCGGCCCGCTCCTTCAAGACCAAAGTCGAAGAACAGCTCACGGCCCTCCAGAATCACCTCCTGTTCTTCGATTTGTGGTGGCAGAGCGTGGATGACAAGAACGCGGAGCGGCTCATGGCGCAGAGCGGGGACTTCCGGTACCACCTGGAAACAATCCGGCGCTTCAAACCGCACACGTTGTCCGAGCCCGAAGAAAAAATCATTAACATCAAGAACATCACCGGCCAGAGCGCGGTCCACCAGCTCTACGATGTCGTCACGAACGGATTTACCTTTACCCTGCGGGTCGGCGGCAAGAAAAAGACCCTGAACCGGGAAGCCTTGTCGGCGTACGTGCGAAACCCAAAGGCGTCGGTTCGGGAAGCCGCGTATCAGGAAATGTATCGGGTCTATGAGGCCCAGCAGGATCTGCTCGGGGAAATCTATAAAACGCTGATCAACGACTGGAAAGCGGAGAATCTCCAACTGCGGCACTTCAAAACACCGCTGGCCTCGCGCAACCTCAGCAACGACATTCCCGATTCTGCCGTTGAGGCGCTCCTGGCGGTCTGCATGAAGAATGCGCCGATCTTCCAGCGATATTTCGGGCTAAAAGCCAAATTGTGCAAGATCCGCACGATGAACCGCTACCATATCTATGCACCGCACCGGGCAGAGCAAAAGACCTATCGGTATGCGGATGCGGTACGGATGGTGCTGGATGCCTATCACGGGTTCTCGCCTCGCCTCGCGGAACTGGCACAACGAGTCTTTGCCGACCGTCACATTGATGCCAGCACCAAACCGGGCAAGATGGGCGGAGCCTACTGCTACAGCGTCACTCCCACGCTCACGCCGTATGTCATGCTGAATTTCACCGGCGAGGCACGCGACATCGCCACCATGGCTCACGAGTTGGGGCACGCCGTCCACGCGATGATGGCAGAGCAGCACAACGTCTTCACCTTCCACTCGACCCTACCGCTCGCAGAAACGGCGTCGGTCTTTGGCGAACGGATCCTGTCTGATGCCTTAATGGCCTGCGAGACCAGTCGCGCGGTGAAGCAGAGCCTGCTCGTCAATCAACTGGATGACATCTACGCCACCGTCATGCGACAGGCCTACTTCGTGGCCTTCGAACGGACCGCCCACGACATGGTGGCACAAGGTGCCACCACCACCGATCTGGCCAACACCTACATGACCTTGCTGCGGCAGCAATTCGGAAAATCCCTCCGGGTGCCGCGCGAGTTCCAGTGGGAGTGGCTGACGATTCCCCACCTCTATGCCAGCCCCTTCTATTGCTATGCCTACAGCTTCGGCAACTTGCTTGTGCTGGCGCTCTATCGCATGTACCAAGAGCAAGGGAGTGCATTCGTGCCGAAATATCTGGAGCTGCTCGCGGCCGGCGGATCGAAGGCTCCGCACGCGATCCTTGCGGAAGTCGGCGTCGACATGAATTCGCAGGCCTTTTGGCAGTCCGGATTCGATGCGATCGCAGGCATGGTCGACCAGCTGGAACAGACGATGAAATAACCCGCAGGCCGGCATCCGCGGTGCAGCAGTCAGGGAGGAGGTCGGAGAAAACCGAGGGGTTAGATGCGTTCGGAGGATTTATCCTTGTCGACCGGATGCCCGAGGATTTCCCGCTCCGCCTCCAGCCAATCGTGCAAGTGATAGCCGTCCAAACAGCCTCGCTGTTCATACAATTCGTGCGCCCGAGCAGCGATGCGGACGTGAATGTCCTGGGCGGGCCCGGGCGCATGTTGTTGCTCCGTCGCAGCACGCCCCTTTGGTGCGGTCCGGCGAGGTGCGGCTTTCTTCGACACTAATGATTTCTTCATGCTGACTCCAAAAGATGTGTCACGTCCGTTGCCGAGTCTCCATCAGGGCATAGTTCGTCACGGTGACCGTCACCATAACATAGTTGTCATGACGGGGATAATGCGGCAGCTCAGCCGCTGACTGAATGCAGCGCCACTTCTTCTTCGCGGCCTACCGGAGTGCCACCGCACTAGGAAGGAGAGACTGACAGCATATCGCCGGGGTTGTGGCTCCTAAGCACGCCCTGGTCGGGACAACCACATGCCGTCTCCAACGCCCCCCGTACCACATTCAGGAGGTGATGCGCATCGAACGGCTTCGCCAGAAAGCCACAAGGCCCATGCAAGCTGAGCCGACCTGGCACATCGTTCAATTCGGCCGACAACAACACGGTGGGGATCTGCGGCCACATGAGGCGGCTCAGAATCAGGAACTGCTCACCGTCGAGGCCAGGCATGCGATAGTCGGCGACCACCACATCGAACCGCCGCTTTTTCATCTCGCCCAGGGCTTCGAACCCATCCCCCGCCTCGTGCACGATGTATCCTGCCTGTTCGAGCACCAGCGCGACCAATCGTCGCACCGTCACTTCGTCATCCGCAACGAGCACGCGCTTCCCATACCCTTCCATGGCGCCTCCTTCGTCCTGTTGCCTCTCCTCTACCAATACCCCGGATTGATCACGGCCGGAATGTGCTGATGGATCCTTTGCCTGAGTCAGCACCCGCCCTGCTCCCGCATACCTGCCACCCACACCCCTCGTCGCTGGGGACCTGGCTTCGAGCTGCGACGAAGATGGTCAGGAACGCACCGCGCCAACCGGATCAATGCATCCTCTAGATTGCCGCAATTCAAACACCGGATGACCGGCACCCAGGTGTGCGTCAGACCCTCACTGGGATTGAAGAGCGTCTCGGCCACCATCAGCCCCTGGCATCGACTGCACGACATCGTTCTCCTCCTTCACTCACGCCGGCATGGTCTGCTATCGGCCTACCCCTGTCAGCAACTCCTCGGCATGCATCGTCGTCACGGGGCCGCCCGTCCCTCGCCCGTCGTTTGGATTCAGCAGAATCGGCACTTGCAGGATGTCCGGCACTGACACCATTTTGGTATTCGGACTGTCGTACAATTTGTATCGCAGGTACTCCGGCGTCAGAGTTTTGGTGATCGTCTCCTGTGCCCTGGCTTGTCCCAAGGCGCGAATCTTTGTCCCCTCCGCTTCACCCTCAGACCTGATCCGAACCGCATCGCCGCATGGCACCCTCAAGACACTCACCTTCCGGGTCAGCGGAGTGTGGGCCGTTCCGTCGGGGAGGCTCACGCTCCACGCAACAATGACAGGTGTTGTTCGGCTGTGCGTTCATGATCCCGTGCTGCATCGTCACCGCCGTTAGGCGCGTCCCGACAATGCACGCGCACGATCTCGACTCGGCTGCCACAGCAGTTCGTAGTCTGCGGGGAGTGCCACCAGCTCGACCTGTTCCCGGTGACGCAGGCGGTTCAAAGCCGCGAACAGGGATTGCCAGGTGTAAATCGGAAGGGCATCCGCCAGCGTGAGAAACGTCAGCCGCCGGTGGTGCTGCAATAAGACCAGAATCTGGTTATCGACCACGTCCTCATTCGCTGATATAGACCGAGGCCCCATCACACACCTCCCTCCAACATGAGACAGATGATCGTGGATCGCTTGCGAGATCATCGCTTCAAAGGTGCCTTGCAATATGTGATCCTGAAACTGGTGCAGCCTGAGAGACGGGCTCAACCGCATTCAGAGAGGACGTTCGCAATCATCATGGCAGGTGTTCGCGAACCTTTTTGTCTTTCGCACAGTCCAAGTGGTGCGAAATCGCTCAGAAGAGAGATGCATCCGGGTATGCACGTTTCGAAATTCTTCCACACGTGGGATACAGCCTGAACCAACCTGCAGTACAATTCGGGAGTGGATAGAACCGCAACGCCTCTCCCGGTCTAGTCAGAGGAAGAAGGGAGCAGATCCAGGATTACGATGGTCCAGATCAAACGCGTGTATCGCGAACCGCGTCCCGAAGATGGCCGCCGCATTCTTGTAGACCGCGTGTGGCCACGAGGTTGCAAGAAAGAATGGCTGCGCCTTGATGCGTGGGCAAAAGATCTGGCCCCAAGCACAGCGCTGCGCAAATGGTTCGGCCACGATCCGCAGAAATGGGAGGAGTTCCGTCTTCGTTATCGTAAGGAATTGCAGCAGCCTGAAGCGCACCGCGCCATTCTAGAACTGGGCAAGCTGGCGCGCACGGAGACGATGACACTGCTGTATGGCGCGGCAGATACGCAGCACAATCAAGCGGTGGTCTTGAAGGAATTAATCGAACGAGCGGGAAGATAGGGACAACGCGAAGTAACTATGGAAGGGCAACTGACGAGGCGCGAGAACCACGCGTTCGGTGGTCAGCCGATCTGGCTGGGGCCAAAGCCACTCCGGATTTAGCTATTCAGGCCCCACGTGCTCCACAGCGCGACCGCTGCAACCGCCAACATCACCCAGGCCAACTCCCGGTCACCGACTTTCTTGATCATCTTCACCATTGTATGACTCCTTCGTGGCTGTCATCTCACGCTTGCGATACCTCCCTATCTAGCAAGCCACATGCCATTGGTACTCAGCGAGAATTCGGCGATTTTGCGTGTGGGCGGTCATAAAAATGAGCGAATTCGCACGAGGCGCACTGTGCGAATTGCAAAGAAGCGCGTCAGACGGCTTGGGGGTTGTGCTCTCTGAACTGAAGGCGTGCGAACGATCTACCCGGGAGACCAGTGGTACAGGTTTCAGGAAGTTGTCACGCAGCGAATGGCGTGATGAGGATTCACGCAGAGTGAACTGACGAAAAGGATGTCCGGTTACCGACCCGACTTCGCCGTCTTACCTGCCAGGAGATACTGATGAATCCCCGCCGCCATCTTGCGCCCTTCGGCAATGGCCCAGACGATAAGCGAGGCGCCGCGCTTGGTATCGCCGCCCGCAAAGACGCCGTCGAGGTTGGTCATGAAATGTTCATTGACGGTCACGCAGCCACGCGCATCATAGTTGACGCCGAGACTGTCGAGAAAGCCGTTTCTGACCGGGCCCGTAAAGCCCATGGCGAGGAGCACGAGATCCGCATCCAACTCGAAGTCCGTGTTCGGCATCGGCACGAACTTGCCGCCCTCGAACTTGACCCGGTTGGCATGCAGTTTGGTCACATGGCCGTTGTGGCCGGTGAACTTGGTGGTGGACACGCTCCACTGACGATCACAGCCTTCTTCGTGCGCATGCGACGTACGAAGCTGCATTGGCCAGAGTGGCCAGGGTGTCGAACTGGATCGGGACGGAGGTGGCTCCGGCAACACTTCGAACTGATGCGCTTCGCTGCAGCCCTGTCGATGCGCGGTTCCCAAACAGTCGGACCCAGTGTCGCCGCCGCCGATGATCACCACCCGCTTGCCCTTGGCGGTAATCGGTTCTTCGGAGACGGAGATCCCTGCCGTTCGCTTATTCTGCTGGGTGAGATATTCCATGGCGAAATGGATGCCCTTGAGCTCACGCCCCGGCACCGGCAGATCGCGCGCCATTTCCGCGCCCATCGTCAGCCCGACCGCATCAAACTCCTGGCGTAACTGCTCGCCGGTGATGTCTTTCCCCACGGTCACACCGGTTCTGAACTCCACCCCTTCGGCCTTCATCTGCTCCAGCCGCCGGTCGATGACCCACTTTTCCATCTTGAAATCAGGGATGCCGTACCGCAGCAAGCCACCGACACGATCGGCCTTCTCGAACACGGTGACGCTATGACCGGCGCGCGCGAGCTGCTGCGCAGCGGCCAGACCGGCCGGGCCTGATCCGATAATGGCGACTGTCTTCCCAGTCTTTCTGACCGGCAAGGCCGGCTCGACCAGCCCTTCGTTGAAGCCGCGATCAATGATGTTCCATTCGAGCACGCGGATCGACACCGGGTCGCTGTTGATGCCCAGCACGCAGGCGCCTTCGCAGGGCGCGGGACAGAGACGACCGGTGAATTCCGGGAAATTATTCGTGGTGTGCAACGCCTTGAGCGCATCTTTCCAACGCCCGCGATAGACCAGATCGTTCCACTCGGGAATCAGATTGACGACGGGACAGCCGGTATTGCCCTGGCAAAAGGGCACACCGCAATCCATACAGCGCGCGCCTTGAACCTTGAGCTTCTCCTCGGGGATGGGCTCGTACATTTCTTTCCAATCGAGCACGCGCAACTCGATCGGTTTCCGCTTTGGTCCCTCACGCGCGTATTTTAGAAAGCCCTTTGGATCACCCATGTCCTACTCGTATCTCGTCGTTCGTCTCTCGTATCGCGCCTGACGCTTCACGAGGAACGCTTCACGTTTCACGGTTACTTGACTGCTTTCGCTGCAGCGGCCTTCCGCTCGGCCAGCACACGCTTGTAATCGATCGGCATGACCTTCACAAACTTGGGCAGGATCGCCTCCCACCCATCCAAAATCCGCTTGGCATTCCGGCTTCCGGTATAGAGGAAGTGCGACGTGATCATCTCGTGCAACAGCCGCTTATCTTCATCGCTGACGACCGGCTCCAGCTCCACCATGCCCAAGTTGCAACGGGACTGGAACTTGTCCAACTCGTTCAAGACAAACGCCACCCCGCCTGACATACCCGCTGCGAAATTTCTACCGGTGCGGCCCAAGACCGCCACAACTCCACCGGTCATGTATTCACACCCGTGATCGCCGGTTCCCTCGACGACGGCGCGTACGCCGCTGTTTCGTACCGCGAACCGCTCGCCGGCCATGCCATAGAAGTAGGCTTCGCCCTGCGTGCCGCCATACAACGACGTGTTGCCGACGAGAATGGTTTCTTCCGGTGTGTAAATCGCGTTCTTCGGCGGGAAAACGATGATCTTGCCGCCCGACAGGCCCTTGCCGATGTAGTCGTTCGATTCACCTTCCAGAATCAACGTGATACCACGCGAGAGAAACGCGCCGAACGATTGACCGGCCGAGCCGTTGAACTTGATCGTGATCGTGTCGGCAGGCAATCCATCCTGACCGTACTTCTTCGACACCTGGCTCGACAACATGGTACCCACGGTCCGGTTCAAATTCCGGATCGGCAGCTCAAGCGTGACCTTTTGTCCACGATCAATAGCCGGCGCACATTGCTCGATGAGCTTCCGGTCCAAAATCTCGGCGATGCCGTGATCCTGCTTTTGCACACAATACCGCGGCACTTCAGGACCGACTTCAGGCATCTTGAGCAGCGGCGCCAGATCCAATCCCTTCGCCTTCCAATGCTCGACGGCCTTATGAATCTTGAGCTTGTCGACACGCCCGACCATTTCATTAATGGTGCGGAACCCCAGCTTGGCCATGATTTGCCGCAACTCTTCCGCAATGAAGAAGAAGAAGTTGACGACATGTTCCGGCTGGCCGGTAAACTTTTTGCGCAAGACGGGGTCCTGCGTCGCAATGCCGACGGGACAGGTATTGAGGTGGCATTTCCGCATCATGATGCAGCCTTCGATGATGAGCGGCGCCGTGGCAAACCCGTACTCTTCCGCCCCCAACAACGCCGCAATGGCGACATCGCGCCCGGTCTTCATCTGGCCGTCGGTTTCGACACGGATGCGTCCGCGCAGATCATTCAGGACCAGCGTTTGATGCGTTTCCGCCAACCCCAACTCCCACGGCACACCGGCATACTTGATGGAGGACAGCGGAGAGGCCCCGGTCCCGCCGGAGTCGCCACTGATAAGTACCTTATCGGCATGGGCCTTGGCCACTCCGGCTGCGACCGTGCCGACACCGACCTCAGAAACCAGTTTCACTGAGACGGCCGCATCAGCATTGGCATTCTTCAAGTCGAAGATGAGCTGTGCCAGGTCTTCGATGGAATAAATGTCATGGTGCGGCGGCGGTGAAATGAGCTGCACGCCAGGCGTGGAATAACGCAGCCGCGCGATGTTCTCATCGACCTTGTGGCCAGGCAACTGGCCGCCTTCTCCAGGCTTCGCGCCCTGCGCCATCTTGATCTGGAGTTCCTTGGCATTCACCAGATAGTGGCTCGTCACGCCGAACCGGGCCGATGCCACCTGTTTGATGTAGCTGTTGCGCGAATCGCCATTCGGGAGTGGCGCGAATCGTTCCGGATCTTCGCCCCCCTCGCCCGTATTGCTCTTGGCGCCCAGCCGATTCATGGCGATGGCCAACGTCTCGTGCGCTTCTTTACTGATAGAGCCGAACGACATGGCTCCGGTGGTGAAGCGTTTGACGATGTCTTTGGCCGGCTCGACTTCGTCCAGCGCAATCGGCTCCGGCAGAAACTTGAAGTCCAGGAGGCCACGCAGATTCGAGCGACGCTTGCTTTCGTCATTGACCAGTTGGGAAAACTCGGCAAACGTCTTGGGATCGTTGTTTCTCGTCGCGTGCTGCAACTTGTAGATGGTATCGGGATTCCAGTTGTGGTGCTCGCCCTGGATCCGATAGTGAATCTCGCCACCGAAATCTAACTGTCGGATCGGCACCGGTTCGTAGGCCACACGATGGCGACGTAACGTTTCTTCTCCGATTTCCCGAATGCCAATCCCTTCGATCCGCGATGGCGTGCCGGTGAAGTACCGGTCTATCAATTCATGATTGAGGCCGATCGCCTCGAAGATCTGCGCGCCGCAGTACGATTGCACCGTGGAGATCCCCATCTTCGAGAAGATCTTGAGCAGACCTTTGTTAATGGCTTTGATGAACTTGCCCTCGGCAGTCGCGGCGTCCAGACCTTCCGGAAAGTATCCGTCCCGCTCCAGATCC
>WBZQ01001199.1_pt1 | contig 18467 bp, 9 predicted proteins | sample 5204251 | NCBI WGS metagenome assembly WBZQ01 (sample SAMN12412402, study PRJNA552823) | activated sludge metagenome | isolation source: activated sludge from nitrification reactor of wastewater treatment plant... | place: USA: Virginia | collected 2017-09 | reverse complement strand
CTCGGGAATAAAGACAAGAGAGCTAATTGAGAAAATCCTTTCCTCAAAATCTACAACTCCATTGCTTTCTCACTGTTTTCAACGATAAGTCTCTTCGGTTCAACTATTTTTAAAATAACTTGAATTCCGCAAGCAAAGGCGTGTGATCTGACAGACGCCGCCACGGCTGGCCTTGTAAATGCGTGCAGTCGATGACGTCCAGACCACGAAAATAAATTCGATCCATCGTCAACACCGGAAACCAGGCAGGAAAAGTACGCGCATAGGTACCATGCACATTCTTGAAAACCTCCCTGACACCCAGATCATGATGCAAATAATACTCGGCCCGTCCACGCCAATCATTGAAATCTCCAGCGATGATCAACGGCTCATGATCCGGAACATGGGATTTGATGCGCTTGACCAACGTGGTCAATTGGCGTTCTCTTTCCAGCGCAAACAAACCAAGATGAACGCAGATCATATGCAGCTTCTGATCAATCCCGGGAATTTTCAAAGTACCATGCAATAAGCTACGGCTCGCAAAATGCAGCATCGACACATTGATATTCTCCCAGTCGACAAAGGGATATTTGCTCAGAATGGCGTTGCCGTGATGGCCAGACTCATAAATGACATTCTTGCCGTAAGCATGATGATGCCAAACTTGATCTGCTAGAAATTCAAACTGCCGGATACTCGACTCAGCTTCGAAACCATTTCTGGCTAACGTATGTTCACCGTGGACCTCCTGCAGAAACACCACATCGGCATCAATATGGCGAATCGTTTCTTTTATGTCATGCAGAATATACCGCAAGTTCGTCGCGCTGAATCCCTTGTGGATGTTATAGGTCAAAACTCGTATCGAAGTGCCGGACTTGGAAATTGAAAATTTTTGCTTCATTTGCTCGTCATACTATACAAATTTATTTAAAAGCGCGTTGAAAAATAGCTGGGGCAATCATATAAATAGAAATTGAATCAAATACCGGAGCTGGCTACAACCAATGAACAGTTTGTATGCGATTTAGAACAACAGACCGGAATAAAGAAATTTTCAGAGCTTTTTGAAAAAATACTGAAAATGATAACGAACATGCAACAATCGTGCGTTGAGATTCAACGATTGAATTAAACTAACACGACGAGCCAAGATGATGCAATACTCTAAAAATCCGATCGTCAATGCACCCAACGGTATCAGCCTGATTCGAATCTGTCTGGCACCGCTACTGTTTTATTTTGCACTCGTACAACAATCGGGTTGGTTTTTCATCGTACTGACGGCGGCTATCTTTACCGATGTGCTGGATGGATTTCTTGCACGTAAATTCAATCAAATCACCCCGCTCGGCTCGCGGCTGGATAGCTGGGGAGATTTCATCATCTATTCAACCATGGCGATCTGCGCTTGGATATTATGGCCCGACGTCATACGCCGCGAATTCCCTTATTTCATTGTTGCAACACTCAGTCTCACGCTGCCTGTTCTGGTGGGTTACATCAAATTTCATACCATCATCAGCTATCACACCTGGAGCGTCAAAATTGCCGTTGCCCTCACTGTACTCGGCTATATCCTGCTATTTACCGGCCTGTTCGACTGGCCTTTCCGCATTGCCGTCATGGTCTGCGTTTATGCTGCCATTGAAGAAATCACCATTACCTTATTGAGTCAGCAGCCGTTAGTGGATGTCAGAACGGTATGACGATCGTGCCGTGCTGACCATGACTCCGCAATCAAAGTGTTTTGCTATCATCGCAGCCTCAAGCCAGTGTATGATCGAACTCCACTTCACACCTCATAAATAAACAAATAAGTCATGCACAGCGCCTCGCAAATCACTATCCTCATTCTTGACGACGATCCTTTCATACTCAAGATGCTGACCAAGATGCTGGCAAATCAAGGCTACACCAAGGTCAGCACATGCGATAACGGCCGTGATGCCCTCACATTGATCGATCACCCCGATACGCGCCCCAACCTCATTATGCTGGATCTCAACATGCCCGATATGGATGGCATTGAATTCGTCCGGTATCTGGTTGAGCATCAGTATCAAGGCCATCTTGTCCTTGTCAGTGGAGAGGATGAGCGCATGTTGAAAACCGCTGAAAAATTGGTTCACGCCCATCAAATACCGATGCTCGGGTATCTGCATAAACCCGTCACACCGGATAAACTCGCCGCTATTTTGAACACCTGGAAACCACATGCGGCAGAAAATCAATCACCAACCAATCACAAATTGTACAGCGCTGAAGAACTTCGCACGGCCATCGAGCAACACGAACTGGTCAATTATTATCAGCCCAAGGTATCGGTCAGAACCGGCGACGTCATTGGCGTCGAGACCCTGGTCCGCTGGCATCATGCCACCGATGGACTGATATTTCCCGATCGCTTCATTCACATCGCGGAAGAAAATCACCTCATCAATGAACTGACCACACTAGTGTTGACAAATGCCTTGAATCAGGCCAAATCATGGCATCAAAGCGGCCTGATGCTGCGCGTCGCCATCAATGTTTCGATGGACAATCTGGCGTCACTGGATTTTCAGGATCTGGTCGTGAATCTGGTAACTGAGGCAGGTCTTTCGCCGCAGAGCATCGTGCTTGAAGTGACTGAAAGCCAGGTCATGGGGGCGGATGCGCGTGTTCCGCTCGAAATCCTGAGCCGACTGCGACTGAAGAGATTTCACTTGTCGATTGATGATTTTGGTACCGGCCATTCCTCGATGGCGCAATTGCGTGACATTCCATTTGATGAACTCAAAATCGACCAGGGCTTTGTGCATCGCGCCTGGGCGGATGCCACGCTGCGCGCAATCTACGATGCCAGTTTATCGATGGCCAAACAGCTCGACATGGAAACCGTGGCGGAGGGCGTCGAAGATCAGCAGGACTGGGAGTTGCTCCGACAGACCGGCTGCGATCTGGCGCAAGGCAATTTTGTTTCAAAGCCGCTTCTGGGTGCAGAATTCCCGAACTGGGTGGCAAGCTGGAAGCAGCGGGTACGCACCGAGCTACTCCTTCAATCCGGGAATTGACTGGCCATCCTGTAAGCATAGCCTGATGGCTTCACTGTTTTACCTGCCGGGCCGTCAAGAAAGTATCTACCTTGGCAAGCTCCGCATCAAAACGCGGCAGTAAAGCTGCCAGCGCGTGCGCATCGTTGTTCTTTCCAGCCACTTCCATATCGGCGCACAATTCACCCAGCGCGAGCGCGCCAACCGAACGTGACGATGATTTCAGCTTATGCGCAATCGAACCTACCGATGGGTAGCGCCCGGACTGGTAGGCCTCTCTGAGTTCCGCAGCCGCTTTCGCCACACTGGCCTGGTAGTCCTGCAGCATTTCATCGATCGTTACCGGATCATCGCCGACAAGTTCCTCCAGTACATGAATATCGACCGGCAATGCGGTCAGGTCTTCATGCTCGACTGAGCCTAGGGCTGGGGTGGTTGGCTTAGTTTCGGCAGCCGGCTTGGGAACAGCCAGATATTTCTCCAATACGAGCCGCAGATCTTCAAGCTGAGCCGGTTTGCTCAAATAATCATCCATTCCGACGCTCAGGCAATGCTCTTTTTCACCTTTCAACGCATTCGCGGTCAATGCAATGATGGGTATATGTTTCTGGCCAGCTTCCCGAACACGAACATTCTTGGTTAATTCGAAACCATCCATTTCCGGCATATGCAGATCAGTGAGCAGCAAGGCATATTCACCATTCTGCATGCGTTTCAGCGCTTCGCTGCCATCATTTGCAATATCTGCTGCGTAACCCAATAAATTCATCTGCTGCTTGATCACCTTTTGGTTGATATCGTTATCTTCGGCGATCAGGATCAGCTTACCCTGTCGTATCGCATCATCGCGTGAAATCGCCTTGGGCGCAGACTTGTTCACCGTTACCGTTGAGGCTTTTTCGTCGCTGGCATCGACCCTGCCCGCTGCAATCGCCATGGCTCGCAGTAGCGATTGACGATACATGACGTCCCCATCCAGGGTAACGATGTCGATGCCTTCGATACGCGCTTTGCGGCGGCGTCCACGTTTGATGATGACGAAGTGCGGTTCAATATCGGATTGCTGCGGCGCTTGCTGGGTTCCTGTCAATGCCTGAGACCGAGTCGCGAAAATTTTTCGCAGTTCGTCGATGGATGGCCCGTCTTGTCCTCCATCGATGACCACCAGCCATAAACCGGGAACCAGCGTCGGAATGAGCTCGCGCAGTGAATTGAGATCTTCTGTCAGCTCCACGGCTGCACCGGCGCTTTTGAGATACACCGCCAGATCACTGCTCAAGTCCTCGGAATTACTCAGGATGATGCTATTCAAACCGCTGAGATCCTCGATCTTATGATCTGTCACCGAAGATGGTGGCAATGGTTTGAAAGGCATCTGGATCATGAAAGTGGATCCTTGCTGAGGCTCGCTCTGTACCGCAATCTCGGCATCCATCAGCTCAGCCAGATGATGTGAAATTGCCAGCCCCAGTCCGGTGCCGCCGAAACGCCGCGTGGTGGAAGGATCGCCTTGCGAGAACGACTTGAAGAGCTTTTCCTGTGTTTCCTTATTCATGCCGATGCCATTATCGGTCACCTGAAAACTGATCACGACTTCATCCGGGCGCGTTTCCGTCAATAATACCCGCACCGATACTTTTCCGGGCTTATCCGGTTTGTTGCTGGAAAACTTGATGGCGTTATTGATGATATTGACCAGCACTTGACGCAAACGCAGCGGATCGCCGAGTACATTGTCAGGAATGGCTGGATCGATGAATAACGTCAGCTCGACTTTCTTGCTGAGCGCCAAGTGCGCCAGCATCCCGCACGCGTTCTCGACGACGCTGACCAGGCGCATTGGAATTTTTTCAATCTCCAGCTTACCGGCTTCAATCTTGGAAAAATCAAGAATATCTTCAATAATCGCCAGCAAGGCATACGCCGAATCACGGATCAGATTGGCCATTTCCATCTGATAGCCGCTCAGACTGGTCTGCCGCAATACATCGATCATGCCGATCACGCCATTCATCGGTGTGCGGATTTCGTGACTCATGGCCGCCAGAAACGACGATTTGGCTCTGCTCGCCTGTTCGGCGTCGATTCTGGCTTGCTTGAGATCGTTCATGATGCGCACATGTTCGCGAATGTCGCGCATGACACCGGTAAAATGGCGCTTTCCGCCGACAAAATATTCGCTCACCGCCAGATACAGCTCAATGCGTTCGCCATTCTTGCGCACGCCTTCCACTTCGCGCCCCAGACCGATGCCATGCGAACCCGACAGATAGGGCCTGCCGACATATTCCTGACCATGCCCGGTGCGGCAATAATTCTGCATGTAACCGATATGCTTGCTGCGGTCCGGTTCGGGCACGATAATGGCAATGTTCTGTCCGACCATCTCATCGCGGTCATAACCGAACAATTTTTCCATGACCGGATTTGTCGATAGAATGATTCCGATTTCATCGGTCGTCACCACGCAATCGACCATATGTTCAACGATCGAGCGGGTTTCTTCTTCTTTGACGGCCAGCGCGCTATTGACGCGCTGCAAATCAGCCGTTCGATCCTCCACGCGCTGTTCCAGCTCCTGATTCAGTTGTAACAGGTTGTTTTGCGCCTTGTTCCGTTCCTCATTGCTCGCACTCAAGCGTTCAACCATGGTATTGAAGGTCTGCGCCAGTTGCTGCATCTCATCCCAGCCCGTGCTGGCCACCCGCTGATGCAAATTGCCTGCCGATATTTCCTGCGCGCTCTGGTTGAGCTGATTGATGGGTTTGACCACGCGGCGGTTAAACAAAATTGCGCCAATCAACGCCGCCATCAAAGTGATCATCAGACTCATGAGTCCGACAAAATGTACTTCATACACAGACGCGAAGGCTTCGTCGGCGTCGATGTGCACGACGATTCCCCACTTCATGCGCGGCAGATAGCGCCACGCCGCGACCACTTCCTTACCGCGATAATCCATTGTCAACGCACCGCCTGATTCACCGCTCAGAGCGCTTTTGATGGCATCGGACAAGGGCGGCTGGTTCAACGGTATTCTTCGTTCCAGCGCAGCGTTGGGATCGAATTTCAGCGGCGCCATGACTAATGCGTTTTGGTCGTCTTCAACACGAGCCACGACCGTTTCGCCGCTATCGGTCAATCCGACATTATTGGCGATCACGGTAAACACGCGCTGGCTGAAGATTTGCAGCGCCAGCACGCCTTTGAGGTCTCCATTGATGATGATCGGGGTTGCCACGAATGCGGCAATGGCACCTTTGGAAGGCCCATAACGCTCAAAATCGGATATGGTCTCTTCCCGTGTGCTCAAGGCATGGCGCGCAACTTTGCCCAATCCGGTATTGCTGTATGTCCCAGTAAATAAATTGGTCGCAAAATCAGATTCGTGCGCCTGCGAATAAACGATATCTCCGCGCGGGGAAATCAGGAACAAATCATAATATTTCGCTTCATTCACGAAACGCCAGTAATTCTCGCGATAACCGGCATCCAGACGACGATATTCGTCAGAATCGACCCCTTTTTCTTCGAAGACGCGCGAGATGTTGACCATGGCCTCATGCGTCGTGCTGGCGTCACGCAATAATCTCGCGTCCAGCAAGCGTTCTTTAAGATAACTGTCAATTTGCTCGACTTTTTTATCGGCAATGGCAGACACATTGCGAATGGCGGATTTCTTGATTTCTTTTTCAAACGAATGCAGCAATGTGTTACCTATCATCACGATAGGCAGCAGTGAAACCAACGTGAACCAAACGGCAAAGCGCTGCGTAAGCGACGTAAATTTCATCAGTTCCTCCTTTCAACCTGAACAACGGAACAGGCTGACGATTCAGTGGGAACGCTGTATTTTCAAGGAAGCGCGCTGAAACTACTGCACTCGCTCATTCTTCAGGACTTCCTGCAAGAGCTTAGAAAGACGGGATCCAGCGTATCGTTCGACCTATCATATCATGCGGTCGCCGAAGCAAAACACAGGTGTTTCCCGCGTGTGCAATGATGCTTAGCAGGAAAGTGGCATGAGAGTATGAACTGATTACCGCGGATAAAAAAAGAAAATGATGAGATGGGTTTACCGTCAGCGATGGCAATCGCTCATTGGTCTTTGACCTGAGTCCATTGCACGTTCATCGGCAGAATCCCTTTCACAATCGCCTGCCGGCCTTCAAATGCAATATAGCTCTGCCGGCCATAATGCGGCAATGGTCGCTGCAGTGCCTCTAGCGAGGCAGCATCCTTAGCCGATATCAACATCAGCGGCGCGCCTTCTTCACGCATCTGAGCCCAGGCCTGGGCCGTGCCGGTCGCACGGATCTGCTCAGGTTTTGGGGGCAATTTCCGGTTGACCAACCAGGTATCGATGTCAGCTTGGAGGCCAATAATCAACAGTGGCGCTGTGGAAATTGACGCTTTGTCATCTGCTATGAATGGCACGCGCTGTTGCATCTTTTCAGCAAGCGCTTCAGCAATTTTTCGAATTTCGGCGTCATCCGCCAAAATCATGGTTTGAGTGGCTGGGTTGACCATGGCTTCACGCAAGATCGGCGGCGCTTCATGATGGCTCAATTGACGAAAAAGCCGTGCGTCCGGATCAATCGCAACCGACAATGGTTTCTCTGTAAGCGACAGTGTGAACGTTTGCTGGGCATCGTTCAGATCCAGCCAATGCATGTCGGTTTTTTTCTCGCTTTGTATCGCGACAGGCACGCGCAGCCGGTAAGTGGGCATTGATTGTTGCACGGCAAGAGTTAATTGATGACCAGAACCTGCCGTGCGGCGGATGGCGTCAGTGATCGCGATGGCTGGCGCGCCAGTACGCTCGAGCCATTGCGAAAAGAATGGTTGCAAATCACGCCCCGAAATCATCTCAAACAATTTTTGCACATCGTGCCAGGCAGTCACCTTGAACTGTCGCGTCATCCACAACCCCATCAATCCGCGTTGAAATAACGCTTCTCCCAATTGATCGCGCAGCATGAAAAAAAACATGGCCGCTTTGTTATATCCAACGATTTTCGAAGCGCTATGGGTGCGTGAGGTAAATGCCGTCAATGGCGCATCCTGTCCCGGCTGCAAGGCGGCAAAATCGCGCAGCCAGCCAATCCGCATTTCACGAGCCGCTTCTGCGCTTTCCTGCTCTTTATAAGCGTAATCGGCCATGAATGTCGTTAATCCTTCCGACCAGTTGCCGCTGCGATAATCCGGATAAACACCATTTCCCCACCAATTGTGCAAGACTTCATGACCCAGCGAGGTCGCTGGGATGAACGGCAGCTTGAGTACATCGATACCGAGATACGTCAGCGACGGCATGCCAAAACCCGTCGGCGTCGGACTCGATACCACGCTAAATTCGGTGAAGGGATAATCACCAATCATCGACTCGTACATGTCCAGATATCGCTTGACCGAATCCAGATACGTACTGGACAGGTCACTGATCTCCGGATGGAAATAGGTGCGCAGTTGAATTGCCCGTTGTTTGTTGCCCTGATGCACCATGGATTCAACGACGTAAGGACCTGCCATCAGGTCGATCCCTTCTGCGGGATGCGGAAATTCGAACGAGGCGCGATAGAGCTGCTCCGTTTCGCTTTCCGCCGTCAATCGTCCGGCAACTAGGCCTTTCTGACCTTTGGGTAATTCCAGACTGACTTTATAGCGCGCTTGCTGACCCGCCACCCGCGGATACCAATTCGATGCATCGGGCAGGAAGGTGCCTGCCTCGCCCGCCACGGCCATCGGTCGTCCGAGCGTTTGTTGATGATCGAGTGAAGTGTCCAACGGCATCAGCGGCCCGCGCCAATGGATCACAAATTCAAGTTGCTGCCGAAAAAGCACGGGGATGTCCCAGACATGGGGTTGACTCGGATCCAACCGGCCGCTTCCCAATGGCCCATCATTGAAGATTGCCTGAGTCACTTCAAACGCTGGCCCGAGCATCAACCGCAATTCGCGAGGCTGCTTGACGGTAATGGTAGTGGTGCCTTCCATCATGCGATGGACGGGATCAATCTTTACCGTGATGTCATAATCGGTATCATTGAACTTTACCGTCACCGGCGCCGAAAAAACTGGCGCGGCGATCAAGCTGGCGAATGCCAGCAAAAAGCAGTATTTGATAAAAATGAACATGGTGAATGACTGCAATTTTAATCAGGTTCGTTGAGCAGGAAACTTGGCGATGATCAGCATTTCTGCGCTGTCGCGGATAATCTTGATCGGAAGCCAGGTACCCGGCGCCTGCCGCCGCACGATGGCAGTCACGTCATCCATGACTTTGACCGGCGTGCCCGCCATCTCGATGATCACATCAGAATCCATCAATTTGGCGTCATCGGCGATGCTATCTTTTTCGACTTGCAGGACCACCGCGCCCCCCCTGCCCATTTCATAGCGAATGCCCAACCGCTGAAACTGTGGCCGACTCGATTCGGACACATGCGGCAGTACCCCGAACACGGCATCGGCCACGCCCGTCACCAAGGACTTGCAGGATTTGTCGTTATCCCAGGGCAACAAGGCCGCTACATTCTTGACCCCAAGGTGCTGCAATTGATGCGCCACGCCAAAACCATGCAAGACATGTCCAGTGCCCATGACGCCAACGACCAAGGGTTTATCCGGCCCATCGAATTCAACCGTTGCCTGTTGCAGAATCTGCGCCATGGCGCGATCCCACAACTGCTGCCCGGCGATGAAACGACGGAAATCGGGATCTTCGGCCGTCATTTCTCCCTCACTCTTGTGTTTCCGGTCATGTTGCTTATAAATCGGAAATAAATAATCCACATAGGCCTGGCTTGGTTCAGCCGGATAGGTCAGACCTTCGCGTTCCTCAACGGGAACGCTATAAAAGCCTTTCTCCGCCACTTGCCGGCGAAGGCTGGTCTCGATATTCAATGCCCGCATCGGAATGCGGTTCATGCGCGCGAAATGAAATAGCGGCAGATACAAGTTCGCGTCAGTATTCCAAACGTGATCCCAATCCGACGCCCGCAAGAATTCCTTTTCGGTCAACTCGCCCGCCACCCATTTATCGAGTGCTGACTGCACCCGGCGCGGAAACATCTCAAAACCGATCACCATATTGGGACGCATGACATGCAATGCCGCCAGCGTTTGCAGTTGCCAGCGATGATGATCGGCATTGATATGGGTTTCCCCTAACAGCACCACCGAAGCCTTGGCTGCGCGCGCAATGACATCGCGCTGAGTGGTTTCGCCCGCACCTGGCGTGACCCAACTGCCCAGCGAAACACAATTTTTGGGCACGGGTTTCTTGGCTGGCAGGATTGTTGCCGAGGCACTACCCCAACTGACGCCCACCATCAGCAAAATTACCACCGCCACGTCACGAACCCGGTCTACGCTAAAATTTCTCATGTTAATCGTTCTCTCAAAATTCGATTAATGATCGGATCATCCCACCCATCGCCGCGCATTTCGGAACAACCGTATCCACGGCCCATCGTCGTGGGTACGGGATCTCGATTGCTGCGGATGCCAGGAATGCTGTGCGATCCTGAAAACACGTTCCGGATGCGGCATCAGTACGTTGAAACGCCCATCCGGCGTCGTTAATCCGGTGATGCCCTGCACTGAGCCATTCGGGTTATACGGATATTTCTCTGTATGCTGAGCGGCGTGATCGACATAACGAACGGTCACCAATCCGGCCGCATTGTCAGGCGAACCCGCCAAAAATTCAACCCTGCCCTCGCCATGAGCCACCGTGATCGGCATCCGGCTGCCGATCATGCCATCAAAGAACAGCGAAGGGCTTGATTGGATCTCGACCATCACAAAACGCGCCTCGAATTGTTCCGATACATTGCGCCTGAACCGCGGCCAGCTCTGCGCACCCGGAATGATGTCCTGCAGATTGCTCATCATCTGACAACCATTGCATACCCCGAGCGCGAACGTATCGGCGCGCTGGAAAAATGCCTCGAACTCATCCCGCGCACGCGGATTGAACAAGATTGACTTGGCCCAACCTTCGCCCGCACCGAGCACATCGCCATACGAAAATCCGCCGCACGCAACGAATCCCTTGAATTCGGTCAACGAAATGCGCCCCGCCATGATATCGCTCATATGCACGTCTATCGCGCGAAAACCGGCGCGGTCGAAAGCGGCTGCCATTTCGACATGACCGTTCACGCCTTGTTCCCGCAATACCGCCAAACTCGGGCGCACGCCGGTTTGAATGAAGGGTGCAGCGATATCTGCGCTCGCGTCATAGCTCAACGCGACCTGGAGGCCAGGGTCGTCAGCGTCGAGAATCCGGTCGAATTCCTGCTGCGCGCAGGCAGGATTATCGCGCAACGCTTGCAAGCGATAACTGGTTTCCGACCAGGCGCGCTGTAAATTTATCCGTGATTCCGCGAAAACCAGCTTGTTGTTGCGCAGCACGCATAGGTCACCGCTCGTGTTCGGATGGCCGATGACGAAGCTATGGTCGCGCAATTGCGCTTGCGCCAGCACGGCCATCACGGCAGACCGGTGCTCCGATCTGATCTGAATCACCGCGCCCAGTTCTTCATTAAACAGTACCTCAAGCAGGCGTTCGAGGAAGCGGCCGCCCAATCGTTCAGGCCGCAATTCCGAACCATCGATGTCGGAGCTTTGCGCATCGAAGCATAATTGGTCGGTATTCACCGTGATGCCGGCATGCCCCGCAAATGCCATTTCGCACAGCGTCACGAACAGCCCGCCATCAGAACGATCGTGATAAGCCAACAGCAGATTTTCCCGATTGAGTTGCTGTATCGCGGTAAAAAAATCCTTGAGTCTGCGCGCGCCCGCTTCACCATCGATGTCGGGCGCGGTATTGCCCACTTGTTGGTAGACTTGCGCCAGCGCAGATCCGCCTAGGCGGTTGCGGCCTTGTCCCAAATCGACCAGGATCAACTCGGTTTCCCCCCAATCGGTGCGCAATTGCGGCGTCAAGGTATTGCGCACATCGGTGACGGTCGAAAAAGCCGAAATAATCAGCGATAGCGGCGCGGTCACTTCCTTCTGCCGCCCTGATTCCGTCCAGGCGGTTTTCATCGACATCGAATCCTTGCCGACCGGAATGCTGATGCCGAGCTGCGGGCATAATTCCATGCCAACGGTATACACAGCGTCATATAACCCGGCATCTTCTCCCGGATGCCCGGCAGCCGCCATCCAGTTCGCCGACAGCTTGACGGCCCCGATCCGATCGATCGCTGCAGCGGCAATATTGGTAAGCGCTTCGCCGACCGCCATGCGGGCCGCTGCCCTGGCATCGATCAACGCCAGCGGCGCGCGCTCTCCCATCGCGAAGGCTTCGCCCAGATAGGTGTGGTATCCCATGCTGGTGACGGCGACGTCGGCGACCGGCACTTGCCACGGCCCGACCATTTGGTCGCGGGCCGACATGCCGCCGACGCTGCGATCGCCGATCGTAACCAAGAAGGTCTTGTCAGCCACCGCGGGCAAGCGCAACACGCGATAAGCCGCTTCGGTCAGCGTCACGCCCGACCAGTCGAGTGGCGGCATTACCGGCGCATTATGCGCAACGTCGCGCGTCATCTTGGGCGGCTTGCCGAGCAGAACCGGCAACGGCATATCGACCGGCGACTGCGGGGATTGTTGATCCGTTACCACCAGTTGCTCATCGTTCGAAGCTTCACCGACCACTGCGAACGGGCAACGCTCGCGCTCGCAGATGCGCTGGAACAGCGGCAGCGATTCGGGCCTGATGGCCAGCACATAACGCTCCTGAGCTTCATTGCACCAGATTTGCATCGGCGACATGCTGGTTTCTTCCGATGGGATAAGACGCAAATCGAAACGCCCGCCTCTGCCGGCATCATGCACCAGCTCGGGAAAAGCATTCGACAGCCCGCCCGCGCCAACATCGTGAATGAACAGAATCGGATTCTCGCCACCGGCGCGCTGCCATTGCCAGCACCGGTCGATCACTTCCTGAGCGCGCCGCTGCATTTCCGGGTTGCCGCGCTGCACCGAATCGAAATCCAGCGCTTCGGTATTGGTGCCGGTATCCATGCTCGACGCCGCGCCGCCGCCAAGACCGATCAGCATACCCGGCCCGCCCAGTTGAATCAGCAATGCACCGGCGGGGAATTTTTGCTTGTGCACTTGCGCATCGGCAATTTGCCCAACGCCGCCCGCCACCATGATCGGTTTGTGGTAGCCGCGCATATCACCGCCCACACGCTGCTCGTAAGTGCGGAAATAACCTGCCAGATTGGGACGCCCGAACTCGTTGTTGAATGCTGCGCCGCCGATCGGACCTTCAAGCATGATCTGCAGCGCCGACGCGATACGGCCAGGTTTACCATAAACCGCTTCGCCATCCGTGGCATCGCGATCGCTTTCCCAAGGCTGAAGATAATCAGGAATTCTAAGGTTGGATACCGAAAAACCGCATAGCCCGGCTTTCGGTTTTGCGCCGCGGCCGGTTGCGCCTTCATCGCGAATTTCGCCGCCCACGCCGGTAGCCGCACCTGGAAAGGGCGATATGGCAGTGGGATGATTGTGTGTTTCCACTTTCATCAGCACATGCGTCTTTTCCAGCGCATAGCCATAATGGTGCTGCTGACCCGGATAAAAACGCTCGATCTCAGCGCCTTCGATCACGCTGGCGTTATCGGCGTATGCCACCAGGGTTCCTTGCGGATGCGTCTGGTGGGTATTGCGGATCATCGAAAACAGCGATCTTTGCTGCGGTTCACCATCCACGATCCAGTCGGCATTGAAGATTTTATGGCGGCAGTGCTCGGAATTGGCTTGCGCGAACATCATCAGTTCGACATCGGTCGGATTGCGCGACATCTGGCCAAAATGATGGGCCAGGTAGTCGATTTCATCGGGCGACAGCGCCAGGCCCATCGCCTGGTTCGCATGCTGCAACGCAGCAAGACCATGCTGCATCAGGTCGATGGTACTCAGCGGTTGCGGCGGGTAATGATGAAATAATTGCGCCGCATCGCCAAAGGACCTAAAGACGGTTTCGGTCATGCGATCGTGCAGCAAAGGCATGAGCCGCGCGGTATCCTCAGCCGACAAAGGCGATTCGCCCTGGAGAAAATAGGCCACGCCGCGCTCGATGCGCTCCACCGCTGACAATCCGCAGTGATGCGCGATATCAGTGGCTTTGGTCGACCAGGGAGACAGTGTGCCTGGACGGGGAAGCACCAGAAAGAATCCGCTCGATTGATCGGAGTCGTGCTGGGCCGGCGTTTCATTCAATATCTGACGCAACACGTCTTGCTCCGGCGGCTGCAAATCCCTCGTCACGGCGCAAAAATGCCAGTATTCGCTGGCAATGCGCGTGACGGGTAAATTCAGATTCTTTATTTCATTGAGTAATTTTTCCAGACGAAACGGAGAAAGCGCACGTCCACCACAGAATTGGAGCATCGAAGAAAATAAGGCGGTTGATTTAAAGATTGCAATTTTACACGAGAAGATATAAACATCGCTGATCATCCCATGACTAAAACGCTATGACCTCTACCGATGCAGTTTTTTTAACTGCGCAAATTCGAGACATCGAGCATCAGGCAATGAGCTTGCCCCACCCTCCTCGATTGATGGAAAAGGCCGGACTGGCGGCCGCTCAGGTGATCCGTGCTCGATGGCTAAAAAAACCCCCTCGCTCGGTACTGGTACTCGCCGGGCCGGGAAATAATGGCGGAGATGCTTTTGTCGTCGCCCGCTATCTGAAGGAATGGGGCAATACCGTTACCGTGGTACTCAATGGCGATCCCGGTCGCGTTTCGGCCGATGCAAAGCAGGCATTGCAATCATGGCTCGACATCGGCGGCGACATTCTTGCCGGCATACCCAATGGTGACAGAACATGGGATATCGTGGTCGATGGCCTGTTCGGCATCGGGTTGGATCACGCCCAGCATCGACCGATTGAAGGCATCTACCGTGAATGGATAGATACCGTCAATCAGTGGAATGTGCCCATCATAGCCCTGGATGTACCCTCTGGCATTGGCAGCGATGACGGATGCGTTCATGGAATAGCAATCCGCGCCGCCGTCACAGTTACGTTCATTGGCCTCAAGCCCGGGCTGTTCACCAGCGATGGCCCGGAACACTGCGGTACGGTGATTTTGCGGGATCTGGATGTGCTGCCGCAACTCCGTGCAGCGCCTCAACCCCAGTGCTGGCTGCTGAATCAACCGCTGGCGAAATCACTATTGCCAGCCCCGCGCCGGGCCAATAGCCATAAAGGAAGTTTTGGTAATGTGGCGATACTCGGCGGTTCATCAGGCATGGTCGGCGCGGCGCTGCTGGCTGGGCGATCAGCCCTGCATCTGGGAGCAGGCCGCGTCTATGTGAGTTTACTGGACGACACGGCGCCTTCGGTCGATTTCTCACAGCCTGAACTCATGCTGCGCGCTGCGTCTGAGGTATTTTCGATCCCATCGCTCAACTGTCTGGTGATCGGCCCAGGCCTGGGCCAGTCCGTACAAGCGCTGGCCTGGCTGGAAACTGCGCTTAGCAGTGAGCTAACGCTGGTGCTGGATGCCGATGCGCTCAACCTCGTCGCGCAGCAACCCCGTCTGGGCCAGCAACTCAACCAGCGCAGCGCCGCAACCCTTCTGACCCCGCACCCCGCTGAAGCCGCCCGGTTACTGAATACCGATACCTTGTCGGTGCAAAACGACCGCATGACCGCGGCGCGCCACATTGCGCAGCAATTCAACAGCCACGTGGTATTAAAAGGCGCTGGCAGCATTTGCTGTTTCCCAAACGGCAACCGCTACCTGAACACCAGCGGCAACCCCGGTTTGAGCACCGCGGGCACCGGCGATGTACTCAGCGGCATGATCGCAGCGTTAACCGCACAAGGTCTGACCCCGCCGCATGCATTGTTGCTGGCCGTTCACCTGCATGGCGCTGCCGCCGACCGATTGCTGCAAACTCAGCACGGCCCCGTCGGCATGACCGCATCGGAAATCATCATTGCCGCCCGGCTGTTACTGAACGACTGGATTTATCACGCTCCAGCTGCATAAATACATTTATAATTCGGCACAAATTTTGATTATTTCCTGGCTGCAAGGACCATCCATGATTAAATTGCTTCAACCCAACACACTGTTTTTTGCCTGTTCATTTTCGATCCTGTCGACCCTTTCTTCGGCACCGGCAGTATCAGCCGATCCGTCCGCTGCGGCATCCTGTTGCTCATCCTCCAAATTGATCGAATTGCCGCGGGAAGCTACCGAGAAATTAAAAATTGACGCCGGTTTCGGCTGGGGAATTTTTAGTGGCACCATTTACAATGGCAATGACCATTATCACATCGCGCAACTGGTCGTCAGCATGGCGCCAATCCACGGCCACCACCACGGCGACATGCATGCAACGATGTCGCATGAGCCAAAGATTCACCACATCGACCTGGACTTGCCACCGAAATCAAAAGGTGCATTATCGATGCCGCTGGCGAACGAAGACAATCATATTCACGACTTCGACTGGACCGTCATCAAGGTGATGGGTTACGACGTGCAGTGATCTTCTCACCGGCACGAATAATTAAGCATCCAATGGCAGAAATGTCGCAGGCAACGTGACCGAAATCGTAAATTCAACGACAACCCCACCGGCTAACAATCAAAATTTGTCCACTGGCAGCATATTGACGATCAGTGACGCTGATGCGGGACAATCGCAATTTCAGACCACAGGCATTACCGCCAGCACTGGCGCATTGAGCAACCTGAAACATTGATGTCAACGGAAACTGGAACTATAGCGTCGCAAACGATGCAGTGATGTATCTGGAGTAAGGTGAAAACAGGGTAGAAACCTTCACGGTCAAAAGCCTGGATGGAACCGCCAGCAAAAATATTAGCGTCACCATCAATGGACAGCACAATATCGACCCCAATAATTTCGACAATCTGTGAAGCTCAGGATCGCAAATTTTGAACGGAGCCAATCCGCTCTATGGTGGCGGAGGAACAGATACCTTGAATGGCGAAACGTATGCTGATGCGCAACAGATCGACCTGCTGGGCACGACGACTCTTCCAGCGTTATTGTCAGATGATTTTACGAGCATAGCGTAATTTTTGTGGTGCGAAGGCACGCAGAAAAGAGCAAGCGTACCTTTTGGCAAACATCTTCAGATAACCCGTTCCCGCTTTCCTTTGGAGGCGGAGGCGGATTTTTGCTAACTCGCAAAGCCCATCGCTTACTCCATCGATTTCTTAATTCTTGAGGTTGATTGCTACCTTTCAGCCTTCCTCCGGTCAGAAAATTCAGCGCAAAACGGCAAGCGTCAAAATCATGCAAGTTCAAATCAGTTATTGATTAAAGAATATCATGGCGTTATGCACGAAAACTTACTGAACACAACCGCTTTTCCAGTTCTGATGAAACAAAAAATTAGCAGGTATTTCCATCGATCACTCAATGATCACGCCGCCACCCAGGCATACCCTGCTTTCATAAATCACGACCGACTGGCCTGGCGTAACAGCCCACTGATCCTGCGCAAAATCGACCTCACACTGATCCTGGGAAAGCTGCACGATCGCGCACGGCGCATCGGCCTGCCGATAGCGTGTTTTGGCGGCGTAAACCCAATTGCAGTGCGGCTGTCTGCCGCTGATCCAGGTCAGATCGGTAGCTTTCAACGATGGTTTTAGCAAATCCGGATGGTCATGGCCTTGCACCACCCGCAGCACATTTCTGGTCATATCCTTTCCCGACACGAACCACGGTTCATCGTTGCCGTCGCGCGTGCCGCCGATTCCGAGGCCCTGCCGTTGGCCGATGGTGTAATACATCAGCCCGAGATGCTGCCCCACGATTTTGCCATCCGGCGTTTGGATTTCGCCCGGCTGATGCGGCAGATAGCGATTCAGGAATTCCCGGAACGGCCGTTCGCCGATGAAACAGATGCCGGTACTGTCCTTTTTGGAGAAATTCGGTAATTTCAATTGTTCGGCGATTTTCCGGACTTCTCGCTTATAAAGATGTCCGACCGGGAACAAGGTACTGGCAAGCTGTTGCTGATTCAGGCGATATAAAAAATAACTCTGGTCTTTGTTGCCGTCCTCGCCCTTGAGCAACTGAAACGTGTCGCCCACTTTACGCACCTGGGCGTAATGGCCGGTGGCGATATAATCGGCGCCAAGCGTATGCGCGTGATCCAGAAAGGCCTTGAACTTGATTTCCGCATTGCACAACACATCCGGATTGGGCGTGCGTCCAGCCTGATACTCGGCCAGAAAATGCGAAAAGACCCGATCTTTGTATTCGGTTGAGAAATTCACTACATCCATTGGAATGTCGAGGACATCCGCGACCGAGACTGCATCGAGAAAATCCTGGCGGGACGTACAATAGTCATCGGTATCGTCGTCTTCCCAGTTCTTCATGAACAAGCCGACGACGTCATATCCCTGCTGT
>WBZQ01001198.1_pt1 | contig 18484 bp, 16 predicted proteins | sample 5204251 | NCBI WGS metagenome assembly WBZQ01 (sample SAMN12412402, study PRJNA552823) | activated sludge metagenome | isolation source: activated sludge from nitrification reactor of wastewater treatment plant... | place: USA: Virginia | collected 2017-09 | reverse complement strand
CTTGGGTCTGGCTTTCGATTAGATTCCCGGGCAAGGCAACATCGAGTCAGGCCTGAACTATTTCAACGCATCCCTCACCAGGCCCCAGCGGGAGACCGGGAATAGTACCATGCGTCATGCTGCCATACAAGCCATGAAATGCCCTGCTTAAGGCAGGTATGCCTGCTGAATACGTACGTGCCCACACTCGACCATTTGCGAAAACCATTGGGAATCTTGAGGCCTTCTTCGGGCATTCCGCCAGGTCCTGCGCCACGCTTACCCGCTGAGCCTAGCTCAAGGTCTGCGGGCAGTGTTGACGGACCACACCAGCGACGATTGGCCGACAGGTTCCCAACCTAGACCAAGACTGGACTGGGACGTACATGTACGGGAAAGCTGAAGAAGGAGTCGGCGCTGAGGCCGACCATTTACCGGTTAGCTATGTTCAGTCATGAACCAGCCGGCGATGGAGAGGCGCTTGTGGTCGCCGGCCGTTTGATCGACTCGACAGACTCGATGAAAACGCGGCACCGTAAACATAACCAATGACCCCGGCTTGGGAGCGATACAATGCGTGATGGCCAGGTCAGGCTTTCCCTCTTGCGGCGCACCGGCAGGCGCGTAAATCATCAGCTCACCGCCCCAGTCGCATTCCCATTTTTCGTGGAAATAACTAACGAGCGCGAGACGCCGACGTGGAGCCGGCTTTCCGCCAACCGGATGCCCCTGATCCGTATCATCATGGGTCAGCAGGCAATCCCCGACGCCGTAGGAATAGTAGCTGAACCCGAGGTGCCGTCGGATGATGTTCGGAAAAGACTCGACGTACTGCTGAATGCAGGGCATCTCCAATCGACTCAGCAAGAGACGCCCCTGGGGCTGGGCGATCTCGGCCTTGGCCCAATTGCCGGAATTCGGAAAGTCCTGCCGGACGTAGGACATGTCCTGCAGTTGATTCCAATTGGCCCGCTCCATGGCTTGCCGAAACAGACCCCGTTCCTCGGCTGACCAGAAATTTTCAATGACGAGCACCGGTGTCTTGTGAAACGAAAAACTCTCCAGATCAACCGATGACCCTGGCTGACTGACTTGTCCTGACACAATCTTCATCGCCGACTCCTGCTAACCGAATGGGCCGGTTCTGCTACTCACCCACCCGCACCAATGATCCCCGCTCTTTGCACACATTGAAGGTGTGATGAAACCACAGAATGACCGCACCAAGATAGAGCAGGTTCAGCCCGCTGGCGAGGCTTAAGCTCGTGAGAGGAGCCGCATGCGTGGCGAGCAGTCCCCGCATGCCCTCGAACACATGCGCGGCAGGATTGATCCAGGCCACGCCCCTCAGCCAGGCCGGCAAAACATCCATGGGATAAAACACGCACGAAATCGGCTGAAAGAGAAAGACCATACTCCACGCCAGTACTTCCGCTTCTTGCCCAAACCGCATGATTAGCGATGTCGTGAACACGCCGATGATCCACCCGGTCAACACCAGGTTCACAATGAACGGCATCAGCCACAACCCGATGATGAAGACATTGTAGCTGTAAAACAACCAGGCACAGAGGGACATGACCATCGACACGGCGGTCACCTTGAACAAGCTCATCACCATCGTCGCCGCAAGAAACTCGCTCGGCGTGAGCGGACTGGCGAACAGGTTCATCAAGTTGCGCGCCCAAATTTCTTCGAGAAACGAAATGGTAATGCCTTGCTGCGATCGGAACAATACGTCCCAGAGAATCAGCGCACCGAGCAAAAACGTCACCACCCCCGGCAGCTGCCCCTGAAACGTCGCAAGATAGACCGTGATGAAGCCCCACACCACCAGATCCAGAAACGGCCAATAGATGATCTCCATCACCCGCGGCAGGCTGCGCCGGTACAAATAGAGGTGGCGAATGACCAGGGCTGCGATCCGATGATAGGTCATCGTCGGCTACAGCTTCCCTTCGCAAGGCTTTTCGTGACAAGACTGTTCGAAACAGGGCTTCTGTTGGCAGGGATGCTCCTCGACCGGCTGTTCATGACAATGGCCGCACCCGCCCTCTTCCTGATGTCCACCGATTAGTTGCTGCAACATCAACCGGGTTCCCTCGACAAAGGCCGGACCAATTCGCCGGCCATCGTGCAAGCGGAAGGCTGACGCCACGAGCAGGGCCAGCGGGACCCCTGCCAACCCCGAATGCAACGCGGGACTACTGAGTCTGGCGGCATCGACAGCCCAGAACAGGCCCGCTATCGATCCCCCCGCGATAACCGTGCTGCTGACACTGCTCAGGAAAATCGGCCATCCGCACGTCTGCCGTGCTAAACCGATCGCGCCCACAACGAGCCACAGCAGCCCCCACCCCAACATCAGGCCAAGCCCGCCGATGAGCAGCCCCACGCCAAATGACAACCCTGCGTCAACCATGACTGTGCGTACTCCTTTTCCGCATGCAAGCGTCTCGCGTGGCGTTATTGCTCCCGCGCAAGCTTGAGAAACACCTCTTCCAAGTCCGCCTGTCCGAATCGGGCTACGATATCCTTAGCCGTCCCTTCCGCGACGATCTTTCCCCGCTGCAGGAAAATAATGCGGTCCGACATTTCTTCCATTTCACGCATATTGTGCGACGTATAGAGAATGCTGAGCCCGGTGGCCTGCCGTTCCTCCAGCAGAATCGCACGGATCTTGTGGGCGATATCCGGATCCAGGCTCGCGGTCGGCTCATCGAGAAACAACACCTTGGGCTCTGTCAGCAGGGCCTTCGCCAGCGTCAACCGTGTCATCTGTCCCGAGGAGAGTTTGCGCGTCAGTTTGTGACGCCACTCGCCCATCTCCAGCTTCTTTACCATATCGTCGACTCGGGCCGCGATATTGGACAGGCCGTACAATCGAGCGACGACCCGCAGATTCTCCTCCACCGTGAGAGAGTAGGGCAACGAAATATACGTGGAGGAAAAATTCACCTGCTGCAGAATCGCCTCGCGATTCGACTGCAAATCGAGACCGAACATCCGGATCGACCCGGATGTGGGCGTCACCAGCCCCAACATCATTTGGAAGGTCGTCGTTTTCCCGGCACCATTGGGTCCCAGAAGCCCGAGGATCTCGCCCCGTCCGATGTCGAAGGAAATTCCATTTACAGCGGTGAATCCGCCGAATCGTTTGCTCAGATTGCGTACTTCGACAACCGGGGATGACATGGAGTCACTGGTTCCGTTAGCTAGAATGACAAGAATTCCGTGAGCTTCTCAGGCAGGTGGCAGGTTTCACACTTCCGGCTCAGCACTCTCCCCTCATACTCGGTTTTGTTATCGTGACACCGAAAACAATCAGCCTGCGCCCGCTTGTGCAGCACAGAGCCTTCAGGATGTTCCGATTTCCAGGGACGACTATCCGCCGACACATGCCCGCGCGGAATGACGATTGGATACCCTTTGATCGGTTGCTCATGCACCACCGCCGCATGGCAGGTCGTGCACCCCTCGCCTTGCGCCCGCTGATCGAACGCCGCCATGTGCTTGCGATGGCTCATGATCAGTCCCACATCCTTCACAGGCGCCGGCAAATCCCGCGTCGCGATTTCCGACACACGCAGGATGTTGCGATGGCAACCGAGACACACGGCGGAATCAACCTGAGCCCGGAGGTTGTGGGGCTCCGTCGGCTTGCCGAACAGATAGATCGCCACATCCCTCGTCCCATGCCACGCCTTGTCCTGCAGCCAGCCGACCACGCCCGGTCTGACATGACAGGCCACACACTCCACTTCTTTATGGGAGGATTGTAACCAGCGCTCATAAGCCGGCTTGATGGTATGACAGCTGGCGCAGAATGTCGGATGGTTGGTGAGAGGAACCGCAACTCCCCCTAAAGCCACTGCGCCGGCCACGATCGCTCCGAACACAATGGCGGGAGTTTTACGCATCATCCCGGGGGGGTTTGGGGAAATGCCGGATGATCAAGGCCGCCACCGCCGCCACATCGTCAGGATCGAGCAGCGGGACGGAGGTTTCCACCGGCTTGTTAGAGATCACGGCCAGCAGACCGTCCTGCGAAACCGGCACCTCGCCGATCTGATCGCGCACGACCACGATCTTCGGATACCCTTCGCTCCGCCAGCCTTCGGCCAAGATCAAGTCATAGGAGGAATCGAGATACCGCTCGCGCACATCTTCGACGTTCATGTGGTCCGACACGTCGGCAAACATCGCCAGGCTGCTCTTCGAGATGATCACGACACTGCTTGCCCCGGCCTGCTTGTGCCGCCAGCTGTCCTTCCCCTCCGTGTCCAGATCGAACCCATGGCCGGCATGTTTGACGGTCGCCACTTTATACCCCGCCCGCACCAACTCGGGAATGACACGCTCGATCAGCGTGGTCTTGCCGCTGTTGGATCGGCCGACAAAAGACAGAATGGGCACGGACATGGCAATGTTCCTTTCGCGGCTCAACAGCAAGAGGGACGGTGGGCTGCGGAGGAGATTGGAGCAGCCTGCTCCAGCCATACCGACCCGCTGAGAAGCTGCACAGTCACTCGATCGCCCGGATTGACGCGATCCACTTCGACCGGAATATCGATCAGACAGTTGGCCTTGACCATGGAGGTCAGAATTCCCGATCCCTGATCGCCGGTCGTCCGGACCTTGAACACTCCGTCTTCACGCCACAATACCCCGCGAAGAAAATGGCGACGATCGGTCCGTTTGGAAAACTTCTCCTGGAACACTGCCTCCAGCAGTGGACGCCCGTATCCTCGTGCTCCAGACAGTTTCAGCATGGCCGGACGAACGAGTTGCTCGAAGGTCACCATCGAGGACACAGGATTACCGGGAAGCCCGAACGCCAATTTCCCCTGAATCTTTCCGAAAGCCAGCGGCTGCCCTGGCCGGATGGCCAACTTCCAGAAATTCATCTCGGCACCCAGGTCCCGAAACACCGCTTTGGTAAAGTCGTAGTCACCCATCGACACGCCGCCGGACAATACGAGGATGTCGGCGTTCAATCCGTGTGAAATCTTCTCTTTCAGTGCAGCAGGCGTGTCCCGTGCAATCCCGAGCAAGATTGGCACGCCACCGGCTTCTTGCACCGCCGCGGCAATGCCGTAACTATTGGAATTGATAATTTTCTCTTCGCTGAACCGCTCGTCAAGGTCGGCAAGTTCATCGCCGGTCGACAAAATTGCGACTCGCGGCCGCTGGTAAACCAGCACAAAGGATTTCGCCAGGATGGCCAGCATTCCCGCTTCGCCGGAACGAATTTGCGTCCCCTTCGGGATGATGCAGTCGCCCTTTTTCACATCCTCGCCCTGCGGGCGGACGTTCGAACCGCGCGGTTCCGCCTTAAAGACACGCACGGAGTCCGGCGTATGCTCGGTATCTTCGACCTTGATCACGGTATCGGCGCCTTTTGGAATCGGCGCCCCGGTCATGATTCGAATCGCTTGCCCCTTTCCCACGGACTTGCTGGGCATCTTTCCGGCCGGCACATCTTCGATGACCGTCAACGTGACCGGCTTAGCAATCGCATGCTCCTGAGCTATGTCCTCTGCTCTTACCGCAAAACCATCCATCGCGGAATTGTCCCACGGCGGATTTGACCGTTCTGCAATGATATCTTCCCCGAGCACGCGGCCGAGGGCGTCTAGAATCGAGACCTTCTCAAGCCCCAATGACGACGTCGCATCCAGCACAATACGCTGGGCCTCATGAAGCGGTGTCAATCCGGATGTCGCGTCAGCAGCCTTCACAGATCACCGTCCCATCAATGTTGTTGGCGCGGCGCCAGCTTGATGAGCGATCCGCTCTTCTTGCAGAACGCTTCCACCTGGTTGGCAATATCATGGTAGGCCTGAGCGGTCGCCGAGTCGGAGTTGAACAAAGCGAAGGGCTCACCCGCGTCACTCTGCGTGACCACGTCAGGATCCAGCGGAATGCGGCCCAGGAACGGCACGCCCATATCCGTGGCTGATGCTTCGCCCCCGCCTTTGCGGAAGACATTCACTTCCTTGTGGCAGTGGGGACATTCCAGCCCGCTCATGTTTTCCACGATGCCGATAATCGGCACTTCGCTGTCTTTGCAGAAGGTGACAGACTTGCGGGAATCCAGCAGGGCGACCTCTTGCGGCGTGGTAATGATCACAGCCCCGCTGACACCGCCAAGCAGATCAATGGTAGTCACCGACTCATTGCCTGTTCCGGGTGGCAAATCGATCAACAGGAAGTTGAGATCCTGCCACTCCACCCCTCCCAGCAACTGATTGATGAATTCATACTTATACGCGTCTCGCCAGATGATCGGATCATCGGAGTTTTGCAACAGGAACGACATCGAGGCAATCTTCATGTTGTAAGCCTGAAACGGAATAATGCCGCCCGATGTGCTGATCTTCAGCTTCTGTCCTTCCGCCCCGACCATCTTCGGGATATTGGGACCGTGGATATCCATGTCGCAGATCCCGACATGCCAGCCCTTGAGCGCAAGACTGACGGCGAGATTGGTCGTGCAGGTACTTTTTCCCACGCCACCCTTATTGCTCATGACGAGGACTTTATATTCGATCCGCTCCATGCGCTTGGCGACGAGCCACCGGCTGTGGCCTTCCTTGTCCTTTTGACAGGTTTCGTTTTCGTCGCAAATGGCGCAGGCCCACATATAGGTACAGGCATCTCCGCCGCTGCTGGAACCGGGCTGTGAAATGACATTTAACTCGCGTGGCATTCTAGACTCCTCGTGAAACGTACATCATGCTGCGGAAGGCAAATGTAGTCATTCGCCGTATTGCTCACTCGTTCCCACTCTCACCCTCGTCGGCCACCGGTCGGTACGCCGACATATTCATTGTCTCCTCCGCCGGACGGGAGTGGCGGACCCGCTTTCCCGACGCCGGGTCCCGCAGCGACAACCGCAGGCACCAGCGCTTCCGCCGCCGCTTCAGGCTTCTTCTTGTTGAAGATGCCTGCGCTCACGATCCCGACCTCGTAAAAAATGTACATGGGCAATGCCATGAGGCATTGATTGAACGGATCCGGCGTCGGGGTAAGAATCGCGGCGAAGATAAAGGCTGCAAGGAAGGCCCACTTGCGATAACGCTTCAGCAGTGGGGCATCCACCCAGCCAAGTTTGGCCAGTAGGGTAATCACCAAGGGCACTTCAAAGATGAGCCCGAAGACCAGCAGAAACCACAGCGCGAATCCGACGTATTGCGCAATCGAGAGTTGCGGAATAAATCCGGCATTGACGCCGTACGAAATTAAAAAATTCAAGGCGAACGGAAGGACGAAGAAAAATGAGAACAACAAACCAAGGTAGAAGGCCAGGGTGCTGAGGATCACAAACGGACCGACGAATCTCCGTTCCTGCGCGTGCAGCCCCGGCACCACAAAATGCCAGAACTCCACGAGGATGTAGGGCGTCCCCAGGACCAGGGCAAACAAGCCCGCAACCTTCACGTTTTGCCAGAGGGCTTCGGCTGGTGCGAGAAAGACGAAGGGGACAGTGGGAAGATCCGTCGGAACCCAGGACAGGGATCCGGGCACGAACATATTCTGGAGCGGGATCCGGATCCACTTCACCAGCGTGTCGGCATAGAAAAAGGTGCCGACGAAAATGATCGCCGTGACAATGACCGCACGGGTCAGCCGGACCTGGAGCTCGACCAAGTGCTCCATGACCGGCATTTTTTTATCTTCAAGCGGCTTAAAGACCGTATCTTGCAGCCACTCTTGAAACTTGAACCCGTCAGCCATTCACAATCGCTTTCAGCAGGAGGCTTTCAGCCATCAGCCGGAATTGGCCTGATAGCTGAAAGCTGTCCGCTGGTTGCTGTCTATTTCGGGTTGACGGCTACGAACAGATTGTTCCCCTGCCGACTCAGCAAGAGCACGACCATTTCGTCTTTTTTCACCTTGGCAGACGCCTTGTGGTAATCATCGAGGCTCTTGACCACCTCGTGATTGACCTCCTGGATGACGTCGCCACGCTGCAATCCAGCCGATTCGGCGGGGCTGCCCGCCTCAACGGAACTCACCACCACTCCGCTGGTCTTGGCCGGAATGTTCAGCTGGCTCTGCATGGCTGCATCCAACATCTGCACACGCAATGCCGCCAGGACATTGTCGGGCGGCTTCACCGTCTCGGAAGGAGCCGCAGCGGGAGCCGGCTCACGCTTCGCAAGCACTTCATCCGACGGTCGCTCCGCAACCTTGACCTTCAAGACCTGCTCCTTGCCTTCGCGCAGGATCTTGATGTCGGCGTCCTTGCCCACGCCCATGCGAGCAACCAGGTTCCGCAACTGACTGACGCTCTGCACCTCTTTGCCATTGAAGGAAATGACCACATCCCCACGACGCATGCCGGCCGTGTGGGAGGGACCATTCTCGTTCACGTCACTGATCAGAACCCCTTTGCGCTGATCCGGCAACTTGAAGGACTTTGCCAACGCCGGAGTAATTTCCTGAATGGCGACACCCATCCACCCGCGCACCACCTTGCCGGTCTTCGTCAAACTCTCGACGATATCCGTCGCAATGCTGCTGGGAATGGCGAACCCAATTCCTTCCGACCCGCCCGTGCGGGAGAAGATGGCCGTGTTGATGCCGATCAACTTACCTTGCATGTTGACCAACGCACCGCCTGAATTGCCGGGATTGATGGCCGCATCAGTCTGAATGAAGTCTTCGTAATCGGCGATCCCGACATTCCCTCGCCCCAGGGCGCTGATGATCCCGAGGGTGACGGTTGAACTGAGCCCGAACGGGCTGCCGACCGCAAGCACCACATCGCCCACCTGCAGCTCGTCGTAATCGGCCCACTTCATCGAGCTGAGATCTTTTGCTTCGATCTTGATGATGGCCAAATCAGTCTTGGGATCGGTTCCGATAATCTTGGCGGGGAACTCACGACGATCCGACAGCGTCACGGTGATTTGCGTGGCCCCTTCGACCACGTGGTTGTTGGTCACAATGTAGCCGTTGGGGTCAAGAATCACACCGGAACCCGCGCTTTGCTCCGGACGATGGGGACCACCGCCGGGAGGGCCACCGGGACCACCGGGACCACCGGGTGGTTCCATGCCAGGAGGCTCGTCACCAGGACCGCCGGGACCACCAGGGCCGGGAGGCGGACCGCCGAACGGGCCGCCTGGAGGCAATTGACGACGGCCTTCTCGACGGCCTTCTCCACCGCCGGTGACAGCAATGTTCACAACCGCCGGCGTGACCGCCTTAACGATTTCCGAAAATCCTTGAGCAAATGCCGGGGGCACACCAGCCGCCTCGGCTTGATTGCCGGCCGGTAATCCGCCGGACAAGAACGTAGCAGCAACCATAGTGGTCGCTGCGAGTACGGACAGCACTTTCCCGCGCTGATGTCGATACGCCATGTGTACTCCTCTGGAAACCTGAAATTGAGGGACCATCCTCCGCGCTATCGTTGAACGTTTCATTCTACACTAATCACAGAATCGCCTTCAAAGAGGAAAAAGCAGGACCGGACTCCCTCTCAACACCACCGCATCGGACACCGCCGACCCCTCACCTGCACTTAGGGCCTTGCAGACGAGGCCAGCTCAAGATCCCGCTGATCGACCCATGCGCGCTGCAGATTCCCCGCCAATCGTTTGGCGGCTTGATCCATTGAAGCCACCCGCAGCGTCAGAGGTGCCCCTTCATAGGTCGGCGTCCAGATGCGTCGCTCCAGATCTTGCGGCCGCAAATAGATGACGGGATACCATTGCGAAATCCCGGGTGCCGTGGGACTGTCCAACGTGGCCATGGCCCGCCCCTCTGCGTGAAGCAGCAGTTCCCCTGTTCGACCGTCAATCAAAGCCGCTTCGGCCAGGGACCAGTTATCGCGACGGAACCCGGGTTGCCGATGGGTCGTCCACCCCAGAAACAGGGATACCGGATATTCCTGCTCGGTGCTCGACAGGACCGTGACCAGGAGATATTCCGCACCCTGCTGCCTTGCGATCTCGATCCAATTGAGCGGCGCTCCGTCCGAAGCCTCCCCGAGATTCACCACCCGCTCAATGGTGATGGGGAAACCCTGATTGATCTGCGCCGCAAGCGTCTCTGCCAGTCGCGCTTGGGCTTCTTCCGGCAATACAGGTGCGGAATCCGGAGCCGACCTATCCGCCAACAAGACCAGGGCCGCCCGCACGGGACGTGATGCGGGCAATGCCGGAATGGCCGGCTCACCGGTCGCCGCAGAGGCCACGTAATGATGTAGGCGGCTTGGGGGAGAGCTGACCAGACACCCTGTCAGTAACAGCATTGCGACGAGAGCAACAGACCCGCTGCTGTTTCGCCTCATGACACCCTCCACGGCCGGCTTACGCCTTGGACATCGTCGGTGCGTGAGAATACGATCACTCCCCCCCCATCCCCCTGTCAAGACCCGCCAAGCATTGCTTGCATTTCGATCGTCGCTCAGCTACCGTGGTGCACCGTTCGTCGTGAGGACGGATCGGTCGCGTCACACTCCCACAAGGGGCTGTCCCAACGTGACACCGGGCTCGACTCAAACGCCTTATCTTTCGGTCATCATCCCTGCCTACAATGAGGCGCGGCGCCTCCCGCTGTTTTTACAACGCGTGGTCTCTTACTTGGACCAACGCGGGCAATCCTATGAAATTCTTGTGGTGGACGATGGCAGCCAGGACCAGACCGCTCAGGCGGTAGAAAAGGCGGCGCACGACTGTCCCCATGTCCGACTGATTCAATTGACCTGCAACATGGGCAAAGGGGCGGCTGTTCGACGCGGCATGCAAGCAGCGCGTGGATCCGTACAATTGTTTGCGGATGCGGACGGAGCGACACCCATCGACGAATTGGAGCGCCTGGAGGCGGCTCTCGCCGCCGGTGCAGACCTCGCGATCGGCTCACGGGCTCTGGCGTCCAAAAACCCGGCCTTCACTGTTCAAGCACGGTGGCATCGGAGCGCCTTGGGAAGCCTCTTCAACAATCTTGTGCGACATCTGAGCGCACAGCCCATTGCCGACACCCAATGCGGGTTCAAGCTATTCCGGCAGGCCGTGGCCCAAGACCTGTTTTCGGTATCCTGCGTCGACGGATATGCCTTCGACCTGGAACTGCTGCACATCGCCCGACAACGCAACTATCGGATCGCAGAAGTCCCCATCAATTGGACGGACCAGCCGGGCTCGAAAGTCCGCCCCTGGCGGGACGGATCCATCATGCTGCGAGAACTCGTGGCCATCCGGAAGCGTGACGCGCAAGGACTGTATCTCCCCCGCTGCCGCCCTGCGCCCAATGCAGTCGAACCGGCTTTGGCCGCGATCGAACCTACCCATTTCTAATCGACTGGATCTTCGGCGGCGCACTACCGACGACGCACAATCACCACCTTGTTATCGGCGTACACTGTCGTCCACCCCTGATGTGCCTCCAATGCCACCGCGAGAGGGCTACCGCGCTGGATCAAAGCCCAATCCACGCCATATCGATCCAACACCATTAACTGGGGAGAGTCCTCCCGATTCAGTGCGACGTAGTCTTGAAAAATCAGCCGATCCTTGATTCTCCAGGCCGGCATTCGTCCGTCGATGAAAATGCGTTCGCCGGGAAGTTGCCATAGAAGAAAGCCGCCGTAGCCATAATCGTTATACAGCCTCGTGCCGAGCTCCTCGCGATGACCTCGAATCCATCGCACCGCTTCAATGGGGTACTCCGTCCGTTCAAAATAGAGATCGGGAGTGCGGCCTGATTGCCAGACATGTTCGAGGTGCTCGGTTCCCAGAGCGTAGAGCGCTGCCCCCGCCATCATGGCCAGCCCAACCACGGCACCCGCAGCATGGCTCTTCAGAACCGGCACCCGCCGGAGGCAGGAGGCCACTGACAACGCAGACACCTCTGCCGCCAGAGGAAGGCTGACGATCAAAAACAATGTGACATTGCGCCAGTGCAGGAGTGACAATCCCAGCATGAGCAGCAGCATTGCCCACCGGACCGGTTCCACCCGCCGATACCATCCGGCCACCAGACCGGTGAGCCCCAGCAGGTAGATCCCGTAGGCACGACCGGCCCATCCCTGGAACGATACCGGCTGCCACTCCCGCAATGTGTCGATCATTAAACGGTCGGTCAGAGACTCATAAATTTCGACATAGAGACCCCACCCGTACGGATTCACGCAGGTCACTAACGCGGCCAGTCCCATCGCAACAGCGCAGCGACGAAGATCATCCCAGCTGAGCACCGGTTCATCACGTGGCACCTGACACAGCTGCCAGGTGACGCAGACTTTCATGAGAAATGAGGACAACCACAGCACCGCGGCCAGAAAAAGCCCTGCCGTGAACCCACCGTGCAAATTCGCCCACAAAAGAAATAGTGGTGGGAGTGCCCAGATCCACTGTCGTTGTCCTTGCTGAATTCGGCTCCAAATCCTCAGCAACAAGGCTACGCCCAGGAGACTGAGTAACTGCGTCCGGGCACCAAGAAACGGCAGCGCCACCCAAAGACTCGCGACCAAAGCGGCCAGCCGATATGTCCGATGCACCGGTGCCAGTCCTGCCGCGGTCCACCAGGCCAACGCCGTCACTATGCCAAAGAATACGATCAGTCCCAGCCCGCCGAACGGCCCCAGCCCTCGATAGATCAACCCCAGCCCACCATCGGTCAACCAAGCATGCTCCACCCAATGCCAATCCGACATGGTATGTGAATAGGGGTCGGTATCCGGCAGATGCCACCCCTGCGCGATCAAATCCAGTCCGGCCCGGAGATGCCATCCCAGGTCCGGTTCCACCAAGGGCTGCAGTACGAGGTTCAGGATAAACGTGACCAGCAGGCAGTCGAGCAAGAGACCACCGGCAGATTGGGGAGAGATCGCTGGGGAATGAACCGGCTCAGCATTCATGATGCTGCTGCGAGGTTTGCCCCGGACGGCCCACGAGGAGATTGCCGAGGACCAACCATTCAACCTGGGTGCGCTGGAAGCAACGCACCGCTTCCCCGGGGGTGCACACGATCGGTTCCTGCACGTTGAAGGACGTGTTCAAGAGAACCGGGACGCCGGTCAGTCTGCCAAACGTTTCCAGCAACTCGTAGAATCGAGGATTGGCGTCACGAGTCACCGTTTGCACACGCGCCGTGCCATCGACATGCGTCACGGCCGGCAGTAGTCCTTTCGCGGACGCCTTCACAGGCACGGTAAACTGCATGAATGGCGACGGGGCCGGGACGTCAAAAAACGTGTGGACCTGATCGGCCAATACCGCAGGCGCAAAGGGCCGAAAAGCTTCCCGGCATTTCACTTTGCTATTGATCAATTCCCGCATGTCTTCTCGCCGGGGATCCGCGAGCAGGCTGCGGTTCCCGAGTGCGCGAGGCCCCCATTCCATGCGCCCCTGATACCAGAACACCAACCGGCCGAGCGCCAATTCCGATGCCACCCGCTCGTACAGATGCGCATCCGGCAGGAACTCGGCCACCAATCCCGCCTCCTGCAATGCGGCCCGGCAGGCGGCCTCGTCGAACTGCGGTCCCAGATACGCATCCGGCAGACACCATTTCCGCACCTCCGGTGCGCGCTTGGCCGTCCACCACAAGGCAGCCCCGAGCGCCGCCCCGGAATCTCCCGCCGCGGGCGGCACATAGACATCGTTGAACCCGAGCTCGGCCCGCAATCGACCGTTGGCGACGCAGTTATACGCTACCCCGCCCGCCACACAGAGCGACTCAGCCCGGGTAAGCGCACGTAGATGCCGTCCCATCCCGAGCAGAACCTCTTCCAAAACCAATTGAGCACTGGCGGCGAGATCACGGTGTCGTTGTGTGATGTCATCGGACGCACCCCGGGCGGGGCCAAACAAACGGACGAATTCCTCGACGAAATAGCCGGCTCTGGCGAGATGAAAATCCAGGAGGCGGGTGTTCAATTCAAACCGTCCACCGGGAAGCAGCCGCAGAATGTCCCGACGCAAGACGGAAGCGAATGTTGGCTCTCCGGAAGAGGCCAGGCCCATCACGATGTATTCATCCTGATCCGGACGAAAACCTAGAAACGCGGTCATCGCTGCATAAAACTGTCCAAGTGAATGGGGCAGCGGGGTGCGGTCCAGCACAGTGATCTGATTGCCTTCACCCACACCCATCAATGTGGTGTCCGCCTCTGACGCCCCATCAACAACCAGAATCGCCGCCCGTTCGAACGGAGACACGAGAAACGAACTGGCCGCATGACACAGATGATGGTCAAGAAACACCGGACGAACGGCTCCCGCCTCCACGCGCCCCGTCAGTTCCTGCTGAAGCCGGAACAGTTCCATCCACTCCTGACGCGCGCGCTCAAGTGAACGCGTCCCCTTCACGCGGAACAATTGTGCGGAGCGCATCATCGAGGTCAAGGCGAGCCGTAAGCGCCGCCCGACCTGCCAATACTTCCAGGGCACGGCGATCGCGTCGACGTCGCGCAGCGCGATACCGGCTTCTTGCAGGCAATACCGAATCGCGTGGACCGGCAGGGCCGTTACATGTTTCCGGCGGACAAATCGCTCTTCCTCTGCACCCGCGATAATTCGACCGTCGCAGACAAGCGCGGCCGCCGCGTCTCGCATATTGGACAACCCGAGGACCAGCACGATGTATCAACGCCCCTTTTGTTGTGCGATGTGGTAGATGCGCGGCGGTAGGATAACCGAGCCCCATGAGGGTCGCAAGCCGGCAAGGCGCTTGGTTGCAATGCCCTCTTCATTCCTGTACCGTTCCCCTTCGAAATCTGCCGTAGAGGAGGCCCCGGCTTGAAGACGCACCGTTCACTCATTGTTGGAATGCTTCTCATCCACCTGCTGGCTTCCGCCGGTTGCGATACAATCAAGTCTCGCTTTTCCCGACAGGCTCTCCCCGACCTCGGCCCTCCTATCCCTCTTACCGCTCAGATGGATCTTGACCCATCAATGGCCAAAGCCAAGACGGAATATCTCGACAATTGCAGCCGGATTCACCCGTTCTCGATCGGCCCGACGGTTGAGGACACTCTCATCCAAGCTGCCCATCAAACGTTTCGCTCGGTCGTCATTCCAGGCAGTCAGGCCGCCGGGGCAAAACCGGATGTGACCATCCGCGTACGTCTGCTGGACCCTCGCTTCAAGCTTCAATCCGACGCGCTCTACGATCGCGCCCCCGCTGAGCTCAGCTTGGATGCGCTTGTGGAGTTCTTGGACGCCTCGGGCGCACCACTCGGAGAGCGGCCGCTACAAGCCACGCGGAAAGAGCGCTTGCAACTTGAATTGACTCAGCAGCGTTGCGATTACATTGTCGACCCGCTCTTGCAAGATACCGCTACCATGCTGGCCACTCAGTTCATGCAGGAGGCCCGCGTGCTTCTCGCCCCAGCCACGCCCGCAGCGGCTGCAGGATCAAGCATCGCGCCGGCCGACACAGCCGCCAAAGCGGCTGCCGCTGCGACTGCGCCCGCGGTCGCCACGTCGCCCTCTCTGCTCTTTAAAGCCACGCTATTGGATGAAAACGGCAACCTCATCCTGGAAGGTGGCGAGCGCATCCGCGTCCGAGTCGATGTCGTCAATACCGCCTCGCAGGCCGCACAGGACATGGCCGTTCGGCTGACTGGTCCGCCCGCGCTGATCGCCCAATTCCCGGCCACGACACTGCCTACGGGCACCATCGCGCCCGGCGGGTCCAAGTCTCTGGAATTCATCGCCACCCTACCGCAATCACTGCCCCCGCAACAGGCACAGTTTCAGGTCACACTGATCAGCGGAACCGGACAACAGATCTCTCCGCCTCAGACACTCCAGGCGTCCGTCCAGACTCCCGACGCCCATACCGACGATGTGGATCACATTCCTGCCGGCGCAACCGGGATTCAACGCCCCGGAGACTATCTCCTTGCCATCGGACTCAGCAGCTACCGTGAACAGGAGATCGGCGCGCGTAAGTATGCCACCCTCGACGCCGAAACCGTCGCGACCTACTTCCAGACGCTGGGGGGATTACCGCAAAACAATGTCCGACTCTTACGGGACTGGAGTGCCCTACGGCCAGACATTGAGGAAGCCCTGCTCGATTGGCTCCCCTCAAAAATTACCAAAGACTCGATGGTCATGGTCTATTTCGCCGGGCAGGCCATCGTGGCACCGTCCGGAGAAATCTTCCTGATTCCCTATGACGGTTCAACGGGCTCAGCTACCCGCCTCTATCCGCTTAAGGATCTGGAAACAGCCTTGGGAAGACTGAAGGCGAAGCAAGTCCTCTTCGTGTTTGACGGCACCGTGCTCAAGAACGGGTCGGAGGCACGCACAAAAGCCGCGCCTCCGAAATGGGGAGCGACAGGGTCGGTTGTTCACATGATTTCGGCCACGGGATTCGGAAAGAGCCTGGAATCGGACACGCTGCATCATGGATTGTTCACCTACTACCTCTTGCGAGGACTCCGAGGCGAAGCGGATGTGAATCGAAACGGCGAGGTTACCATCGGGGAGGTATCGGCCTACGTCAATCGTAAGGTGCCGGCAGCCGCTCGCAGCACCTTCAAGCAGGAACAACAACCACAGATTCTGCCGGTACTGCGCGTCCCGGATAAGAGCCTTGACACCGTGCTTACGAAACCACCCACGATCCCTGCGGCCGATCAGCCCTGAGACCGGACCGGCTCCCTTCTGACACAGTAACGCTTCTTGCGGAGACATAGGCCAGAGGGAAGATGTCCTCCTGTCCCGCCTGCCTCCGTGCGCACGATTCGTCTACCTGAAACGGAAATCACTACCAAAAGAAAAGGGGCGGCGAGGATACCCTCGCCGCCCCCACGATTCAGCCTAACGGCTGGAAGTCGTGACTATTCGTCTCCACCCTTGCAGAAACTGCGCTCATAGTTGATGATCGTCCAGGCTTCTTCTTCGGTGATTGCCGCAGGGACCAACGAGACCATGCCGGTGCCCGGGCTGCCGTTCTTGATCACCCAGAACAGCTCGCCGTCTTTCCGCTTCTTGTGGAACTTGCAGTTGGTGAAGTTGCGCGGGCTCGGATTCAAGATCGCGCCGGCAGGACCGTCGCCCTTGCCCTCCTTACCATGGCAATTGAAGCAGGTGCCCTTGCCCTCGTACAGTGCCTTGCCCTTGGCAATGCTCTCCGGGGTCGAAGCAACCGGGTTCTTCATCGCCTTGGCGTCCGCCATTTGATCCGGCGCAACACGGGGCTTCAGCGGATCCTTTTCCTCTGCGCCCACCACCGTCACAGACAACAAGGTGACAGCCGCACACACTCCAACAAACTTAGAAAAATACCCCATCAGAACTCCTCCTTTGTGTTGAACCCACCGCGTGAACAACGACCCTCAGTCCGAATCAGCATGGTCAAAAAAATCACAACAAGGCCGACAAAACAGGCGAACTATAGCAACGCGTTTTCTGTCTTGTCAAGCGAATGGCCTGCCCAGGCTCCGTCGGTTTCACCCATGCCGACTACCTGGATACTCAAGGGGCGTGCCAGCTTCAGAGGCGAAAAAAGTGGCTGGAATCCCTGCAATTCCGGAGGTTGCGCCTGGAAGGTGCCTACGTACCTTCTTCCAGCCGTGACACCTTTGCGCCCCAGAAGTCCCCTACCCGCCTCATTCGAGTACGAGTCGGAAGGCGCCAGGTATCACGATGACCAGAGAATCACGAGATGGGAACGGAATGCGGGGCAGGACTCACACAACTACGCTCCAGCCGGATGCGGAACTAATAACGAGATCAGCGCTTGATGACCACATCCCGCACGACCTTCCCGCTTGGGCCGAACGGCTTTTGCGGCTTGCCGTTCAATTCGGCGCGGACGCCACCGGCATTACCCAGCGTGACCGTAAACTGGTCCTGCGCCTTCCACTGAGCTTTCTCACCGGGACGCAGTAACGCCTCCTGGGGGCTGCCTGAATCGACTTGAACCACAATCCAACTCAACTCAGTGGCGGCGAGATCCAGAACCAACGGACCATCCGCCCCAACTGGACCATCCACCGATAACCCGGCCAGGGGGCCGTCAGATCCCATGGACGCGGAGGGCTGGGAGGCAACCATTTCCGGCTGGATCGGTGCTTTGGGCACAGCAACCGGGGCCGGGGCGATCGGGACCGCCGCTTTCTCCTGCGCAGGTTTGGCGAGCGCTGCCGCCGGCTCTACCGGCTTTGCGGGTGGAGCAATGGGGGGGGGAAGTTCTACCGCCGGTCGGGAAGCCGGCTCCCGTGTATCTTTGGCAAACGGGGCACTCTTCTTACTGACCGTCGGCGCGTCCGACGCGGAGCGTCGCACCAGTGTAGAGGTCTGTTCACGACTCAACAGAAAAACCAGCGTCGCGATGGCAACGGCAATCGCAATACCCACTGCTTTGCGATTGGCCTTACGACGGCGCTCTTCCTCGACCTGTCGCTGTCGCAGCCGTTCCCGTTCCCCCTGCTTTTCGTAAAAAGCCCCGGCGGATTGCACAAATCGATGGATGGCGTCTTCCTCATCCAGGCCCAGCGATCGCGCATACGACCGGACAAATCCTCGGGCAA